>JGI24140J50213_10000128_pt1 | contig 33346 bp, 35 predicted proteins | sample BarGraIncu00222A_FD_50213 | JGI IMG/M metagenome (IMG submission 50213)
GCGCACGGCGCCAGCGTCGTCCTCGAGAGCTCGCCGCACGGCGGGCTGCGCGTGGTCGTGCGCTTCCCGGCGGCCGATCGCCCGTCCTGAGGAGACTGGGCCGGCGCGGGGGCGTCTTGCTCACGGACAAGCTCTTAACGCCCGCCTAATCGAATCCTAACGAGGCGCTAACCGGCGCACCCTATCTTCGGCGACGTGCGGAATGTCCGCAGGCCCTATTACGCAGCTGGAGACGTCGTCATGAACCTCAAACCCCTCAGCGCCGCACTCGTCGGTGCCGGTCTCGCTGTCGTCGGCACCGCCGGCGCCATCGACCTGCCGCACTGGCTCAACGGCGATCGCCAGGTCGCCGCCGCGACGCCTCAGGCGGCGCCGGTCGCCGAGCGCGTCGTTCCGCCTGCGCCGCTCATTGCCGCCCCGGGCCAGATGCCCAACTACCGTGCCATCGTCAAGCAATCGGCGCCCGCCGTCGTCGGCATCACGGTCGAAGGCACGCACAGGATGTCGGCCGAGGAGCAGGGCCTTCCCGAGGGCATGGACAACGATCCCTTCTTCAAGTTCTTCCGTGGCATGCCGGGCTTTTCGTTCCACGGCGGCCAGGGGCCGCAATCGACGCCGTTCAAGGGCCTGGGGTCGGGCTTCATCATCAGCTCGAACGGGCTCGTCCTGACCAACGCGCACGTCGTCCGTGAAGCCAAGGACGTTACCGTCAAGCTGAGCGACCGACGCGAGTTCAACGCCAAGGTGCTGGGCATCGACACCACCACCGACATCGCCGTCCTGAAGATCGACGCGCACGACTTGCCGGTTGTGCGTCTCGGCGACCCGAAGGGCCTCGAGGTCGGCGACCCGGTGCTCGCCATCGGCGCGCCCTACGGGCTCGAGCAGACGGCGACGCAAGGCATCGTCAGTGCCAAGGGTCGCTCCCTGCCCGGCGACGCAGTCGTTCCTTTCATCCAGACGGACGCGGCAGTGAACCCCGGCAACTCTGGCGGACCCCTGTTCGACGGCACCGGCTCGGTTGTCGGCATCAACGCACAGATCTACTCGCGCAGCGGCGGCTTCCAGGGCGTGTCGTTCGCCATTCCGATCGACGTTGCGCTGAAAGTCGAAAAGCAGATCGTCGCCAGCGGCAAGGCCGAACACGGTCGTCTCGGTGTCACCGTGCAGGATCTGAACCAGACTCTGGCCGATTCGTTCGGCATCAAGCAGGTCGGCGGCGCGCTCGTCTCGAACGTCGCACCGGGAAGCGCGGCCGCGGCCGCGGGCCTGAAGTCGGGCGACGTCATCANCGAGGTCAACGGCGAGCCGGTGCTGCGCTCGGGGAGCCTGTCGAGCCTGATCGGCATGGCGGCTCCCGGCGAGCACGTCACGCTCAAGATCTGGCGCGATCACGCCGAGCGCACGGTCGAAGCCAAGCTCGGTGGCGCCGAGGACTCCGACAAGAACGTGGCCGACTCCGTCGGTCCGTCCGAGGGCGGCCAGCTCGGCCTGTCGCTCAGGCCGCTGACGCGTGACGAGAAGCGAGAAGCCAAGGTCGACTCGGGCCTCGTCGTCGAGAACGTCGACGGCGCTGCGGCGCGCGCCGGAATCGAGCAGGGCGACGTGCTGCTCGCGATCAACGGACGGCCGGTGCAGTCGATCGAACAGGTCAGAACAGTCCTCGCGTCGAAGCCGAAGAGCGTCGCGCTCCTCGTCCAGCGCGACGGCGAGAAGATCTTCGTGCCGGTGAAGATCGGCTGAGATCTTCGTTGCCAGAAAAAACGCCGGCTTCGTGCCGGCGTTTTCACGAGCACCGAGGCGATCCCGCTACGGCGTTTTGCTGCCGTAGGTCGCGGCGAGGTAGTCGACGATGGCGGGGACGTCGGCGTCGTCGAACGGCGCCTTGAAGACGGCTTTCATGCGCTTGGTCATCGCCTCCCAATAGGGACGCCCGGCGTTGGGCGGCTGCATGATCATGTACTCGGCCGAATGGCAGCTCACGCAGTCCGCCTGGGCCTTGGCGTAGCCCGGCAATGGGCTCGGCCGCAGGGTCGCCCCGTCAGGGGGCAGCGTGATGGTCTTCGGCGCTGCGACCGACAAGGCGGCCCCGGAGGCGAGCGCCGCGACGACGAGGGCGAGGCGGATTGTCTTTTGCATGGTGGGGCTCCTCACTCAGACCGCCGTGACCTTGACCGACTCGATCACGTTGCGCATGTAGCCTGACGGTTGCCAGACCGCCGTGGTCGGCTGGCCGACGCCGTCGCGATTCCAGGCGCAGCTGCGCACCTCATACACGCCGGCCCGCTCGGGCGTGAAGGCGAACGTGAATTCGCGGAACGAATAGCGACCGAGATCCTCACCGAGGAACGCGCTCTTCCAGGTCTGACCACCGTCGATCGAGACGCCCACGTCGCGTATGCCCTTGCCGCCATCGAAGGCGATGCCGCGCACGACCGTGCTGTTGCCGGTGCGGATGCGCTGGCCCTCCTTCAGCGAGGTGATGAAGGAGCGAACGGTGAAGCGCCCGATCGGTCGCGTCGCCGCCGGCGCCGTGCCCGGCGCGACGCAGACGCAGTCGTTGTCCGGAACGCGGTAGGCGGGCTTCATCCAGAAGCCGTCGAATTCACTGTCGATGACATTGATCTGCGACAGGTGCTTGACCCAGTACGTGCCGTAGTAGCCCGGCACGACCAGCTTGACGGGGTAGCCGTTGAGCATTGGGATGTCGGCGCCGTTCATCTGCCAGGCGATCAGCACGTCGGGATTCATGGCCTGATCGACGTTGAGCGCCTTGACGAAATCGCCACCGCCGAAGATGGCGGTGTCGAGGCCGTCGAAGGTGACCTGCTTGGCCGAGTTCTTCAGCTCGGCCCGGGCCAGCACGTCCTTGAGCGGCACGCCGAGCCAGCGGGCGTTGCCCATCGTGCCGTTGCCGGACTGGCCGCCGGTGACGCGCGGATTGAAGAAGCCGCGGCTGTTCCCCGAGCACTGGTTGACGGCGACGATCTCGACCGGCTTGAAGCGCGTCTTCAGGTCGGCCAGGCGCAGCTCGAGGGGCTTTCCGGCCGCATTGCCGCCGATCTTGATGACGTAGGTGTCGGCGTCGATCGACGTCGGTATTCCGGCGTTGTGGTAGCGGACGAAGAAGGCGTCGTTCGGCGTGATGATTCCGTCGTTGAAGACATCGAACGGTGTCTCGAGCTGCGGCGGGCGCGACGTCGTGACGATCATCGGCCGTTTTTCCGGGTAGGCCGCGAGGCGCCGTTCGCCGTTGGCGAAGGGCTGCTCGAAGGTGCCGCTCTGGGCCCAGGCAGCGCGCCCGACGCCGCCCAGGCCGGCGGCGGCGCCCAACCCGGCCGCGAGCAGGCGGCGGCGCTTCGATGCGTGCGGTGAGAGAGCCATGATCTTTTCCTTCCTCTCGATGTCGGTGACACTGTGGCGCCGCGGCCATACGCGTGAAGTAATTTCCGCTTGCCGCCGGCAATTGTGAACGCAAAGCCTGACACCGGGCTTAAGCTCGCCCGGTTTTGGGAGACGTCGATATGAAGAAGCATCCGTCCCTTCCCCTTCTCGCCGCCGCGCGCCGGCTTGCCGGCGCCGCGCTGGTCGTCTTCGGCGCAGCGAACGTCCAGGCCGCCTCCGACGTCCGCGTCCTGCTCGGGATCGACCCGGCCGACACGACCAGCGACGTGCTCCTGAGCGCCTCGCTGGCGCCGGCGCAGTCGCTGACCCGCGCCACCGGAGCGCGCACGACGATCACGCAGACCTCGTCGATGGCCGAGGTGATGCGTGCCAGCCGGACCGTCGAGAACGAGATCATCATCGCGCCGGCACACGTCACGGCGTCGGCGATCCTGCACGCCTACCAGCTGCTCGCGACGAGCGGGCAGGAGCAGACCTACGCGCTCGTCGCCCGCAGCGGCATCGACTCGATCGACAAGCTCCCGGGCAAGCGCATCTATCTGCCGCAGCAGGATTCGCTGCGCAGCTACGTCGCCAAGGGGCTGCTCACCGAATCGGGCCTGAAGCTGGCGCAGTTCTCCAAGGTGACCTACGGCAACACGAGCGGCGGCGGCCTGGTCGCGCTCTCCTTCGACATGGCCGACGTGACCGTCGCCGATGAAGCGCAGGCCAAGGAATGGATCGCCGCGCATCCGGGACAGGGGCACATCCTCAAGTCGACTCGGCCGGTCCCCGGCGGCATGAGCATGGTCGTGCGCAAGGACTTCTGCGCCAGCGAGTGCGCCCGGCTCGCCGACTGGGTCAATTCCGGCGACGGCGTGATTCCTGGCGTCGGGCGCTTCCGCATCGCCACGGCTGACGCCGGCAAGCAGTTCACCTACGTCGCCTCGCTCGGCATTGCGACTCCCGACGGCGTCAAGGGCGCGAACCGCGTCAGCGCCGAAGAGGTCGCCGAGCTGGCCAGGCAGGGAGTCACGATCGTCGACACGCGCACCCAGAAGGAATACGACAACGAGCACGTGCGCGGCGCGGTCCTCGCCTCCTATGTCGAGAAGAGCCTGAAGGAAATCGACTTCGACGCGTCGAAGGACGACTTCTCGGCCTTGAAGACGATCGCCAAGGACAAGCCTGCGGTCTTCATGTGCAACGGCCCGGAATGCTGGAAGTCGTACAAGGCGACGCGCGCTGCGGTCGCCGCCGGCTACACCAAGGTCTACTGGTTCCGTGGCGGCATGCCGGAGTGGCGCGAGAAGCACCTGCCGGTCGACGGCAGCGCCGGTGCCGCGCTGGCGAACATTCCGGCGCCGCGCAAGGCCGGCGGCAAGGCCGTCGTCGCGGCGAAGGGCTGAAGCGCCTTCAGCCCGGCACGCCGACGATCACGCTCGAGGCCTTGAAGATCGCCGTGGCGGCCGCGCCCGGCACGAGGCCGAGCGACTTCGCGCTTTCCTGGGTGACGATCGCAGCGATCGTCAACCCTCCGCCGACGTCGATCGTGACCTCGGCGTTGACCGCGCCGGGCTGCACTCGCGAGATCATTCCGGCAAGCTGATTGCGCGCCGACAGGCGCGCCCCGCCCGGATCGCCGACGAGGACGACCGACGAGGCCTTGACGAGGGCGAAGGCCTTCGCGCCGACGGCCAGCCCGAGGCGGGCTGTGCTCTCGCGCGTGATGACGGCGACGATGCGCTGGCCGGCCGGCAGGGTGAGCTCGATTTCGTCGTTGACGGCTCCGCTCGTCAGCCTGCTGATCGTTCCCTCGAAATGATTGCGGGCGCTCGTCTTCATTCGGATTCCTTGCGGGTCGGGGTCGATCGGTCGGCGCACCGCGCGTCCCGCCGCGATCGGGACGACCTCGGTCGCGAACGCGGCGATGTCGTCCTCGTCGTGCGTGATCAGCAGTGTCGGAACGGCGAAACGCGATTGCATCGCGAACAGCTCGGCGCGGAGTTTTCTGCGTAGCGCCGCGTCGAGCGCGGCGAAGGGCTCGTCGAGGAGCAGGGCGCGCGGCGCGGCGACGAGCGCGCGTGCCAGCGCCAGACGCTGCCGCTGGCCGCCGGAGAGCTGGTCGGCGAACCGGTCGGCAAAGGCCGTGAGCTCGAGCGTGTCGAGCCAGCGGTCGACGGCGTCGTCGGCGACTGCGCGCGACGGGTTGCGCCAGCCCTTCGTCGTCGCGAAGGCGACGTTCTGCCGGACCGTGAGGTGAGGAAACAGCGCGTATTCCTGGAACACGTAGCCGAGGGAGCGACGCTCGGCCGGCAGGTCGATACCGAGCGCCGAATCGAAGAGCACGGCGTCGCCGATGCGAACGTGCCCGGCGTCTGGCGCCAGAAGCCCGGCGATCGCCTGCAGGGTCAGGCTCTTGCCCGCTCCCGACGCCCCGAACAGGACCAGGCGCTGCGCGTCGCTTCGGAACTCGACGTCGAGCTCGAAGCGCTGCGCGCCGGCGCCGACCGTCTTTCGGATCGCGACATCCCAGATCATTCGTTCGCTCTCATGACCGCCCCGGAATGCGCGCCGGCGCGAGACGCCCGGCGAGCAGGAGGACGGCGATGCAGGTCGTCGACGTGATCAGCACGAGCAGGTTCGCAAGATCGTCCTGCCCGGCCTGCACGGCTTCGTAGACGGCGATCGACAGCGTCTGCGTCTTCCCCGGGATGCTGCCCGCGACCATGAGCGTGGCGCCGAACTCGCCGAAGGCGCGCGCGAACGCGAGCAGCGTACCGGCGAGGATGCCGCGCCAAGCGAGCGGCAGCGTGACCCGAAAAAAGGTGGCGGCGGGGCCGAGCCCCAGCACGCGGGCCGCCTGCTCGACGGGCACGTCGATCGTCTCGAAGGCGGCGCGTGCCGACTTGCAGACGAAAGGAAAAGCGACGACGGCGGCGGCGATCACGGCACCTTGCCAGGTGAAGATGAGGTCGATGCCCAACTCCTCGTGCAGCCACGCACCGAGCCAGCCGCGCCGACCGATGACGACCAGCAGGTAGTAGCCAAGGACCGTCGGCGGAAGCACCATCGGCAACAGCAGGATCGAGTCGACCAGCTCGCGCCCCGGAAAACGAGTCCGCGCCAGCGCGTAGCCGGCGGCGACTCCGAGGAAAAGGTCGAGCGCCGTCGCGCTGAGGGCGACCTTGAGCGAGAGCCCGAGCGCGATCCACGCGGCGTCCATGCTTAGAACCTATCCGCCAATAAGGCGGCCCTGCCCGAAGGGTTGTGACGACAAAGCGCGTCTGCCGCGTTGCAAGCCTTGCCGGGGGTCCACCCCGGGCTGCGGCTTGCGCCTTGCATCCATCGCTTTGTCGTCACAACGCAGGGCGCCTTATTGGCGGATAGGTTCTTAGGGCTTCGCGAAGCCGTGGCGTGCGAGCACGGCTTGCGCCGGCGGCGACACGACGTAGGCGACGAACCTCGCCGCCGCATCGGCATTCCCGCTCGCCGACAGCACGGCGATCGGGTAGCGCACCGGCGTCGCGGTCGGCACGCTGAAAGCGACCTTGACCCTGCCCGACATCAGCGCCGCGTCGGTCGCGTAGACGAAGCCGGCCTCGACCTCGCCGCGTCCGACGTAGTCGAGCGCCTGGCGCACGCTCTGCGCTCCGACCATCTTCGCCTCGAGCACCGGCCAGAGCTGCGCCTTCTCGAGCGCGGCTTTGGCGTAGCGTCCAGCCGGGACGCTTGCCGGCAAGCCGATCGCGATGCGCTTGTACGCAGCGGAGCGCAATTCGTCGAGCGACTTCGGCGGCGTCGCCGCATCGGCGGGAACGACGACGACGAGTGAGTTGCTGGCGAAGTCGACGCGCGTTTGCCTCGTCACGAGCTGCTGCTGCTCTGCCTGGTCCATCGTCTCTTCGTCGGCGCTGGCGTACACATCGACCGGCGCGCCCCTGGCAATCTGCTGCAACAGCGCGCCCGAGGCGCCGAAGTTGAGCTGAACCTTCGTTCCCGGGTTTGCCGCTTCGAACGCCGCGCCGATCTCCTTGAAGGCGTTGGTCAGGCTGGCAGCGGCCGAAACCGTGAGGTCTTCGGCAAGCGCGGCGCGGGCACCCAACGAGAGCGCGACGAGCGCGATGCAGGTGACGAAGCCGCTCGGGCGACGAGCCGACCCTCGGTGCGGTAACGGTGCCATGGCCTCCGGGCTAGCGTCGCTGAGCGACGTATACCACTGACTATAACGGTCGGCCGGCCGTCGACGCCTCGGTCGTTCATCCCTGGTCAGTGGACTAGCCCTTGCGCAGCATCGCCAGAAGCCTGGTCAGGTGCGGCTTTCCCGCGGCAAGCGCCTTCGCTTCGGCGCCGCGATAGTGGCGGATCACCGCCTGGCCCATCGGCGTCAGGCGGGCGCCGCCGCCGCGCTCGCCGCCCTGCGCGGTCGTGATCGCCGGGCTCGTCAGGGCGCGGCTCAGCTCGTCGAGAAGCAGCCAGGCGCGGCGATAAGACATGTCGAGGCTGCGTGCCGCCGCCGAGATCGAGCCGTGCTCGGCGACGGCTTCGAGCAGGTCGACCTTGCCCGGACCGATCGCGATCAGGTCGGCGACACGGACGCGCATCCGCAGCCGCACCTCGGGCTGGCGGCTTGGCGGCCGAGGCGTCGAACGAGCGAGTCGCGCCATCGCCCGGTGTCCTGGTCTCAACCGCCGCGGCGCAACTCGACGACGCGCTCGGCCTGCTCGCTGTTGAGCCAGAGCCGGGCGTGGATCCGCTGGTCGTCGGGGTCGACGAGGCCGCGCAGTGCACCGTCGTCGATCGCCTCGCCGCCGCCGCCCGGAGCGAAAATCTGGACCGCGATGGCGATGCGGTGCGTGGCCAGCGGATGCGCCGAGGGTGCTGCGCGGTCGGCAATGGCGCCGCGGCTGGCGGCCGATGCGGCCTCCCCTTCGCTGTCGTCATCCTCCTCGTCCTCGGTCAGGACCTTGCCCTCGCCCCGATAGAAGACGCGCTTGAGCTCGCTGCCGTTGCGCTGCCTCCAGAAGTCGCGGTAGTCCTGCCAATCGGGGTCGTGCTCGACGTCGAGGGTGCTGCTGGCCAGGAAGAGCTTCTGCCCGGCTTGCTCGAGCGTGATGAACATCGGCGCGCCGTCGCGCGCGTTCGGCGTGCCGCGCGCACCGATGCGGACACGCCATCGACCCGAGAGGTTCGTTGCGCGGCGGTGCTTCCAGCGCCAAGCGCCCCAGCCGCCGGCGGCGAGCAGCAACAGCGCGCCGGCGCCGAGGGCGAGGCGCCGGCCGTGCGCGCTGGTCGCGTCGCCGTCGTGCGCGCTGCTTCCCGTGCTGAACAGCGGCATCGGTGTTGTCACGGGTTGGGCGAACGGCGCCGGTTCCGTCGCCGGTTGCGTCAGCGACGCGGGCATGGTCGCCGGCTGCGTCAGCGGCGCCACGGGTATTTCGCCCGCGGCCGTGACGCCGAGGCGGAGCAGGTCCGCCGCCAGGCGGCCGAGATCCTCGCGCCAGTCGAAAGCCCGCAGGTGGCCCCACTGCAGCTCGGCGAGGAGGTCGAACGGCTTCGGCAGGTCGGCGGCAGACGGCGTCGCCGCGACGCCATCACAGAGGAGCGGAATGACGTGCGCCTTCGCGGCGATCGCGGCCTCGAGTTCGGCGCGGGCCGGATCGTCGGCGTGGTCGATGCAGCGCCGGCCGTCGGAGTCGTGCGCTCCGAGGTAGTTCGGCGTGACGAGCACGAGCAGGATCGGGCAGCCGGAGATCGCCTGCGAGATCGCGTCGCGCCAGCGCGATCCGGCCGGCAGGTCTTCCTTGTCGAGGAAGACCTGCGAGTTGCCGAAGCGCGCGTCGAGGTCGCGGGCCAGGGCGGTGGCCTTGTCGGCGCCGTCGCTGCTGCGGTAGCTGATGAAGACGCGAGCGCTCATCCTGTGCGGCGAGTCTCACCCAGTCTGCCTGCGGAGACAAGCGGTTGCCCCAATGAATGTCACGCGCGCTTGGTGCACAGTCGGTTACCCGTGGGTTCGGCGCGACAGCCGTCGTGGAGGAGCAGCAGTGAGCGACAGGAAATCGGTGCTCGTGATCGGTGCGGGCGATTCGACCGGCGGCGCGATCGCCCGGCGCTTCGCCCGCGAAGGGTTCGTCGCCTGCGTGACGCGGCGCACCGAAGACAAGCTCGAACCGCTCGTCGAAAGCATTCGCGCCGAGGGCGGCGAGGCGCACGGCTTCGCTTCGGATGCGCGCAAGGAGGTCGACGTCGAGACGCTTGTCGCCCACATCGAGCGCGAGATCGCGCCGATCGAGGTCGCCGTCTACAACGTCGGCGCCAACGTCCGCTACGAGGTCCTCGCGACGAGCGAGCGTGTCTATCGCAAGGTCTGGGAGATGGGCGCGCTCGGCGGCTTCCTGATGGGCCGCGAAGTCGCCCGGGCGATGCTGCCGCGCGGCCACGGGACGATCGTCTTCACCGGAGCGACCGCCAGCCTGCGCGGCTCGGCGGGCTTTTGCGCCTTCGCCGGGGCGAAGCACGCGTTGCGGGCGCTGGCGCAAAGCATGGCGCGCGAGCTCGGGCCCAAGGGCATCCATGTCGCGCACGTCGTCATCGACGGGGCAATCGATACGCCGTTCATCGCCGAGAACTTTCCCGAGCGCTACGCGAAGAAGGCCGAGGACGGCATCTTGAGCCCCGACGCCATCGCCGAGAACTACTGGAACCTGCACGGCCAGGCGAAGAGCGCGTGGACTCACGAGCTCGACCTGCGGCCGTGGACCGAGAACTGGTGAGCCACCGATGAGCGAAAAAACAGCCAAGCGCCTCGAATATTTCTTCGACTTCGGCAGCCCGACGTCCTATCTCGCCTGGACGCAGCTGCCGAAGATCGCCGCCGACGCCGGCGCGCAGATCGACTGGCGGCCGATGCTGCTCGGCGGCGTCTTCAAGGCGACCGGCAACGCCAGCCCGGTGAGCGTTGCGGCCAAGGGCCGCTGGATGAACCAGGACATCGCCCGCTGGGCGGCGCGCTACGGCGTGCCGTTTCGTTTCAACCCGCATTTTCCGATCAACACGCTGACGCTCATGCGCGGCGCGACGGGCCTGCAGATGCGCCAGCCGCAGGACTTCATGCGCTATCTCGATCGCATGCACCGCGCGATGTGGGAAGAGGGCGCCGACCTCGGCGACCCGGCCACGCTCGCAGGGGCGCTTGCCGATGCCGGATTCGATGTCGAAGCGTTCAACGCGCTCGTCGCCGATCCCGAGGTGAAGGCGCGGCTCGTCGCGACGACCGAAGAGGCGGTGGCGCGCGGCGCCTTCGGCGCGCCGACCTTCTTCGTCGGCGAGACGATGTTCTTCGGCCAGGACCGGCTCGACTTCGTTCGCGAAGCGCTCGTCGGCTGACCGGCGCCCCTCGCTGCCTACCTCTTGGCGTTTACCAGGGCTTCCAGCACCTTCAGGCGCGGCTCCAGCGTGGACTCGAGCTTCAGGAAACGAAGGTTCAGAGCCTGTTCCGTGACCATCTTGTCGATCTGTGCCATCTGCTCTTTTTCCGCAGCCTTGCGCGCGCTCTCCTGCTTCTCGATCGAGGCCTTGAGCTCGGCATCCGAGCGAAGCTGTCGCGCCTTCGCCTCCCGGTCCCAATCGTCGGCTTCGAGCTTGGTAGCCGTCTTGAGATCCTTCTTCAGCACCATCTGGATGCCGAGTTCCTTGACTGCCGCGTCCAGCTTGTCGAGGCGGGCTTCGAGCTTGGTGCTGAGCGCCTTCAGCTGAGCGCCGGCGTCGTTCGAGTTGCTGTCCTTCTTCAGGTTCTCGATCGAGCGTTCGATTGCATCGAGCCGCTTCTCGGCGGCCTTGAGCTGGATTTCGGTCTTGTCGGCCATGGGAGTCTCGCGTGAGGCGGAGGTTGGCGGTCCGCACGACTCTAGCAAGCCGTCCCTTACAGGTCGGTACGGAGTTTCCAGATCTCCGGAAAGAGCACGACGTCGAGCATCTTGCGCAGATAGCTCACGCCGGCGGTGCCGCCGGTGCCGGGCTTGAAGCCGATGATCCGCTCGACCGTCGTCACGTGGCGAAAGCGCCAGAGACGAAAAGCGTCTTCGAGGTCGGTCAGCTCCTCGCCGAGCTGATAGAGATCCCAGTACGTGTCCGGGTCGCGATAGACGACGAGCCAGGCCTGCTCGACTTCGGCGCTCGCGACGTAGGGCTCGGACCAGTCGCGCTCGACGCAGCAGGCCGGCACCGCCAGGCCGCGCCGCGCGAGCAGGCGCAGCGATTCGTCGTAAAGCGACGGCGCCTCGTGCGCCGCACGCACCTGCGCGAGCAGGTCGGGCCGGTGCGCGTGGGCTTTCAGCATCTCGGCGTTCTTGTTGCCGAGGCGGAACTCGATCATCCGGTACTGCCAGCTCTGGAAGCCGCTGCTCGAAGCCAGCGACGGGCGCATCGCCGAGTACTCGGGCGGCGTCATCGTCGCCAGCACGTCCCAGGCGTGGACGAGCTGCTCCATGATCTTGCTGACGCGCGCCAGCATCTTGAAGGCGCGCTGCAGCTGGTCGCCGGAGACGGCGCGAAGGGCGGCTTCCAGCTCGTGCAGCAGCAGCTTCATCCACAGCTCGCTGACCTGGTGCTGGATGATGAAGAGCATCTCGTCGTGTGCTTCGGAGCGGCGTTGCTGGGCGCCGAGCACCGCGTCGAGATGCAGATAGTCGCCGTAGCTCATGTCGCGGCTGAAGTCGACCTTCGCGCCGCCCGGGGCGCCGGCGTCGCCTCGGGCCGGATCGTCGATTCCGCCGCTCATCACGTCACCGCGGCGCGGCGGCCGAAGCGCGCCTCGCGCCAGACGCCGCGGTCGAGCACGTCGGCGAGCGCCTCGGCGGCGTCCCAGGCGTCGACGAAGCGCGTGTAGAGCGGCGCGAAGCCGAAGCGCAGAAGGTTCGCCTCGTTGCCTTCGGCGTGGCCTGATCGGAAGTCGCCGATCACGCCGCGCTCGATCAGCGCCTGCATGATGGCGTAGCCGTCGGCGTGGGAAAAGCTCACCTGGCTGCCGCGCAGGGCCGCCTCGCGCGGCGACGCGAGCTCGAGACCCTGGCCGGCGCAGCGCTCTTCGACACGCTCGATGAACAGATCGCCCAGCGCCATCGACTTGGCGCGCAGCGCCGTCATTCCGCCGCGGCCTTGCGCCTCGGTGAAGACCTCGAGCCCGCACTGCAGCGCGCGCAGCGCGAGGATCGGCGGTGTGCCGCAGACGAAGCGCCCGATCCCCGCGGCGGGTCGGTAGGCCGGGGCGAAATCGAACGGCGCGGCGTGGCCGAGCCAGCCCGAGAGCGGCTGGCGCAGGCCCTCCTTGTCCATGCGCGCCGTGTGCCGCGGATGCGCCCAGACGAAGGCTGGCGCGCCCGGGCCGCCGTTCAGGTACTTGTAGCCGCAGCCGACGGCGAAGTCGGCATCGGCTTCGTGCAGGTCGACCGGAACGGCTCCCGCCGAATGCGCGAGGTCCCACACGACCAGGGCGCCCGCCGCATGGGCCAGCCGGGTCGTCGCCGCCATGTCGTGGACGCGGCCGCTGCGGTAGTTGACGTGCGTCAGCATGAGCAGCGCGACGTCGTCGTTCAGGTGCATCGGCAGGTCGTTCGCGTCGACCAGGCGCAGGCGCAGGCCCGACGCCGCGGCGACGCTTTCGGCGATATAGAGATCGGTCGGGAAGTTGCTCCGCTCCGAGGCGATCGTCGTGCGGCGCGGCGCGTCGGCCTTTTGCAGCAGCGCTGCAGTGCACAGTGCCTTGAACAGGTTGACCGAGGTCGAATCGCCGACGCTCACCTCGCCCGCCCCGGCGCCGACGAGGCCTGCGACGGCGTCGCCGATCGACGCTGCGAGGTCGATCCAGCCGGCCGTATTCCAGCTGCGGATCAGGCCCTGGCCCCACTCGCTCTCGATCGTCTGGCCCACGCGCCCGGCGGTGCGCTTCGGCAACGCACCGAGCGAGTTGCCGTCGAGGTAGATGACGCCTTCGGGCAAGGCGAACTCGTCGCGCAGGGAGGCGAGCGGGTCGCCGGCGTCGAGGGCGAGCGCGGCGGCGCGAGTCGAACCGGCGGACAGCGGCGAAGTGGGCGACACTGGCGGGGAAGTCTCCGGGATCCTTCTTGTCATGACGATGGCGACGGTAGCAAAGGATGGCGCGCCGTGGTGTCGGTTAAATCGCACACGGCGGTGAGCGCCGGCTATTCGGGGACGCCGCTGGCGAAGAAGCTCGGCATCGCACCCGGGTCGCGCGTCACCACCGTCTTCGCACCGGACGACTATCGGACGCTCGTCGCCCCGTGGCCCGAAGGAGTGACGCTTGCCGAGGCGGCGGATGCAAGTTGCGATCTCGTCCATCTGTTCGTGCGCGAGCCTGCCGTGCTGGCGCGCGAGGCGGCGCGATTGCGCAAGCGCCTGCGCGACGACGCCGTGCTCTGGGTCTCGTGGCCGAAGAAGGCGACCGGGGTCGCGACCGACGTCGGCGAAGACGCCATCCGCGAAGTCGCCCTGCCGCTCGGCTTCGTCGACATCAAGGTCTGCGCCGTCGACGCCGTCTGGTCGGGCCTGAAGCTCGTCATCCGTCGCGAGCTGCGCGGCACGGCGCGGCCGCAAGTGCCTTCGGGCTAGCGATGGCGAAGACCGAGAGGTGGCTGCTGAGCGCCTACTTCGTCACCGTCTGGGGAGCCGGCTTCGTCGCGACGCGAGTCGCCATGCAATACGCGGCACCCTTCACCTACATCGGCGTCCGCTACGCGATCGCCTTCGCCGTCGCGATGCTCGCCTTCGGCCTGCGCGGGGCGTGGCCGAAGACGACGGTGCAGTGGGGTCACATCGCCTTCGCCGGCGTCCTCAGCCACGCCGGTTACCTGGGTGGCAGTCACTATGCACAGCGCTGGGGCCTCTCGGCAGGCATCACGGCGTTGATCCTCGCCCTGCAGCCGCTGCTCACTGCGGTTGTCGTCTCGCGCTGGCTGCACGTGCGGCTCACGCGGGTGCAGATGCTTGGCGTCGCGATCGGCCTCGGCGGCGTCATCCTCGTCGTCGCGCATCGTGTCGACGGTGCAGCGATCTCGACGCGCAGCCTTCTCGCCGTGGCCTGGGCGCTCGCCTGCGTCACCGGCGGCACGCTCTACCAGCGCCAGTTCTGCGCCGGCGTCGACCTGCGCTCGGCGATCTGCATCCACTTCGCGGCGACGGCCGCGCTGATGTTGCCGCTCGGCGCCGTCGTCGAAGGCTTCGACATCGCGTGGAACTGGCAGATCGCCGGGACCTTGCTCTATCACGTCGTCCCGGCGTCGATCGGCGCCTTCTCGATCCTGCACCTGCTGCTGCGCCGCGGCGAGGCGACCGGAGTGACGAGTCTGCTCTACCTGACGCCGCCGATCGCTGCGCTCGTCGAGTGGGCGATCTTCGGGACGGCGCCGACGCCGACGATGTGGCTCGGCATGGTCGTCGCGTGCGTCGGCGTGGCGATGGTGACGATGCCGCGCGGCGCCCAGGCCAGGACGACGACGATCGAAGAGCCGTCGTGAGCCTGCGGCGGTTGCCTTTTGGAACCTATCCGCCTGGCGGATAGGTTCTTAGCGCTCCGACGCCGGCGCGCGCACGACGGTGACCGTGCAGTCCGACTCGGCCGTCACGCGCGCCGACACGCTGCCCAGGTAGCGGCGCAGCCGGCCGCTGCTGCGCGCGCCCATGACGATGTGGTCGACCTGGTTGCGGCGCGCGTAGTCGACGATCGCGACGGCCGGGTCGGGTGCCTCGATCACGTGGAAGGTGATGCGCCCGGCCGCCTCGTCCTTGCCGGGCCTCGCCAGTGCCTGGACCAGCGGCCGGGCCCAGTGCTTGAGCTGGACGAGGAGGTTGAGGTGCCTGCTGCTGCCGTCGGCGTCGACGAGCTCGTCCATGCCGATGCGGTTGACCTTCATCACCGTCAGGCAGGCGAGTCGCGCGCCGGGAGTGGTCAGGAGGAGGCGTTGCACCGTCAGCCGGGCCGACTCGAGCAACGCCGGCTCCGCGCCGAGGAGATCGATCGCAGCCAGCAGGATCGGGCTGCGCGCCGCGTGCTCGGCGACGCCGCCGTTCGCCTCGTGCTCGATCCCGAGGGCACCGAACCAGCGCTTCATCGCGTCGAGGGCGCCGTTGCGTTCCATGCGCGAAGCGCGCCCGGTCAGCGCGACCTGGTCGGGGTGACGCAGGTCGAAGGCAAGTTGCGCGGCGGTCTGGTAGCGACGCTCCGGGCGGATCTCGAGGCAACGCAGGATCACCTCCTGCAGCCACGGCGGGCAGTCGGGGCGCAGGGCGCGCGGCGGCAGCGGGTCGCGGTAGAGACGCCGGCGCAGCCCGCGCATGCTGTCGGGGGCACCGAACGGCCGCTCGCCGGTGACCAGGTGATAGAGCATCACGCCGACCGAGAACAGGTCGCTGCGCGGATCGCCGCGGACGAAGCGGAGCTGCTCGGGCGACATGTAGGGAGACGTGCCCATCGGCAGCTCGAACTCCTCCTCGAGCAGGTCGGGCAGCCGGTCGTGGTGCGACAGGCCGAAATCGATCAGCACCGCCTCGCCTTGCGCGCCGTCAGCGGCAGGGCGGCACATGATGTTGCTCGGCTTCACGTCGAGGTGGATAACGTGCTGGCGATGCAGGTCGTGCAGCGCCGTCGCGACCTTCCAGCCGATCTCGACGACCTCGTCGATCGGAAGCGGGGCAGCGTCGAAGCGCGAGCGCAGCGACGGGCCGTCGATGCGCTCCATCACGATGTAGGGCAGGCGCGTGAAGTCGCCCTTGGCGACGAACCTCGGAACGTGCGGCCCGGCCAGCGAAGGCATGATCATCTGCTCGACCTCGAAGCCGACGATGCTCTCCGGCTCGTCGCCGCCCTTGATGCGCGGCACCTTCATGATCAACCGCTCAGGCTCGCCCGGCGGCGCCGGGCCGACGCGGCTGACGCGCCAGAGCGTCGCCATGCCGCCGCGGTGCGTGCACTCGTCGAGGCGAAAGCCGTCGACGACCTGACCGGACTCGAGCGAGGCCGGTCGAACGACGCCCTCAGCCGCCGCCATGGGTCAGCCGATCGGCGAGCGCCGGAGGCAGGCCCGCGGCCCGCATCTTCGCCGCCGCCGTCGCGTGGTCATAGGGGACGCGGTGGAAGGTCAGGGTCCGCGCGGCGACGTCGAACATCGCGTAGCAGGCAGCCGGGTCGCCATCGCGCGGCTGTCCTGCGGAGCCGGGGATGACGAGCCATCGTCTCTGTTCCGACAGCGGGATGGCCACCCCGGGCATCGGCGCGAAATCGCCGGCCTTTCCGGTCGCCGTCAGGTGGTACAGCATGGGCACATGCACGTGGCCGCAGATCGTCAGGCGGCAGCCGGTCGCCTGCAGGCTGCGCACCGCGTCCCCGCGGCTCTGGATGTAGTCCCAGCTCCCCGGCGCCCAGGCGTTGGCGTGCACGAACAGCGTGTCGTCATCGTTCTGCGACATCGGCAGGGCGGCGAGGAAGGCGAGCTGCTCGGCGTCGAGCCGGGCACGCGTCCATTCGATCACGGCGCGGGCGTCGGCCACCATGCTCGGCAACGCCCCGTGCACGACCGCGGCGTCGTGGTTGCCGAGCACCGCGAAGGCGTCGCGCGCGACGTGCTCGCGCACCAGGTCGACCGTCCACCCGGGATCGGCGCCATAGCCGACGTAGTCGCCGAGAAAGGCGTAGCGGTCGGCGCCCTGATCGCGCGCGTGCGCCATCACTGCCGTGATGGCCTCGCGATTCGCATGCAGGTCGGCGACGAGGGCGAGCTTCATCACGGTGGCTAGTGTGCTGTCCCGCAAATATCTGACCTATGGATTCGCCCAAATGGTGATGACCGTGCGGCCGGCGGACGGGGCCCATACCGCGTGGTTTGAGCCCTGGCCGCCGGACTCACGAGGGGGCCATCTGGTCGAACCCCTGCGCGCCTGCGCCTCATCCCCGTTGCGGCCCGTCCATAGGTCAGATATTCGCGGGACAGCACACTAAGGGCCTCGCAGTTCAGCCGATCCGGCCCAGGACGAGGTACTCCATCAAGGCCTTCTGCACGTGCAGGCGGTTCTCGGCTTCGTCCCAGACGACCGACTGCGGCCCGTCGATGACCCCGGCTTCGACCTCTTCGCCGCGATGCGCCGGCAGGCAATGCATGAAGAGCGCGTCGCGCCGCGCCGCCGCCATCATCGCGGCGTCGACGCGCCAGTCGGCGAAGGCGACCTTGCGCTCGGCGTTCTCGGCTTCGTAGCCCATGCTCGTCCAGACGTCGGTCGTCACGACGTCGGCGTTGCGGCAGGCGTCGAGCGGGTCGCGAAAGGTCTTCAGGCAGTCGTCGCGACGCAGCCCCACGGCCATCGGGTCAATCTCGTAGCCGCCCGGCGTGCTGACGTGCAGCGTGAAGCCCAGGATGTCGGCGGCCTGCAGCCAGGTCGTCGCCATGTTGTTGCCGTCACCGACCCAGGCGACGATCTTGCCGTCCATCGGCCCGCGATGCTCGATGCAGGTGAAGACGTCGGCCAGGATCTGGCACGGGTGGTACTCGTTGGTCAGGCCGTTGATGACGGGAACGCGCGAATACGCCGCGAAGGCCTCGAGCTTGGCCTGCTCGAAGGTGCGGATCATGACGATGTCGACCATACGGCTGATGACGCGCGCCGTGTCCTCGACCGGCTCGGCGCGGCCGAGTTGCGTGTCGCCGGTCGTGAGGTTCACGACCGAGCCGCCCATCTGGTACATGCCCGCCTCGAAGCTGACGCGGGTCCGCGTCGAGGCCTTCTCGAAGATCATCGCCAGGGTGCGGTCGACCAGCGGCGTGTACTTCTCGTAGTTCTTGAAGCGCTTCTTGATCGTCGCCGTGCGCTCGAACAGGTAGGCGTACTCCTCGGCGCGGAAGTCCCTGAACTGGAGGTAGTGCTTGATCAGGGCCATGCCGGGCTTCATGCCGCAGTCGTGCCCAGGAATTCCTTGATCAGCGGGCAGAGCAGGGCGACGATCTGCTCCGCCTCTTCGCGCTCGAGGATGAGTGCGGGAAGGAGGCGCACGACGCGCTCCGCCGTGACGCTGATCATGAGGCCCGCCTCGGCGGCTTTGCCGAGAAGCGCGCCACACGGGCGGTCGAGCTCAATGCCGATCATGAGGCCCTGGCCGCGCACCTCGACGACGCCGGCCGTTCCTGTCAGCTCGCGCTCGAGACCCGCCTTCAGCACGGCGCCGACGGTGGCGGCGTTCTCGAGCAAGCGCTCTTCTTCCATGATGCGCAGCGTCTCGACGCCGGCGCGCATGGCGAGCGGATTTCCGCCGAAGGTCGAACCGTGGTTGCCTGGCCCCATCACGTCGGCGGCGCGCGGCCCGCAGACGACCGCGCCGATCGGCACGCCCGAGCCGAGGCCCTTGGCGAGCGGCATCACGTCGGGGCGGATGCCGGCCCACTGGTGCGCGAACCACTTGCCGGTCCGACCCATGCCGCACTGCACTTCATCGAGCATCAAAAGCCAGCCGCGCTCGTCGCAGAGGCGGCGCACTTCCTGCAGGTAGGCGATGGTCGTCGGCCGAATCCCGCCTTCGCCCTGGATCACTTCGAGGAAGACGGCGACGACGTTCGGGTGGGTGCGCGCGACGTTCTCGATCGCGGCGACGTCGTTGAGCGGAACGCGAACGAAGCCTTCGACGAGCGGGCCGAACCCGGCCTGGATCTTCGCGTTGCCGGTCGCCGACAGCGTGGCGATCGAGCGACCGTGGAAGGCGCCTTCGTAGACGACGATCTCGGGCCGCTCGACGCCGCGGTCGTGGCCGTACTTGCGCGCGATCTTCAGCGCCGCCTCGTTCGCTTCGAGCCCCGAGTTGCAGAAGAAGACGTTGCTCAGTCCCGACAGCTCGCACAGCTTGGCGGCGAGCTGCTCCTGCAGCGGAACGAGGTAGTAGTTCGAGCTGTGGATCAGTTTGCCGACCTGCTCCTGCAGCGCTGGAACGAGCTTCGGATGCGCATGGCCCAGCGTGTTGACGGCGATGCCGGCGAGGGCATCGAGGTACTTGCGGCCCTCCGTGTCCCACAGCCAGCAGCCTCGGCCGTGCGAGAGCGCCACAGGCAGCCGCCCGTAGGTCTTCATCACGTGCGGTTCGGGCGCGGCGGGAAGCTTCTCGGGCGCGTTCATGTCGTGTCGCTTCGCAAAAGGGGCGCAGGGGCGGAGATTCTAAAGGCCGGCATTCGTCCACGCGCTCGCGATGCTGCGGCGCAGCAGCGGGTCGCGGTCGCGGCGACAATCGGCGTCCACCCTTTCGCAACCCGGCGCGTGGCCGAGCTTCAAGAACTCTTCATCCAGGGCGTGACCCGAGACGGCAAGGCCTTTCGGCCTAGCGACTGGGCCGAGCGGCTGGCCGGAACGATGTCGTGCTTTCGCCCCGACGGCGCCAGCGCCGGCCGCGGCGCGTTCATCGGCTATTCGCCGTATTGCGTGCCGCGCTTCATCGGCGGCGTCCGCGGCGTGCTCGTCAACGAAGCGCTGCGCGAGCTCGAGCCCATGGCCTGGGATTTCGTCATGAACTTCGCTCGCGACAACGATCTTGTCGTCGTCCCGGCGCCGGAATGAAGAAGGCCCGCAGCTGCGGGCCCTGGCTGCGGCGGTAGTGAAGCTCAGGCCGCGGCCAGCGTCTTCACCTTCGCGGCGAGCCGGCTCTTGTGCCGGGCCGCCTTGTTCTTGTGGAAGAGGCCCTTGTCGGCGACCGAATCGATGACCGGCTGCGCTGCCTTGAAGATCTCGGCGGCCTTGGTCTTGTCACCCGAATCGATGGCCTTCTGCACGTTCTTGATGACGGTGCGAAAGTGCGATCGCATCGCCGTGTTGGCGGCGTTGAGCTTGACGTCCTGGCGGACGCGCTTGAGGCCCGAGGCGATTCGGACGGTCTTCTTCTTGGCTTTTGCGGCGGTGGCCATGTGATCTAGCTGCGTTTCGGCAAAGACTGCAAGTATAGCATCCGGGGTCATGAATCTGCTCCGGGCCGCGTCGACCATCTCCCTGTTCACGCTGGCCTCGCGCATCACCGGGCTGGCGCGCGACGTCATCGTCGCCTCGGTCTTCGGCGCCGGTGCGCCGTACGACGCCTTCCTCGTCGCCTTCCGCATTCCCAACCTGCTGCGCCGGCTGTTCGGAGAGGGCGCGTTCTCACAGGCCTTCGTTCCGACGCTCGCGCACCTGCGCGCAAAGGAAGGCGACGAGGCCACGCGCCGGATGGTTGACGCCGTCGCCAGCATCCTCAGCTACGCGCTCCTTCTAACGTGCGTGATCGGCGTCGTCGCCGCACCCGTCCTGATCTGGCTCATAGGCTCGGGCCTGCTCGATTTCGATGCCGGCGTCGTGATGACACGCATCATGTTCCCCTACATCGGCTTCATTTCGCTGGTCTCGCTGTCGTCGGGCGTGCTCAACACCTGGAAGCGCTTTGCCGTGCCGGCGGCGACGCCGATGCTGCTCAACGTCGGCATGATCGGCGGTGCCTGGGCGCTGGCGCCGCGCTTCTCGCAGTGGGGTTGGCCGCCGGTCTATGCGCTCGCCGTCGGCGTGATGGTCGGCGGCGTGCTGCAACTGGCGGTGCAGATCCCGGCGCTGGGCCGCGTCGGCGCGCTGCCGCGGATCGCCACCACCGCGGCCGGCATCCGGGCCGCCTGGCGTCACCCCGGGGTTCGCCGCATCATGAAGCAGATGGCGCCGGCCCTTCTCGGCGTCTCGGTGGCGCAGATCTCGGTCCTGATCAACACCCAGATCGCCACGCACCTGGGCGTCGGCGCCGTGTCGTGGCTCGACTGGGGCGGCCGCCTGATGGAGTTTCCGACCGCGCTGCTCGGTGTCGCCGTCGGCTCGGTCCTGATTCCGCAGCTCGCTTCGGCGCAAGGTCGCAACGACGTCGACAGCTACTCCGGCCTGCTCGACTGGGGCCTGCGCCTGACGCTGGTGCTGGCGTTGCCTTGCACCGTCGGCCTGCTGTTGTTCCCGCAGGCGATCATCGCGACGCTGTTTCAGCACGGCCATTTCGACGCGCTCGACGTGGTGAAGACGTCGACCGCGCTGCAAGGCTACGCCGCCGGGCTGCTCGGCCTGATCGGCGTGAAGATCCTCGCCCCCGGGTTCTATGCCCGGCAGGACATGCGCACGCCCGTCAAGATCGCCGTCGTCGTCCTGGTCCTGACGCAGGCGATGAACCTCGCGTTCGTTCCCTGGCTCGGCCATGCCGGCCTGGCGCTCTCGGTCAGCCTGGGCGCCGTCGTCAACGCGGCCTGGCTCTTCGTCGGCCTGCGCCGCGGCGGCTGGTACCGGCCGGCGCCGGGGTGGAAGCGCTTCTTTGCCTCCGTCGCCTGCGCCGCGCTGCTGATGGGTGCCCTGCTCGCCGTCGCCGAAGCCCGGATCGACTGGACCGGCCTGACCGAGCGGCAGGCGCTGCGCGTCGCCTGGCTCGCCGGTTGCATCGCAGCGGCGGCGCTCGTCTATTTCGGCGTTCTCTTCGTCGCGGGGTTCAGGCCGCGCGACTTCTCGCGGCGGGCCTGAAGCTGCCGCCTGGGCGGAGCACGCTGCCGCTTGCGCAGGGCGGACGAGGTCCGGACCCGCGACGTTCTAAACTTGCCCGATGTCCGGTCTTCTGCCGCTCCTTCCGCCGACGGCGCTCGACTACTTCGCGTCGCTCGTCGCCGAAGACGCGAGCCTGCCCTTGCTCGAAACGGCGATCGCCATCGCTCAGCACGACTACCCCAAGCTCGACACGCAGTCGACGCTGGCCGAGATCGATGCGCTCTGTGCCCGCCTGAAGGCGCGCATCCCGCGCGACGCGATGCCGATGCAGAGGCTGCGCGTGCTCAACCGCTATTTCTTCCAGGAGCTCGGCTTTTCCGGCAACGTCAACGACTACTACGATCCGCGCAACAGCTATGTTCACGCCGTCCTCGAGACGCGGCGCGGCATACCGATCACGCTCGCGCTGCTCTACGTGGAGCTGGCGCAGCAGGTCGGCATCGACGCGCACGGCGTTTCCTTCCCGGGCCACTTTCTCGCCCGCCTGCGCATGCCCAAGGGTGACATCGTCATCGATCCGTTCACCGGCCAGTCGATGTCGCGCGAGGCGCTCGACGCGATGCTCGTTCCCTATCGCCGCCGCCAGGCCGCGCTCGGCGAGGGCGAGGCGCCGCTGGCGGCCTTCCTGCAGCCGGCGGCGCCGCGCGAGGTGATCGCGCGCATGTTGCGCAACCTGAAGGAGATCTTTCGCAGCGGCCAGGATTCGAAACGCCTGCTCGGCGTCGCCGAGCGGCTCGTCATCCTCCTTCCCGACGTCTGGGAAGAGCGGCGCGACCGCGGCCTCGTCCACGCCGCGCTCGGCGCGCGCTTTCCGGCGATGATCGACCTCGCCGGATATCTCGAGCATGCGCCCGACGCGCCGGATCGGCCGGCGATCAGCAAGCGCCTCGCCGAGCTCGGCGACCCGGACGCTTCCCGCCTCCACTAGCCCCGTTCCCTGTCGCATGCCCTTCACGCCCGCCCAGCGGCGCGCCCTCAACTGGGCGGCGCTCACGATCGGCTTGGGCGCGTTCTTCTGGCTGCTCGCGCCGGTGCTCACGCCGTTCGTGATCGGCGCCGTGCTGGCCTACGCCCTGCATCCCGCGGTCGAGAAGCTCGCGTTCCGGCGCGTGCCGCGGCTGCTCGCCGTGACGATCGTCGAGATCGCTGCGCTCGTGGCAGCAGCGGCGCTGGTGCTCCTCGTCGTGCCGATCCTGTCGCAGGAACTGCCGCTGCTGCGCGATCAGCTTCCCGGGCTCGCCGATCGTCTCAACGACACGGTCTCGCCGTGGCTGAAGAAGATGGGTATCAACGTCGGCCTCGACCCGGAGAGCCTGAAAGCGGTCGTTCTCAAGTACCTCGACGCGAACTGGGACGATTCGCTCGCCAAGGCGATCGAGTCGGCGCGCATCGGCGGCAGCATCCTGATCGCCGTCGTCGGCTATGTCATCCTCGTTCCGGTCGTGCTGTTCTACCTGCTGATCGACTGGCCGATCTACGTGCGCCGCGTCGTCGAGCTCGTGCCGCCGCGGCTGCGCGGCGGCGTCGCCGAGTTCGCGAGCGAGTGCGACAGCGTGCTCGGGCAGTACCTGCGCGGCCAGCTCCTCGTCATGCTGATGATGGCGGCGTTCTACAGCGTCGGGCTGGCGCTCTTCGGCTTCGAGCTCGCCGTGCCGGTCGGCGTGTTCACCGGGCTGGCGATCTTCGTTCCCTACGTCGGCTTCGGCATCGGCCTGATCCTCGCGCTGATCGCCGGGGCCTTGCAGTTTTCGGGATGGTACGGCCCGGCCAGCGTCTTCGTCGTCTACGGCATCGGCCAGCTCGTCGAAGGCCTGTTCCTGACGCCCAAGCTGGTCGGCGAGCGTATCGGCATGAGCCCGCTCACCGTCATCTTCGCGCTCTTCGCCTTCGGTCACATGTTCGGTTTCGTCGGCGTCCTCATCGCGTTGCCGGTGAGCGCGCTGATCGCCGTCGTCGCGGCGCGGCTGCGCGCCGGTTATACGAAGAGCAGCCTCTACACCGGATGAGCGTCGCCGGGCCGCCCCAAGACGCGAAGCCTTGCAGGCCGCGGCGTTGCGAGACGCAACGCCTCCTCGTGCTGTCCATGCCGGCGCCGGCCGGCATGGAGCCGCAGCACTCGGCCCCCGCGGGGGGCGGCGCAGCGGCGCAGGCCGCAAGCGTGGGGGCTTTGTGAAGCAGATCCCGCTGGCGATCGGGCCGGAGCCGGTCCGCAGCTTTGCCAATTTCCTGCCCGGGCCGAACGCCGCTGCCGTCGCCCACCTGCGCGCGCTCGAGGCGGGCGCGCCACCGGTCTACCTGTGGGGCGAGGCGGGCAGCGGCAAGACGCACCTCCTTCAGGCCGTCGTTCACGCGGCGCAGGAGCGCGGCGAATCGACGGCCTGGTTCAGCGCCGCCGACCTGGCGCCGTGGCAGACGCCGGAACAGTGCGGCTGGATCGTCTTCGACGATTGCGACGCTTTCGATGCGGCACAGCAGCACTCCGCGTTCTCGCTCTTCGTCGACGCGACTGCGCGCGGCGCGATCGTTCTCGCGGCCGGCAGCGTGCCGCCGGTCGATCTCGCGGTTCGCGAGGACCTGCGCACGCGCCTCGGCTGGGGCCATGTATTCGCCCTCGAGCCGCTCGCCGAGCCCGAGGTGCGCGCCGCGTTGCGCCGCGAGGCCGATCGCCGCGGCAGCTTCCTGTCCGACGAGGTGATGGACTACCTGCTCACGCGCTTCGCACGCGACCTCAAGCACCTGACGGCGCAGCTCGATCGGCTCGACGAGTACTCGCTTTCGACCAAGCGGGCGATCACCGTTCCGCTGCTCAAGCAGATGCTGGCCGAGGAGGGTGACGAGTGAACCTGGCCCTCTTCGACCTCGACCTGACCCTGCTGCCGATCGATTCGGATCACGCCTGGGGCGAATTCGTGATCGCTCTGGGCTGGGCCGACGCGGCCCGATTCAGGCGCGGCAACGACGCGTTCTACGCCCAGTACCGGCAGGGCTCGCTCGACATCGACGCCTACATCGCGTTCGCGACGACACCGCTGCGCGAACGAACGGCGAGCGAGCTGGACGAGGCGCGCGCGCGCTTCATGCGCGAGGTGATCGAGCCGGCGTTGCGGCGCGAGGCGCAAGAGCTCGTCGAATCGCATCGCGAGCGCGGCGATCGCCTGGCGATCGTCACCTCGACCAACGACTTCATCACTGCGCCGATCGCGGCGGCCTTCGGCATCGACGCCCTGATCGCGACCGGCCTCGAGCGCGACGCCGCCGGGGCCATCACCGGGCGCATCGCGGGCGTGCCGGCGTTTCGCGAGGGCAAGGCCGTCCGTGTCGGACAATGGCTGGCCGAAAGCGGCTCGGGCTGGAGCGATTTCGAGCGCATCAGCATCTACAGCGATTCGCTCAACGATTTGCCGTTGCTCGAGCGGGCGACCGACCCGGTCGCCACGAATCCGTCGCCCGAGCTCGAAGCGCTGGCCGAAGCGAGGCGTTGGCGCATCGTGAGAATCTTCGAAAAATGATCAAGAAATTCATCGACAAGCTGCTCGGCAAGACTGCTTCCGGCGCTTCGCGCACGCGCGCCGCCAGGCGCGTCGAGGTCGGCAAGGCCGAGCACGGCATCGATCCGAAGCTCGTCGACGAGCGCGCCGTCAAGGTCGTCGCGACGCTGGTCGACGCCGGCCACGAGGCCTACATCGTCGGCGGCGCGGTGCGCGATCTGCTTGTCGGCCTCAGGCCCAAGGACTTCGACGTCGCGACCGACGCGACCCCCGAGCAGGTGAAGAGCCTGTTTCGCCGCGCCTTCATCATCGGCCGGCGCTTTCGCATCGTCCACGTCGTCTTCGGGCGTGGCCGCCAGGACCGGGGCTTGTCGGAGGTGATCGAGGTCTCGACCTTCCGCGCCACGCTCGACGCCGCCGCGGCCGACCAGGTCGGCGGCAACGAGAAGACGTCGAAGAGCGAGCTCGCCGGCAAGAGCCACGTCGTCGACGCCGAGGGGCGGGTGCTGCGCGACAACGTCTGGGGCCCTCAGATCGAGGACGCGGCGCGGCGCGACTTCACCGTCAACGCGATGTACTACGACCCGCTGCGCGAGGTCGTCGTCGACTACCACGGCGGCATCCAGGACGTGAAGAAGAAGCTCTTGCGCATGATCGGCGACCCGGTCGCGCGCTACCGCGAAGACCCGGTGCGCATCATCCGCGCCGTCCGCTTCGCGGCCAAGCTCGGCTTCGAGATCGAGGCGAAGACGCGAGCGCCGATCCGCGAGATGGCGGCGCTCCTCGACAACGTGCCGCAGTCGCGCACCTTCGACGAGATGATCAAGCTGCTGCAGACCGGCCACGCCCTGGCCAGCATCGTCGAGCTGAAGAAGCTCGGGCTGCATCGCGGCGTCTTCCCCGTCCTCGACGTCGCGCTCGACGAAGTGCAGCGCCACGACGGGCGCGAGAAGTTCGTTCGCGCCGCGCTCGCCGACACGGACGCCCGCGTCGCCGCCGGCAAGCCCGTCGCGCCGAGCTTCATGCTGGCGGCGATGCTGTGGCACGACGTGCTGGAAGGATGGCAGCAACGCCAGGCCGCGGGCGCGACGCCCTTCCCGGCCCTGCAGGAGGCGATCGACGCGGCGTTCGACGCGCGCATCGGGGACATCTCGGGTCGCGGCAAACTGGCCGTCGACATGCGCGAGATCTGGATGCTGCAGCCGCGCTTCGAGCGGCGCTCCGGCAACTCGGTGCTGAGCCTGCTCGAGCAGCCGCGCTTTCGCGCCGGTCTCGACTTCCTCCGCTTGCGTGGCGAAGTCGGCGAAGCCGACCCGGCCCTGGCGGCGTGGTGGGAATCGCTCCATGCAGCCGACGACGACGAGCGGCATCGCCTGCTCGATGCGGTGCGCGAGCCGCGCTCGCCGCGCCGCGTCAGGAAGTCCCCGGTTGAGGCTGCGCCGGCGAGCGTGCCGGGTGCGCCGGCGCGGGCTGAGCATGCGCACGTCGACCTGAACATCGACGAGCCCGCCGATGCGGCCGCGGCCGAATCGACGACGGCGCCGCGCAAGCGCAGGCGCCGCCGGCGCAAGCCCGCGGAGCCCGCCGGCAGCGCGACATGATGCCCGACCCGCGCGCCGCCGGCTTCGACGCCGCGCGCCTCGGCGCGCTCGTGGCGGCGCTGCGCCAGCGCGTCGAGACCAAGCGCCTGCCTGGCGCCGTGATCCATGTCGAGCGGCGCGGCGTCGTCGCCGCTCGCGAGAGCGTCGGGTGGCGCGACCCGGCGCTCGGTGCGCCGATGCGCGACGACGCGATCTTTCGCATCCACTCGATGAGCAAGCCGATCGTCTCGGTCGCCGCGATGCGGCTGCTCGAGCAGGGGCGGCTCCGCCTCGACGATCCGGTCGCGCTGCATCTGCCCGAGTTCGCGGCGACGCGAGTGCTCGTCGAAGGCGACGGCGAGCCGACCCTCGTGGCGCCGGCGCGCGCGATGACGATCCAGGATCTGCTTCGCCACACGGCCGGCCTGAGCTACGAATTCCTGCCGCCGTCGCCGGTGCGCCGTCTCTACATCCTGCGCGAGATCGGCTCGCGCGCGCGCAGCAACGCCGAGCTCGTGGCGACGCTGGCCGACCTGCCGTTGCAGCGCGAGCCGGGCAGCGCCTGGGAGTACAGCCGCGCCATCGACGTGCTCGGCCGCCTCGTCGAAGTGCTCGCCGGCCGGACGCTCGGCGAGCATCTGCGCGAGACGCTGTTCGCGCCGCTGGGCATGGTCGATACCGGATTTCACGTTCCCTCGCTCGCCACGACCGGCTCGCCGAGGCGTACGCGCTCGATCCCGACACGCGCGAGCCGGTCGTGCTGAAGGACGTTCGCGCACCGGTGCCGCTCGAATCGGGCGGCGGCGGCCTCGTCTCGACGGCGGCCGACTACGCACGCTTCTTGCGCCTGCTGATTCGCGGCGGCAGCCTCGACGGCGCTCGTGTCCTCGGGCGCAAGACCGTCGAGTTCATGACCAGCGATCACCTGGGTGCGATCCCGGTCGCGAGCGACCTGCTGCCGCCCGGGCATGGCTTCGGCCTCGGCTTCGCGGTACGCCTGGGCGCCGGGATCGCCGCCGTTCCCGGTTCGCCGGGAACCTACGGCTGGGGCGGCTCGGCCGGAACGGTCTTCTTCGTCGATCCGCACGAGGAGCTGTTCGCGCTCATGATGATCCAGGCGCCGGGGCAGCGCGAGGAGTTCCAGCAGCTCTTTCGCAACATGGTCTACGCGGCGATCGACGCTTGACCGCTTCCGTCATGCCAGGCGACGCGACGGACGCCTTCATCGGCCTCGGCTCGAACGTCGGCGACCGGGCCGCCGAGATCGAGGCCGCACTGCGCGAGATCGGCGAACTTGCCGCAACGTCCCTGGTCGCGCGCTCGTCGCTCTACGAATCGGCGCCGCTCGACGCTGAAGGCGGCGACTACCTCAATGCCGCCGCCCGGGTGCGCACGTCGCTCGCGCCGCTCGTCCTGCTCCGGGCGTTGCAGGCGATCGAGGCGCGCCACGGGCGGACCCGGCCCTTTGCGAACGCTCCGCGCAGGCTCGATCTCGACCTGCTGCTCTACGGCGATGCGATCCTGGCGACGCCCGAGCTGACGCTGCCGCACCCGCGCCTGTGCCAGCGCGCCTTCGTGCTGAAGCCGCTCGCCGAGATCGCACCCGGGCTGCGAATTCCCGGGCACGGCGTCGTCGTCGAGATGCTCTCGGCGCTCGGCGCGCAGCGCGTGGTGAAATTCGCATGACCGCCCGAACCCGCCCATGCTCGATTCCATTCCCGCTCCGCTGCGAACCTTCGCGTTGCTCGCCGCGTCGAACGTCTTCATGACCTTCGCCTGGTACGGGCACCTGAAGTACATGGACCAAAGACCGTGGTTCATCGCCGCGCTCGTCAGCTGGGGCATCGCCCTGTTCGAATACCTGCTCCAGGTGCCGGGAAACCGGATCGGCTACGACGCCGGCATGAGCCTGGCGCAGCTGAAGATCATGCAGGAAGTGATCACGCTGGGCGTCTTCGTCCCCTTCGCGTTCGTCGTCATGAAGCAGCCCCTCAAGCTCGATTTCGCCTGGGCCGGTCTGTGCGTGATAGGCGCCGTCTACTTCGTCTTCCGCTCCCCATGACCGCCATCCTCTCGCGCTTTCGCCACATCGCCGTCGAAGGCCCGATCGGCGCCGGCAAGACGACGCTGGCGCACCGGCTCGCCGGCCGCATCGGCGCCGAGCTCCTCCTCGAGCAGCCGGCCGACAACCCGTTCCTCGGTCGCTTTTACGCCGACATGGCCGGCTACGCGTTCCAGACGCAGCTCTTCTTTCTCTTCCAGCGGCAAAAGCAGGTGCAGGCCCTGGCCCAGCCGAGCATGTTCGCGCAGACGGTGGTGAGCGATTTCATGTTCAAGAAGGACGCGCTCTTCGCCAGGCTGACGCTGAGCGACGATGAATACCGGCTCTACGCGCAGATGCACGCGCCGATCGCGGCGCAGTTGCGCGAGCCAGATCTCGTCGTCTGGCTGCAGGCGTCGGCGCCGACGCTGCTCGCCCGGGTGCGCCGGCGCGGCCTCGCGATCGAGCAGGGCATCGATCTGCCCTACCTGGAGCGCGTTGCCGATGCGTACGCCGAATTCTTCGCCGGCTACGACGGAGCACCGGTCTTCGTCGTCGATACCGAGCGGCTCGACCCGGCCGGGCGCGACGCCGATCTGGGGCTGCTGCTCGCCCGCCTCGAGCGCTTCGACTCGCGGCGCGAGTCCTTCAGCAGCAGCGTCGACGTCGCTTTCGACTGACCCGCAGCGCCCGCCTCAGCGCGCGCCGACGACGCTGTCGATGCGGATCGCCAGGCCGGTCGCTCCCGGCGCGACCGGCGCTGCCTCGCCCGACAGGTCGCCTGCCTGCGGTATCGCGGTGCCGCTCTTGCTGATGCGCGCGCCGACGATGACCTCCTTGGCGCCCGAAATTGTCGCCGTCGGCGTCATCGCCATGCTGTCGTCGAGCGTGAACGACAGCGGCAGGTCGGCAACCTTGGCGCGCTTCACGGCGAGCGGCATGCGGCCGCCGCCGGCGGCGCGGGCGAAGACGAACACGGTGTCGTCGCGCGCTGCCTTCGCGGCCAGCTCGGGTGCCAGGGTGACCGTGCCGCTGACACTCGGGCTTGCCGCGACCGCGCCGCCGGGGGCCGCGGCGCTCGCCGCCGCGCCGGCAGTCGCCGTCGCACTGCGCGTGGCCGGCGCGGTGGCCGGGGCGGGAGCGCCACCGGCCCGCTCGCGCGCTTCGGCGATGCTCGCCTGCACCTGCTTCATGAACTCGCTGTCCGGGGGCAACTGGTCGGCGATGCGCTGCCAGTGCGCGACGGCTCCGGCGAAGTCGCCGCGGTCGTAGGCGACCGTACCGGCCAGTGCCAGCGCCTTCGGCAGCATCGGATCGGCGGCGAGAGCGCGTTCGATCAGGGCGATCGACTCCGGGTTGTTCGCCCCACCCTTCGCCGCGGCGACGGCGTCGGCCCAGTCGGCGAGGATGATGGCGTTGTTCGGGAGCAGCTCGGAGGCGCGACGGTATGCGGGAATGGCGTCGTCGAAGCGGCCGAGCACGCTGTACGAGCGGCCGAGCATGATCCAGCCCTGGGCGTCGTCAGGATGTTCCTTCAGGCGCGCGGCGAGCTTGTCGACCATCACCGCGACCTGCTCGTGCATGGCGGCTGCCGACACGCCGCTCGCGTCGCCGTCCGCCGCGGCGGCGGCCATGCCGGACGATGCTTCGGTCTCCGCCGCGCCGCCTCGCACCAGCGACGGCGAGCCCGTCTTCCAGTAGCCGGCGGCGGCGACGGCGAGGACGACGACGGCGAGCACTCCGACGAGCCGGCGCGACGGCCTGGGCTGCGCTTCGGGCGCGTCGATCAACCGATCGCCGATCTCGCGCTCGATGCCGCGCCGCTCGCTCTCGTACTTCGCGGCGCCGAGCTTGCCGGCATCGTGCTGCGCCTTCAGCTGCATCAGGCGAGTGCGCGCGCTTGCGAGAAGTGGATCCATTTCGCTTCAGGCCCGGGTCGCGCCGCGGGCGGCATCGTCGTGCAGGTCGGCGAGCTCGCCTTCGGCCGGCTCGTCTTCATCGGGCTCGAAGGCATCGGCGGCCATCCGGCTCCTGCGCCTCAAGACGAGGAAGAGCACGCCCGCGCCGACGACGAGCATCGTCGCCGGGCCGAACCAGAGCAGGATCGTCGTCCCTCGCAGCGGCGGCCGGTAGAGGACGAAATCGCCGTAGCGCGCCGTCATGTAGTCGACGACCTCGGCGTCGCTCTTTCCCTGCTTGAGCAGCTCGCGCGTCTCGCGGCGCAGGTCGGCGGCGAGCTCGGCGTTCGAGTCGGCGATCGTCTGGTTCTGGCAGACGAGGCAGCGCAGCTCGGAAGTGATGCGCGTCATGCGCGCTTCGAGCGCCGGGTCGGCGGCTTCGGGCGCTGCCTCCTTCGCCGTCGATGCGACAGCCAGCAAGGCGAGCGCCGCGGCGCACAGAACGTGCAGGAGACGCTCAGGCATCGGGCTTCTTCAGGCGTTCGAGCATCGGCAACAGCTTGGTCGCGATCACGGTTTCGGTGAGCGGGCCGATGTGTTTCATGCGGATCACGCCGCCCTGGTCGATGACGAAGGTCTCGGGAACGCCATACACGCCGAAGTCGATGCCGACGCGGCCTTCGCTGTCGAACAGCGAGGCGTCGTACGGATTGCCGAAGCGCTCCAGCCAGCCATTCGCATCGGCGCGCTTGTCTTTGTAGTCGAGACCGTAGATCGGAACGAGGTGCTTCTTCGAGAACGCCACGAGCAGCGGATGCTCCTCGCGGCAGGCGACGCACCACGAGGCCCAGACGTTGAGGACCCAGACCTTGCCGCGCATGTCGGCGAGGCGGATCGTCGCCGCTTCATCGTCGAGACGCGGCAGGGCGAACGTCGGCGCCGGCTTGTCGATGAGCGGAGAAGGCACTTCGCGAGGATCGAGCTTCAGGCCGACCGCGAGGACTAGCGCCAGCGCGAAGAAGGCGATGAGGGGAACGAGGAACCAGAGCCGCTTCATGCCGCCGCGGCGTTCGTCGCTCCGGCCACGGCCGGCTGGCGGGAGCGCGAGCGATAGCGCCGGTCGCTCATCGCGAGCAGGCCGCCGAGCGCCATGACGAGGCAACCGCCCCAGATCCAGTCGACGAAGGGCTTGTAGTAGACGCGGACGATCCAGGCGCCGCCGCCGGCGATTGGCTCGCCGAGCGAGACGTAGAGGTCGCGGGTGAAGCCCGGCTGGATCGAGGCTTCCGTCATCGTCGTCTGCGTCACCGGGTAGAAGCGTTTCTCGGGGTGCAGCGTCGTCACCGGCTTGTCGCCGTCGGTGACCACGATCGTCCCCTGCGCGGCGCGGTAGTTCGGACCCGGCACTTCGCGCGCGCCGCGGAACGTGAAGGTCAGGCCGTGGATCTCGGTCGTGTCGCCGACATCCATCTTGACGTCGCGCTCGACCTCGCCCGTCTTCACCATCGTCACGCCGAAGATGAAGATCGCGATGCCCAGGTGGGCAAGCATCATTCCGGCCATCGCCCGCGGGATCTGGCGGGCGCGATACAGGAGGCTCGCACGCACGCCGCCGGCCGGGCGCAGGCGCTCGGTGAGGTCAGTGACGAGCGAGCCGACGACCCAGAACGCCATCAGCAAACCGGCCACGCCGACGATGCCGAGGTCGCCGCGGATCCAGACGACGAGCAGCGTCGCGACGACGCTCGCTCCGGCCGCCCACTTCAGGCGCGATGCGAGGTCGGGGAGGCTGGCCTCTTTCCAGCGCGCCAGCGGCCCGACGCCCATCAGGAAGACGAGCGGCGTGAGCAGCGGCACGAAGACGCTATCGAAATAAGGCGGGCCGACCGAGATCTTGCCGAGGCCGAGCGCGTCGAGGGCGAGCGGATAGAGCGTGCCGAGCAGCACCGCGCCGCAGGCGACAACGAGGAGCACGTTGTTGGACAGGAGCAGCGTCTCACGGGAGAGCAGCGAGAACCGTGCGCCGAGGCCGACCTTCGGCGAGCGCCACGCATACAGCGCCAGCGAGGAGCCGATGACGACGACGAGGAAGGCGAGGATGAAGAGGCCGCGCCGCGGGTCGGTCGCGAAGGCGTGTACCGAGGACAGCACGCCCGAGCGGACGAGGAAGGTGCCGAGCAGCGACAGCGAGAAGGCGAGGATCGCGAGTAGCACCGTCCACGACTTGAAGCTGTTGCGCTTCTCGGTCACGGCGAGCGAATGGATCAGCGCCGTGGCGACGAGCCACGGCATGAAGGAGGCGTTCTCGACCGGATCCCAGAACCACCAGCCGCCCCAGCCGAGCACGTAGTACGACCAGCCGCTGCCGAGGGCGATGCCGATGGT
>JGI24140J50213_10000129_pt1 | contig 33289 bp, 29 predicted proteins | sample BarGraIncu00222A_FD_50213 | JGI IMG/M metagenome (IMG submission 50213)
ACGCAAACAACGATGCCGCCATTTCCAAGTTGGAAGACACGATTCGCGAATTGGAAACCCGTCATGAGACGTTGACTGCGAAGTTGTCGAATCCAACCGAAGAAATGATGCTTGCCGGGGCGTTGGCTCATAATGCAGGTTTAAGACCGCTGAGAGCGGCTATCACGGCTGCGGAAGCCAAAAAAATCTTTGTGGCGATGATCGCCGTATTGAAAGAATCTATGGTTTAGCTGTCTTTGGACTCCCAAGAACTTGCGTCAGCGTTCACTTCAAATTTGCGATTGACAGCCAAAGTACGGCTGGTAGCGGGCTTTACAGGCATTTGGATTGCGACAACAGAGGGAGCAAGTAGATAAGAGCATATCCCTTACCGGCGCCTTTGAGACATACCGACGGATACCGAGAATGTCTGCTTATCGGGGTAGACCGGAAGCGGTTGACCCAATGTCAGAACGACGAGAATGACTAACTCACAAACCAGTCACCGGCTCCAGAATGCCGGCGTCGCCTTGAACCGCCGCCATCTCCTGCGCAGCGTTTTCGCGACCGCAATCCGGTCGCGGGCTTGCCAGCCGGCCACCGCGCCGATCGCAAGCTGAAGCGCAGGCCGCTCGTCCTGCCTGATCGCATCGAGCAGGATGCGGGTGCTTGCGATGTCGCGCGTGCGTCCCAGACTGCCCTTGAGCCTGGCGAGCCGCGATACGTAGCGCTTCGCCGGCGCCTGGGTGGCATAAAGCGGCGAGAACAACTCGGCCGCATAGTGCAGCTTCTTGAGGTCGATTCTGAGGTCGTGTTGCGCATCGGCGCTGAGCTGCCGGAAATGCGCACCGCGCTTGAGCGCCTTGCGATGCAGACGCGTCAGAATTTTATCGGCGAACGTCGATATCGGTTGCGACAGGACGGCCAGCGCTTCGCTGTCGATCTCGTTGCGCCAGCCGCGGCGTTCCACCAGTTGCCCCAGCGAGAGCAGGAAACGACTGCAGCGGGGATCGGCGAGAACGGGATGCAACGCGGCGTAGCTCAATTTGCGCTGCTGCTCGACCGCCTCGCGCAGGCCGTCGAGGTCGACAACCGGAGCCGCCCTGGCCAGGCGAGTGACGGTCGTCTCGACGAAAGCGTCCCAATCCCGCGCCGGGCCGAGCTGCTGCATCAGCCACTTCGCTTCGCCGTTGACGGCCCGGAATGACGGCGATGGAATATCGCGCCGGAACAGCGCACAGATCGTCCGCAACCGGCGCAAGGCTGTGCGCATCTGGTACACGCCTTCGGGGTCCGACCCCTGCTCCGCCACCGCATGATTTTTCAGGAGGTGATGCCAGCAGGATCCCACCAGGCGTGCGATGACGTCGTCGACGACATGCTGCACGGCAATGCCGGATAGCTCGGCTTTCGCTGCCGGCTGCACGACGTCGAACGCGAGCGCAAAGCCGCGTTCCGCCTTGCTGCGCGTGCCGACCCGTAGCGGCGCAGCGTCGAGCAATTGCGTGCCGAGATCGAACAGGACGCCGGCATTGCCGCTCTTCAATTCGAGTTCGATTTCGGACAGCACTTCCTGACGCGCACCGGCCTCGATCGTCCCCTCGTCGAATGCGATTTCAACCGACGCATCGGGCAGATCGAGCTGCCGCGCGTGCCTCCGAAATTTTGTCGCGAAAACCGGCACCAGCGCGTCGTTGGTCAGCGTTGTCACTGGATCGCCGATCTCCCCGGCGGGAAGCCGGGCCAGATCGGGGGTGACGCCGCCAACCGGTGCCTCCCACTGCCGCCGTGTCAAAGGTTGTCCGATATTGGGTAGAAGCTTCAGCGTCTGAATGAAGTGTTTGCCGCTGCGTCGCACGCGCAGCGACATGCCATGCTGGAACAGCAGATGTTCCGGCGTGTCATAATACACGGTTTCCAGCCGGCGAAACGCGCCCCGGTTGCGCGCGTGCTGCACGATGAACGGCATTTCGCGCAGTCTTTCGAGGGCTCCTTGCGGCGCCAGCAGCTTAAGTTCGATTTCCGCCTGTTGGCCCGGTTGCACGGCAATAGCGGTGCCGGAATCGCTTACGACCGACTGCCGCGCGTTCTTCGATATCTCCATTGGGATGTCGTATGAATGTTTTATGAAAATGACAAGGCTATATCCAATTTATCCGGACGGATCAGTCTGCGAACTGCCGCCAACGCCGCGCTGTTTGAACTACAATTCAAGGGTGAGGAACGCCTCACTGAGGCCGAGGCGGGTTGCGGTCACGTCGAACAATGTCCGCTGTCCGAGCCAAAGCTGACATCCGGTAGGTTAGCCACCGACGTCAAAAAGCGCGAACTCTTCAAGAAGTTGGCAGTCGATCTCCGCGTCATGGCGCACGATATTCAATCCATGATCGGGGCACGTAGATTCGCCGTGCGCGTCTACGTAGTATTCCAGCTTGCGACTCAACCTGCGCTGATAGATGATAAAATGGGATCAGATTGGGAAATGTCGCAATCGGCTCCCAATACCGTGGGGGGCTAGCATGAAGGGAAGCGTTTTTTTCCTGGCGATAGCTGGACTAACTGTGGCCGACGCAACCGCTCAGGTGAGGGCTGCGGACGCACCGCCTCTGTCTTTTGTGCCGTCAAGTTCATTTTTCCTGGGCGTTGGTGGTGGTTACAACGTCGCCAACTTCGGTACTCAGAACGTCTATGCTGTGGGCACGTCCAATGTTTATCAGAACGGATTGCTAATTTCCTCCGGATCGGCGGCAGGGCCTGCCAATCAGGGCGGTTATTTCCAGCACTTTAATAGCAGTGATTGGTTGTGGGGTGCCAAATTCGCGTACAGCTATTTGGGTGCAACTTCCATCGTCCGAATGCACTGCTGCCGCAAGCAGGATCGTTCACGGCGACCGGAAGCAATACTGCCGTTCCCTTCACCGGAAACGCACTCGTGCAGTCTTTCCAGACCAATGTCACGCAGCAGCTGGCTTTTATTCCCTTCGTCGGAAAATCCTTCGATAGGAGCATGATCTATATCGGCGCAGGTCCAACCTTGTCGCAGGTACGAACCACATTGAACGGATTGATCGGCTTCGCCGATATTAACGGAACGCGTACGGATGTCTCCGGCAGCCCGGTTAATTTTTCCAGCACGACTTGGGTGTACGGTGGTGCCGCGATGATCGGGCGAGCTACTTCCTCGGTCAGTCCTGGTTTATTGATGTGAACTATACGTTCGCCATGACGGGCAACAATACCAGCAGCTTTTCGGGTCCCTTCACCAATCCCAACGGCACCAACGGTTCGACCACTGTCGGAACAATGGTGGGAACATCCGCTGGCAAATTGATCACGCAGGGAATTGCGGCCACAATCAACAAGGCATTTTGAGTTCCGATATTTCATTTCAAGTTGTCGCTTGTTGGCGCGGCGTGTATTGACGCCGGCCAGATAGGCCGCCGCCTCCTCGCAACACCAGTTCAATGGCATCATTGCCGAGGTGCGGGCCGAGGATGCAAGTCACGCCGGCATGCGTGCCGCGGAAGAATTGCGTGCTGCGGCTTAAGCCTCTCGTCCGATAGGCGGGTTTGCCCATTCACGCGACCCGCTCGCAGCGCACCAGCCATCCCAATACATGGGTTGTTGCAGCGCAGCATAACCGATAAAAACTGCGTTTCCAACGAGGTACGCAGTGTGACTGATACCAATGCCGATACTTGGGTTTCATCGGGCCATCGGCCGATGGGTTTCCGGGAATTTGTCGTCGTGATCGCTTCGATCATGGCCCTGAACCCGCTGGCGATGGACATGATGCTGCCGGCGCTGCCGCACATCGCCTCGGCATTCCACATCACGATTGCGAACCGGCCGCAGGCGGTGCTGTCGACGTTCCTGATCGGCTTCGGCATCGGCCAATTCATCATGGGACCGCTTTCAGACCGTTTCGGCCGGCGAGCGGTCCTGATCGACGGCATGGCGCTGTATTGCATCGCCAGCGTCGTTGCGATTATGGCGTCGTCGTTCGAGACATTGCTGCTGGCGCGCCTGCTGCAGGGGCTTGGCACCTCCGCCACCCGCGTGATTGCGACTTCGATCGTTCGCGACTGCTATGCCGGCCGCCGCATGGCCAGCGTGATGTCGCTGGCGATGATGGTCTTCATCGCCGTACCCGTCATCGCGCCGTCATTGGGCCAGGCGGTGATGTTGCTGACGGAGTGGCGTGGCGTCTTCATCGTGTTGATGCTGTACGGAGTGCTGGCGCTGATCTGGAGCGCGCTGCGGATGCCGGAAACCTTGCCTGTGTCCGAGCGCAAGTCGCTGGCTATCCGCGACGTGCTCGGCGCCTTTCGCCAGACCGTGACCAACCGGCAGACCCTGGGCTATGCGCTGGCGGCCGGCGGCGTGCAGGGTTCGCTGTTCGCATTCGTGTTCTCGTCGCAGCAGGTGTTCACCGAAATCTTCGGGCTCGGGCATTACTTTCCGCTCGCATTCGCAGCCATCGCGATCGGCGTCGCCGTCGCCGGCTTTCTCAATGCCCGTTTCGTCGGCCGGCTCGGCATGCGGGTGATTTCGCATGGCGCGCTGGTCGGCTTCGTGGCGGTGGCGGGAATCCTGCTGCTGGCGGTGAAGATGCACATGCTGCCGCTGCCATTGTTCATGGTGTTGGCTGCGCTGATGATGTTCGCGTTCGGGCTGATGTTCGCCAATTTCACCTCGCTTGCGATGGAGCCGCAGGGCCATATCGCGGGCACCGCTTCGTCATTGTACGGGTCGATCACGACGCTGCTCGGCATTGGCATCGGCATCAGGATCGGCCAGGACTATGACGGCACGCTGTTGCCGTTTGCGACCGGGTTTTTTCTCTGCACGCTGGCTTCCCTGGCGGTCGTGCTGGTGGTGGAAAAGGGCCGGCTGTTCAAGCCACGCACGAGGACGGTTGCGCCGGGCGCCACCCTTGGCACCTAGGCGTGACCGGTCGCGTTTGCATCGCACGGAAAGCAAATGAAGGCAGGAGAGCTTTGACACCGCGCAATGGGCTGCTAGTTTAATGGACTGCTACTTTAGTGTCTTGACCGCGTGATGCTGGGAGACGGCAATGGGCCTCTTTCGAAGAAAGGCGCCAAGTCATCTGATCCGGATCCATCCGGATAATGCCACCAGCAAGGACTGGATCATCCTGCTGGAGGCGGGCACCATCATCGGTCCCTCGCCTGAAAGACTTCGTGTTGCCCGGGCGACGCAAGAACGAAAAATTGCGAGAAAATACAATATCTGGCTGCGAGCCGAGCACTTCCTTGTTGTCGAAGGATATGATCGGCGCATTCACGCCGTGTATTTTTGTCCTCAACTTTACAAATATGATTCCGAGAAGAAACTTGTGCCGCTGCAAGGCGACGAAATCGGCAGGTTGATCGCGAACGCCCTTGAGGGCGGAATTGTGGACCGGCGACCATGGTACGATCCGGCGGAGAGGCTGCCCGATCAGCCCATCATCAGCATTCCCCTGCAAACCGATTATGACTCGCTCGTGGTTGACATGCCGGCGAGGAACTCCGGCGCGACGCCGTTAACGCCTGACCACAAACCGCCACGCTCAAGCGACAAGCGCGGCAGCTAGCGCGAGATGGCTTTTCGTCGAACCGCCATCTCGCTCTAGCTTTTTGTTTGAGCATGATCTCCGCGCAAATGCTTCGCGTTTGTCGCGGGGGAAAACCGGTACGGATGGGCGCGACGTCCGTATTTTGATGGCTGATTTTGCAGGCCCTATCTCGAATAGATGGATTTGATTCGGCGAGCCGCCTCGGTACCGCAAACCAAGGCCGGCCCTCCACCTTCGCACAAGAAGCAATGGTGGAGGGCCGCGTCGGATCAAGCAGCCTTGATGTTGCTGAGGAAGGACTCGACCTTGCTTCGCATCGTCTCGGACTGCCTGGACAACTCACTGGATGCTTCGAGAACCTGATGGGCTGCGGCGCCGGTATCGCCGGCAGCTTGTTGAACACCGCTGACGTTCGATGTGATTTCATTGGTGCCGAGCGCTGCTTGTTGCACGTTCCGAGCGATCTCCTGCGTGGCGGAGCCTTGTTCCTCCACGGCACTGGCAATCGCAGCAGCGATCTCGTTCATTTCATTGATGGTAGCGGTGATCCCCTTGATGGCGCCCACGGCTTCGTTGGACGAGGTCTGGATCGACAGGACTTGAGTGCTGATTTGCTCCGTTGCCTTCGCGGTTTGTTCGGCGAGGCTCTTGACCTCGGCCGCCACCACGGCGAAGCCCCGGCCGGCCTCGCCGGCACGCGCGGCCTCGATCGTGGCATTGAGTGCCAGAAGGTTGGTCTGTCCGGCGATTTCGCTGATAAGCTTGACGACATCGCCGATGCCGGCCGCTTCATTGCACAGGCCCTGAACCGTCTTATTGGTGCGATCGGCCTCGGTCACCGCGTTTCGCGCTATCGTCGCCGACAGCGCTACCTGACGGCCGATTTCAGTGACGGAACTGGCTAGTTCCTCAGACGCTACGGCAACTGTTTGAACATTTGCGGAGGCCTCCTCGGTCGCGGCCGCCACCGCCGTCGCCTGAGTGCTGGTTTCTTCCGCCGTCGCGGTCATCGACGATGCCGTCGCCTGCAATTCCGTTGAGGCTGAGGCCACCGATTTCAGCACCGACGAGATATCCGAATCAAACCTTGCAGTTAAGTCGTTCACCCGTGCCGCACGGGCAACACGCTCGCCGATCGCTTCGGCTTCCTTGGCGGCAAGTTCCTTGGCCTTGATCATGTTTTCCTTGAAAATCAGAACCGCTCGCGCCATCAGGCCGATTTCGTCTTTCTTGTCGATTGCAGGAATTTCGACGGAGTGATCGCCGCCGGCAAGCTGCCCCATGGCACCGACCATCTCGAGAATCGGCGGCACGATCGAACGGTTGGTCAGATACACCACGGTTGCAGCGATGCCGATGCCGATGCCCATCATTACCCAAAGCAGGGTCATGAGGAAATTGGTTTCGGCGAGAGTAGCCGCGCCGTCCGCTTTCAGGTCATCCTGTTGACGCGTAACCATCCCGCCGGAACGCAAGCCCGCAGTGCCCTTTGCGCCGGCAAAGATATCGAGCAGCTTGTTGGCACGGGGAGTGGCTTCGTTGGTCAGGAACCATTGCGCCATGTTCCAGCGGTCCGATGCCCGGATCTCGAACATCTTCTGCGGCAGCGGAGCGAACCTGACACGGGCTGCAACAAGCGATTCGAAGGCGGCCTGCTGATCGGGCGTCATCTCCGATTTCCGTTTCGACAGCGCGTCGAACTTTTTCTGATTGATCGCCCAGAGTTCAACGAACTCGACTTTGAAGGCCTCGTCCGCGGTCAGAAGATAGGCGCGAATCGCGCCGATCGCCATCGCCATGCTGCCGCGCATGTCGGCAAAGTCGATCAACAGGCTCTTGCGCGTATCGGTCGAGGCAATATTGCCTTCCTCGTTGATAATGGAAGTAGCCTTCTGCAGCATAAGTTTGGCGAGCGGAGCCGCCTCGGTCGCAAGGATCTTTGCCGCAGGCTGCTCGTCGATGGTGTGAGCGATCGCCTCGGCCTTGTCTTGCGCGTTGCGCAATTCGTCAAGCAACGGTTTAGCTTGCTTCCAATCCGCCTCGTTCTGCTCGACCGTCCAATGGCCAGAGAGGCGATCCATGTTGGAGCCATGCGCCTGGATGTCTTTCCAGAGCATCGCGCGCTCGGACTTGAACACGTCGTTGCCGGTGATCAGAAAGCCGCGCAGCGATGCGAGTGACGCATAAATCCCCGAAACCAGGTCGCTTGCCGTCATGGCGGTCGGAACCCGAAGGTTGACCGTCCGCTCGGTTGATTCGCTGACGGTCCGAACCTTGATGACCGTCGTACCCACCACGGCGGCCAGCAGGATGCAAAGCACGCTGAAGCCCAGAATCAACCGTCCACGAATATTCAATTGCGCGAAGATCAACGTGAATTCCCTCCTTGCGAGCAGCCGGCAGGCGCTCTCCGAAGCAGGACTATCCATTAACCATAAAAATTCGAATAATCCGCGGCCGGTACTGGTACGGATTTTTTCCGCAACGATGCACCGCCACGTGCGCATTGGCTCAGAGCCGGATCGGCGTGCCGTCCGTATTTTTGATGGCTGGTTCCGGCAGCCCCAATATCAAATCAACGGATTTGACTAGGCCAACCGCTTCGGTCCCAAGCGTCTTCTAAAATTCCCCGTGACCTTGCGGGTCAATCAACCGGTTGATGCGCTGCGCCGCGGCGATGGCAAAACGCACCGTCATCAGCTTGCGGGTCGGCGCCGGCAGACGATGCTCCGGCGCCTCGCGATGCAGATGCGCGCCATAAGCATCGGCGACGATCAGGCCGGTTTCTCCGGGAAAAATCTCGCACGGCAAGTCCTGCGTGAATGCAAACAACAGCCGGTCGCAATGCGCCCGGTAGTCCGGCCATTTCTGGTCGGCGCGCAAATCCTCGATCGATGATTTGATCTCGACGATCCAGATCTCGCCGCGCTCGTTCAGCGCCACCAGGTCGGCGCGCCGTCCGGACGGCAGCGGCAATTCGCTGACACAGGAAAATCCAAGCGACCGCAATAGCCGCGCGGTGCCGCGCGCGATCGCCAGCGCCGTCTCCGACTGCCGTCGGTCCGGTGCGGGCACGAGAGTGACGGTGCGGGCGGGCGATTCCATTGCCGGCCAACCTTATCCGATTCCGCCGGCTTCCAAATAGCCGGTCGGGGCCTAATCGGCCGCAAATTCGTACCCGCCACGCCTTGATTTCGACCTCACCGGACCGTGAAACCACGGGAACATCGCTTCCGGGGACGCAACACTGGAGGAGAACTATGAAGCCTGTCGCTTTTCGCTCATTTGCGTTCGCTTTAGCTACCCTTTCGCTCTCGGCCGGCCTGTCGGCCGCCGCTGCCAAACCCACCGTCGAAGTCGCTTTCGTGCTGGACACCACCGGCTCGATGGGCGGCCTGATCGAGGGCGCCAAGCGCAAGATATGGTCGATCGCCACCGCGATTGTCGACTCCAATTCCGACGCCGACATCCGCATGGGCCTCGTCGCCTATCGCGACATCGGCGACGACTACGTCACCAGAACGTTCGATCTCACCACCGACATCCAGGATCTCTACGCCAACCTCTTGGAGTTGAAGGCGCGCGGCGGCGGCGATTGGCCCGAAAGCGTCAACGAAGCGCTCGATGTCACCGTCAACAAACTGCACTGGACGCCGAGCGGCGACGTCAAGCGGATCGTGTTTCTGGTCGGGGACGCCCCGCCGCACATGGATTATGCGCAGGACACCAAATATCCGATCACGCTGGCGGTGGCGAAACAGAAGGACATCATCGTCAACGCGGTGCTCGCCGGCGACGCACGCGACACCGAGCGGGTATGGCGCGACATCGCCCAGAACGGCAACGGCCGCTTCATTCCGATCCCGCAGGACGGCGGACAGGTCGTCATCATCCAGACGCCCTATGATGACGACATCATCATCCTGCAGAAGGAAATCAACGGCACCGTGATTCCCTACGGCCCCCGAGCCCTGCAGAAGCGCACCGAAGACAAGACCCGGCAATTGTCGCAGGTCGCGGCGGCGGCGCCGGCGCAGGCTTCCGAAATGGCAAGTTACCTCAACAAGCGCGCCAAGGTGTCGTCGGAAGCAGTCACCGGCGACGGCGATCTGGTCAGCGATGTCGCAGCCGGCCGGCAGAAACTCGACGCCCTCAAGAACGACGAATTGCCGGACAATCTGCGCGCGATGGCGCCCGAGCAGCGCATGGACGAACTCAACAAGCAGATGCAGCAACGCCATGCATTAAACCAGAAGCTCGCCGCCCTGGTTGCCAAGCGCGACAAATTCGTTGCCGAGCAGCGCGACANGGCGCCACCGAAGGCATCGTCCTTTGATCGCGTCGTCGAGGACACCTTGAAGGCGCAGATCAAGCGGTAGGTCACGGATTCGTCAAAACGCGTCGTCCTGGCCTACGTCGGGACGACGCGTTTGTTTTGTGTCGCAATCTTGACGTCATTTTTTACGCCAGCTTTTACCTCGTTTTTTATGCCAGTTTTTATGCCAGTTTTTACTTGGCTACCTGCGAAAAATCGGCATTGTTCTGACATGACCCAAACCGAGACCAAGGCAAAAGCCGGCGCCGTTATCATCCCGGTGACGCTGTTTGAGCAGAACTGCACCCTGCTATGGTGCGAAGCCACCAAAAAGGCCGTGGTGATCGACCCCGGCGGCGACGTGGCGAAGATTCAGGCCGCGATCAAGCAGACCAATGTGTCGGTCGAAAAGATCTGGCTGACCCACGGCCATATCGACCATGTCGGCGGCGCTGCCGAGCTGCGCGATGCGCTGAAAGTGCCGATCGAAGGCCCGCATATCGCCGACAAATTCCTGCTCGACAATGTGGTGACGAGCGGCGCGCGCTTCGGCATCACCGGCGTGCGCGACTTCGCGCCGGANCGCTGGCTCGATGAAGGCGAACAGGTCAAGATCGGCGAGCTGACTTTCGACATCCTGCATTGCCCCGGCCACTCGCCGGGCAGCGTGGTGTTTTTCAACAAGGACATGCGCTTTGCCCATGTCGGCGACGTGCTGTTCAGCGGCTCGGTCGGGCGCAGCGACATCCCNGGCGGCAATCACGCCACCCTGATCAAGTCGATTACCGACAAGCTATTGCCGCTCGGCGATGACGTCGGNTTCATCTGCGGCCACGGCCCCGGCTCCAGCATCGGCCAGGAGCGGATGACCAATCCGTTTCTCACCGGCGCGATGTAAGCCTACGAAACCGCGCTAGCTTAAAACCATCGCGCGCACGCGGCGCGACAGATTGCCGAGGTCGAACGGCTTGGTGATCATTTCCATGCCCGGCTGCAGAAATCCGTCGGCGATCGCGACGCTCTCGGCGTAGCCGGTGATGAAGAGAATCCTCAGGCCGGGCCGGCTTTCCCGCGCCTGATCGGCGAGCTGGCGGCCATTCATGCCGGGCAAGCCGACGTCGGTCACCAGCAAATTGATCCGCTCCTGGGAGCGCAGAATCCGCAGTCCCGATGGCCCATCGACAGCCTCGTGCGTCCGGTAGCCCTGTTCGGCGAGCATCTCCAGGATCACGCCGCGCACCACCGGTTCGTCCTCGACCACCAACACGGTCTCGCCGGTGGTGGCATGTTCGGCCGCCTTGAGGGCCTGCTCATGTTGAGCTGCGATCTCGCCGCGATGACGCGGCAAGTACAGCTTGACCGATGTGCCCTGCCCCAATGTGCTGTCGATGGTGACGTGGCCGTTCGACTGCCGCGCAAATCCGTAGATCATCGAAAGCCCCAGCCCGGTGCCTTGCCCGATCGGCTTGGTGGTAAAGAACGGATCGAAGGCGCGCGCCGCCACCTCCGCGCTCATGCCGGTTCCGGTATCGGTCACGCCGATGCAGACGTAGTCGCCGGGCGCCAGCGCGGGGGTGTCCGCGTGGACACCTTCGAGCCGCGCGTTGGCGGTGGCGATGGTAAGCTTGCCGCCAAGGGGCATGGCGTCGCGGGCGTTGATGGCGAGATTGAGCAGCGCGCTTTCCAGTTGATTGGGATCGCAGAGCGTACACCACAGATCTTTAGACGCGACGATCACAAGATCGATGGTCTCGCCGATCGTCCGGTAAGCGCGCGCGTTAAAGCGCCCATCTCCCCGCCGCCGGCGAGAAAATCCGCAGAACTCAGACTTTTGACCTTCAACATCAGGGACGACCGGTGGCGCGTTCAGTCCAAACTAGCAGCCGGAACTTAATCGCCGGTCACAATTCCCAGAAAACTCGGGGCCCGCCATTCCGCTAAAACTCTGATCGGGCGATACAAAATGGCGGAAGCCTGCGCGGCAGCCGGGATCGGTCAGTCTGCGGAGACACCGCCGCGGCCGATGAACCTGAGGGTAGCCCCTATTTCATCAGGCCCGCCGCCATGAGCGCGCGCGTGATGACGGCGCCGATGTCGATGTGGCGGCTTTTGGGCTGACGGGGTGGCTCGGCATGGCGGCTTAGTGTCGTCAACGGCTTAAGCACGGTCGCAATATCCGCCGTCCGGGCCGGCGCGCCGGAATATCCGGGAATTGGCTTTGCGGTTTCCTTCACAACCTCCTTGGGCTGGCCAATCCAGTCGGTCAGGCCGAAGAAACTCGCAATGTGATACGAGGACGAGATTCCCGCCTCGATCAGGAACGCGCCCTGGGCGCCGTACCGCTCGTCATTGTCGGCGACACCAAGCGGGGTGCCGTGGGCCATATCGGTGATGGTGTAGGATTCGACGATGGTTTCGCCATCCTCGTTCCACCAGACCTGATGCGGATGGCCGTCGACGGTCCCCTCCGACATCGGCGCCGAAGGTAGTTGATGCACGTCGAGCCACTGCTTGACGATCTCGTTGGCGTTGGCGGGGTTGACCGTGCGATCGGCGCTGCCGTGCCATACCGAGAGTTTCGGCCACGGCCCTTTATGATTGGACGCATTGCGCACCAGATCTCCCAATTCGCCGGCCGGGTGGGACGGCGACTGGAACATTCCGCTCAACGCTTCGCGCACATTGGTCGCAACGCCGAACGGTAGCCCGGCGATGATCGCGCCACCGGCGAACACCTCGGGATAGGTCGCTAGCATGACGGACGTCATGGCGCCGCCGGCGGAAATCCCGGTGACGAAGACGCGATGCGGATCGATGCCGGCATCGCCCGCCATCCGCGTGATCATTTGCCTGATCGAGCAGGCTTCGCCGCTATCGCGCGCGGTATCTTCCGGATTGAACCAGTTGAAGCATCCGTTGGGGTTATTGGACACCTGCTGCTCCGGCATCAGCAGTGCAAAGCCATAACGCGTCGCCAGGCTGGACCAGCCGGCACCCAGATCGTAGCTGGAGGCGGTCTGACCACATCCGTGCAGAACGACGACCAAAGCGGGCTTCGGCTGCAGCTCATCCGGCACAAACGAGAACATCTTGAGATCACCCGGATTGGCCCCAAAGCCGGTCACCTCGACCAGCGGACTTTGGCTTTGGTTTGGCCGCCCAAAATCTCCTAGGCCATTGATTCTGTTTATCTTTGACAGGCGTCGCAGAAATTCGACATTATTGGCGAGAGACACCGGCAGGCTCCTTGGCGAGAGATTCGCAACTCAACCAAGACCAGATAATTGCTGCACTGCAAAATAAAAAGGCCGTGTACTGTCGTTCACGGAGAATTTTGCCCCAAGGATTTTGCTGGGCATCGTGACGATCGAGGTTAATGCACGCGGCGCATCCATGACAGAAATGCGGCACTCATCATAATCGACAGCGCAAACAGCGCCGATGCGACGAACATCGCCAGCCGGGCCGAACCTGCGGCTTCGACCGCAAAGAATACCGCGCCGATCGCCGCAACACCGGCGGCATTGGCGATTTGCGTCGTGGTGCCGTACATCCCGGCGCCCGAACCCGCGCTGGCCGGGTTCACGGTGGAAAGCACCGTGCTGGACAACGGCGCCATCACCAGCCCCTGGCCGTAGCCGAAAATGGCCAGCACCAGCGCCAGCAATAGCGCGCCAGGCGCCTCGACCGATGCAACCGTCAGCACCAGTACCGCCAGGCCGGCCACTTGAAGCGCGCAGCCCTCGATCAGCACCAGCGTGCCGCGACGCCGCGCCCGCGTGCCGCTGTGCCGCGAGGCGATCACGAAGGTCAGCGTCAGCGGCAGNAAGACCATGCCGGCCTGCAGTGGCGGAATATGCAACCCTCGCTGCATGAACAGCGTCATCACCAGATAAAATGACAGGTTCGCGAAAAAGAACAGGAAGGTTGCGCACAGACCGCGCATGAATGCCGCGTCGGACAGCAGCGCAAGATCGATCAGCGGCATGCCGCCACGGCTTGCGACGGCGCGCTCCAGCCGCGGGAAGGCGGCAACGATCGCAACGCCGCCCGCCATCACCAGCCAGATCCACGGCGCCCAATGCAGATCGCGACCGAACAGCAGCGGGCCGATCAGACACAACAGTCCCGTGAACAGCACGATCGCGCCGGGAACATCCAGCCTGGTGCCGGCACGCCGCGGCACCGACGGCATGATCCGCCAGGCCGCGGCCATGATGATCAGGCCAAGCGGCAGGTTGACGAAAAACACCGCGCGCCAGCCCAACCCGGCCAGATCCGCGGTCACCAGCACGCCGCCGAGCAAAAAGCCGGCCGCGCCCGCAAGGCCAAGCACCATGCCGTAAACGCCAAAGGCCCGGCCACGCGAAGCATCGGAAAACAGCAGATGAAGGGTGGCGAGCACCTGCGGCACCATCAGCGCCGCGGTCGCGCCCTGCGCCAGCCGCGCGAGGATCAATTCGGGTCCGGTCTGCGCCAGCCCGCACCACAGCGACGTGAGCGTGAAACCGAGCACGCCGGCCAAAAATACATTCCTGGTGCCGTAGATATCGCCGAGCCGGCCGCCGGTAATCACCAGCGCGGCATAGGCAATGAGATAGATCGCAATCACCGCCTCGATCTGCGCCGGGCTGGCGTGCAATTCGACGGCAATGGTCGGGATCGCAACATTGACGATGAAGGCATCGACCCCGAACATGAATTGCGCGGCGACGACGATCGCCAGTACCCACCAGCGGTGCGAAGAGTCCGCGGTGGCGGAGACGATCTGATGCATGGTAACGGTCTGGTCCGAAATCCGATGCAGCGAGGATCTCAGGCATCGATCGTCGCGACGATTACCTGCGAGGTAAACACTTGCGGCCGCCCTTGGAGTATCGGCGAGAATGAGATCGCGGTGAGCGTGAAAAGGCTGCGAAAATTCCGGGAGACGGTATGTCAGCGAGGTCTGCAGGACAACCATGCTTCGTCGGCAGTTTCGGCGATTGCCCTCTTCCTCCTCACCCCGTAGTTTGGGGCCGAGCAACCCAAGAACAATAAATTCCGGAGAGAAAGCCCATGGCGCGCCTCAAATTCGGAGCCTTCCTCGCCCCGCATCACCCGATCGGCGAGCATCCGATGTTGCAATTCCGCCGCGATCTCGATTTCGTCGAACAGCTCGACGCGCTCGGCTACGACGAGTTCTGGTGCGGCGAGCATCATTCCTCGGGTTGGGAAACCATCGCCTCCCCGGAGATGTTTCTGGCGGCCGCCGGCGAGCGCACCAAGCGCATCAAGCTCGGCACCGGCGTGGTCTCGCTGCCCTATCATCATCCCTTTAACGTCGCGCAACGCATGGTGCAGCTCGACCACATGACCGGTGGCCGCGCCATCTTCGGCTCCGGCCCGGGTGCGCTCGCCTCCGACGCGCATACGCTCGGCATCGATCCGATGACGCAACGCGATCGCCAGGACGAGGCGATTGCGGTCATTCGCCGGCTGTTCAACGGCGAGCGCGTCACGGCCAAGAGCGACTGGTTCACCATGAACGACGCCGCGCTGCAAATCCTGCCGCTGCAGGAAGAGATGCCATTCGTGGTGGCGTCGCAGATCTCGCCGTCGGGCATGACGCTGGCCGGCAAATATGGCATCGGCATCATTTCGCTTGGCTCGATGTCGACGCAGGGCCTGATGGCGTTGCCGACGCAATGGGGATTTGCCGAGGACGCGGCGAAGAAGCACGGCACCACCGTCAGCCGTTCGAACTGGCGCGTGCTGTTGAGCTGGCACATCGCCGAGACCCGCGAACAGGCGCAGCGCGAAGCCGGCGCCGGACTGCTGCGCTGGCACAACGAATATAATGTCGGCACGCTGAAGCGGCCGGGGCTGCAGGCCTTCAAATCGGCTGAGGAAGCGGTGGAGCAGACCGCCGGGGGCGAGGCTGCGGCATCCACAATCGGCACCCCGGACGATCTGGTCAAAACCATCAAGAACCTGATGGATGTCAGCGGCGGCGTCGGCACCATCGTCGGCTTCGCGCATGACTGGGCCAACCCCGAAAATACCCGCCGCAGCTGGGACATGGTGGCGCGCTATGTGGTTCCGGAAATCAACGGCTATATCGACGGCCTGCGCAANTCGCAGAAATTCGTGATNGAGAACCGCGCGGTNTTCGAGCGCGCGGGCCAGGCCGTGATGGCCAAGATCATGGAAAACGACAAGGCCGCCGCGGCTCTGGCGGTCACCGGGCCCGGACGCGTCGCGATTCCGGCCGTCAACGCGCCGGACCTGCAAAAGGAAGCCGCGAAGCGGCAGGGGAAGGCATAAGCGGCTGATGCGTTGGGGCCTCCGTTCCGATCGAATCGGAACGAACGCCCTATTTGCTTATTTTGACGAGTTTTCTTAACCGAAACAACATTCACCCCGGATCAAGTCCGGGGCAGGCTCCAGCATCAAGTGCGAGGCAGGCCTTCGCTGAAAACGCTATGGCATGAGCCTTTGCACAGTTCTGACAAAGCGGTTATTTTATCAGCTTGGGACTGCGCCGACGACATCGACCCGGACCTGCGATCACGACAAGGTTGCGGTCCGGCGGATTCATTAAGACCAATCGGAGCCATTGCCATGTCCATGCAGAGTGTGGTTTCTCCCGCGAACATCCTGACGCCGGCCAAACGCACCTCGCTGACGCACATCCCGGGCGACGAGGGTTGGCCGATCGTCGGCCGGACGCTGGCGATCCTCGCGGACCCCAAAGGTGAAGTCGAGCGGATGGCCGCCAAGCACGGTCTGGTCTATCGCAGCCGCGTGCTCGGCGAAACCAGCATCACCCTGCTCGGGCCTGAAGCCAATGAACTTGTGCTGTTCGACCAGAGCAGGCTGTTCTCCTCGACCCACGGCTGGGAGACCGTCCTCGGCAGGTTGTTTCCGCGCGGCCTGATGCTGCTTGATTTCGACGAGCATCGCCTGCACCGGCGTGCGCTTTCGGTTGCGTTCAAGGCCGGACCGATGAAATCCTATCTCGCCGCCCTCGACGCCGGGATCGCGGCGCGGGTCGCGCAGTGGAAGGCGCAGCCGGGGCCGATGCTGTTTTACCCCGCGATGAAGCAACTGACGCTGGATCTGGCGGCGACTTCGTTTCTCGGCGCAAGCATCGGGCCCGAGGTCGACGATATCACGCGCGCGTTCGTCGATATGGTCGCGGCAGCGGTTACCCCGATCCGCCGACCTCTGCCCGGCACCCAAATGGCACGCGGCGTCAAGGGCCGCGCGCGCATCGTCGCCTATTTTTCGAAACAGATTCCGATCCGTCGCGCCAAGGGCGGCGAGGACCTGTTCTCGCAGCTATGCCGCGCCACCCACGAGGACGGCGCGCTGCTCTCGACCCAGGATATCGTCGATCACATGAGTTTTCTGATGATGGCCGCGCACGACACGTTGACCTCGTCGCTGACATCCTTTGTGGCAGCCCTTGCCGCCAATCCGCAGTGGCAAGGCAAATTGCGCGACGAAGTCAATGCGCTGGGCGTCGCCGCTGACGGGCCGACGACATCGAACAATCTCGAAGCCATGCCGCTGAACGAGATGGCGTTCAAGGAGGCGATGCGGATGAAGCCGCCGGTGCCGTCCCTGCCGCGACGCGCGACGCGGGACTTCAGCTTTTTGGGCTACGCGATACCCGCGGGCACGCTGGTCGGAATCAACCCGCTGTTCACCCATCACATGCCCCAGATCTGGCCCGATCCGGAAACATTCGATCCGATGCGCTTCACCGACGAGGCGCAACGCGCCCGCCATCGCTTCGCCTGGGTGCCGTTCGGCGGCGGCGCGCATATGTGCCTCGGGCTGCACTTCGCCTACATGCAGGCGAAATGCTTTGCACGGCATTTCCTGCAAAACCTCAGCGTTTCGTTGGAGCCGGGCGCCACGCCGGACTGGCAGATGTGGCCGATCCCGAAGCCGCGGGATGGCTTGCGCGTGACGCTGGCGCGGGTTTGAGATAACGCGCCAGAAAACGCTCTATTCGATGAACGTCGTGAGTTGCGCGCCCTCGTCGGCGACAAACACCGCGATCAGCTCTGCAGGCTCGGTGTTGCTGGCGTTAGCGGAGATCAGATGCGTCGCCCCAGGCGGCTCGAAAAACGATTGACCGACCTTGAAGGTCTCGACAGGACCTCCACCGAGCTGCGAGCGGATTTCGCCTTTGGTGATATAGGCGGTGACGGAGCCGGCATGCCGATGCGCACGGGTAAATCCGCCGGGACCGTAGAACACCCGCACGATCGTGACACGCTTGCCCGGTACATTCGGCAAAGCATATGATGCAATCGGCTCAACGGTATCGAGCGCCGATCCGGCGGGACCTGCGACCGCGCACAGCGGCGCGACAATCGTTGAGACCGCTTCCATGGTGAACGGCAATGTCTTGCCGATAACGAATGCGCAGGCGAGACCGGCCAGACCGGCCATGTAGATGGGCCGAACTTCCGTCCGCCCTCGCGGCAAACCCGGCATTGCGAACATTGCTCTCTCCCCTGAACGGCTATCCGCCGCCCTGATCGTAGGCCCTCGGCTTCGCAGCGATACTTTCCGGGGTCCCGTTGCGGTCGTCAATACCGACCACGTCGATGCCATCGGCGCGTCCGCGAATCGGAAGCCGCCCGAGGTCACGAATGCGCGACCGAACGTTCGAGCATTCATCCCGCATCCTGATCGAACGCCTTGCGCAGGGTGACATAGCCCTGTTGCTGCGCGGTCCAGTTGCGGCCGCCGGTGATGGCACCATCCACCACCAGATCGTGCCCGTTGACGAAGCTGGATTCGTCGCTGGCGAGAAACACCGCGGCATGGGCGATGTCCTCGGGCAACCCGGCGCGTGGAATCGGTTGCGCGGCCTTGTAGGCTTCGCGCATCACATCGAGCGTCTTCTCTGCCGCCTCAACCGAGAGGCCGAGCGCCTTGCCGAAGATGCCGGTGGCGATCACGCCCGGCGAAATGCTGTTGACGCGGATGCCGGCTTCGCCCAGTTCCATCGCCACGCATTTGGTGAGGTGAATGACGGCGGCCTTGGCGGCACCGTAGACCACCGACGACGAGAAACCGGCAAGCCTTCCGGCGATGCTGCCGTTGTTGATGATGCTGCCCGAGCCCTGCCGGCGCATATGCGGTGCTGCATGCTTCATGCCGAGCATCACGCTGCGCACCAGNGTTGCCATCGCCGCGTCGAAGCGGGCAACCTCGAGGCCTTCGATGCCGCCGGTCTGGGCCGGACCGCCGGCATTGTTGAACAGACAATCGATGCGGCCGAATTGTTCGATCGTATGCCCGATCAGCGCGCGCATCTGTTCTTCAACCGTAACATCGGTTTGGCGGAAGACGCAGGCGGCGCCGAGTTTCCTGGCTAGCGCCTCGCCCTCCGGCGCACGGCGTCCGGCGATCACGATCTTGGCGCCTTCCGCAACAAATATCTCGGCGGTGCGCCAACCGATGCCGCTTGTCGCGCCGGTGATCACCGCGACCTTGCCATCCAGCCGTCCCATCGGGTTCTCCTTGTTCTGGCAATGCTCGGGTTCAGTATATCCCCGGCTTGCCGAAGGTGCGCAAGCCATGCTTGTTTGCCTTGCCAAATCCGGGTTTCGCTTGGTGGTCTCGGACTGCGCCCTTTCTGCTGCGCCAGGCCCTATTATCGCTAAGCCTTATTTTGGATTTGCTGATCGGCTGATATGACGCATGGGGAAATTAATCGACGAATTTCGGCGGGGCTGGCACGGAACGTCGCTGCCGTCACCGCTTTTCAGCATCGGGTTTGCCGCCTGCTGCATCGTTTTATCGAGCCTGGCCCGTTGGTGTCTTTCCCTGATCCGGCCGGATGTATTTTTCACCCCGTATTACCCGGCCGTCTTGTTTGCCACCGCGTTCGGCGGATTCCGGATCGGAATCCTGACGGCGCTGGTCGCAGGCACACTCGGTCTGACCCTCAACTTCGGCGGCGGGCCGGTCGATCTTGCAAGGCTCGCGCTTTTTGCAATCTTTCTGGTCGTGTCCGGCCTCACGATTTGGGGCGTCGAGCATTTTCGATCCATCGCGGCGCAACAACGACAGATCGCCAAGCGCCTGATCGAGGAGGAAGAGTATCGCAAGCTCGTGGTCGAGGAATTTCAGCACCGGCTAAAAAACAAATTGTCGACAATTCACGCCGTTCTTCATCAAGTCCTTCAGGATGAACCGCAAATCTGGGCCCGCATCGATCAGCGGATACGGGCGCTGTCGGCCACCGACGAATTGATCGCAAAGGTCGACGGCAGCGGTTGCGATATCAAGGACCTCCTGCTCTCCGAACTCGNNCCTTACGGACATGTCCGGTTTACCCTGAACGGCAATCCGCTGTTTCTTCCCGCCAAGCTCGCGGTGAGCTTTGCGTTGATATTTCATGAGCTTGCCACCAACGCCGGAAAGTATGGCGCGTTTTCCTCCCCTCGCGGGCTCTTGCAGGTGTCATGGTCGGTGACGGACGATCGTCTCAATATTGCCTGGGATGAGACCGAAGGGCCGCCGGTGGGAGCGGTCGGGAAAGCCGGCTTCGGGACCAGATTGCTGAATTCGGTGCTTAAGCCATTCGACGGCAAGACTGAAGTTGCATTCCTGAAAACCGGGATTCATTGCACCATGCAGTGCCGCGTACCGCGAAGTTGAGTGCCGGCGCTTCTCCCTGCTTGCCGGCGTTGACCATCTGTTAATGACGATTGAGGCGGGCCAAATCAAAACCGCGCGCTCGCACAACTGCCCTCGTTTTTTCTGGTTCCACTTAACCAAAACTACAAGAGACCTTGGCATGTTCGGCGCAGATGCAAAACCGCACCCAATATGACATGCAGACCGCCGCACTGGCGGCCGAGGACGAACTCGTTGGAGAGAGCGAGCTCGGCATTCTGAAGGACGTGTTCAGAATGCTCCCCAGTGGCGTCACCGTTCAGGACGAGCAGGGCCGCTTCCTGCTGATGAACGATGCGGCGGCGGCCCAGCTTGGGATTGTGCCGGCGGGACCTTCCATGCGATTGGATCACCGTCGCCAAAACGGTATCGAGTTGCTCCGCATCGGGCGCGCTGTCGTTGCGGAAGAATGCTTCACCAGCGGCCCGGTCAAACAGGTCCTGCTGACCAGCCATCGCCCGGTTCGCATCGCGGACCGCAATCTGTTGCTTTCGAGCTCTGCCGACATCAGCGAGCAAAAGGCCCTCGAAGATCAGCTGTTTCGGTCGGCCTATTATGACGAGCTGACCGAACTGCCAACCCGGCGGGTGATCGAACATCGCGCCAACAGCCTCCTGCAGCCTGACGAAACAGGCAGATTCGCGCTCGCCTTTCTCGACATCGACAATTTCAAGCACATCAACGACTACTACGGCCATACGGTCGGGGACGCGCTATTGGTAGAGGTCGCCAAGCGGCTTGGGCTGGATTTGCGCGAATCCGACATGCTGTCGCGGATCAGCGGCGACGAATTCCTGTTGTTGCTCAACCCGGTCGAAAGCGAGGAAGAGGTAGCGGAGTATATCCGGTTCGTGCTGCAACGGCTCAGAGCGCCGTTTTTTATCGATGGATCGGAAATATTTGCCTCCACATCGATCGGGGTGAGTCTTTATCCCGATCATGGCCGCAGCTACGACGTGCTGCGTCAGAACGCCGATATTGCGATGTATCGGGTCAAGCACGACGGCAAGGGGGCTGCCGCCTTCTTCGACGAAGGCATGGAGCGCGAAGCGCAAGCGCGGATGAAAGTCGAGCAGTCGCTGCGGCTTGCGATCCTGGAAAAGCGCTTTTGCTGTGCCTTTCAGGCCAAGGTCGACATCAGAACCCAGGATATCAAGGGCATCGAGGCGCTGGTCCGGCTGCGCGACGACGAAGGCGTGATCCAGGCTCCCGGCACCTTCATCAATCTCGCGGTCGAATTGGGCCTGATCGATGAGTTGACCCATCTGGTGCTGGCCGAGATCGTCAGGTCGATCGATCTCATCAACGAAACATTCGGTCACGATACCACCATCAGCATGAACGTGGCGGCAAAGCAGGCCGGCAATCCGGAGTTCATGCGTCCGTTCGCACAGGCCCTTGAGGCGACCGGATATCCCGAGCGCTTCATGATCGAGGTGACGGAAGACGCCTTTGTCGCGAAAACCCATTTCCAGACCGAAATCCTGCCGATGTTCCGCAAACTCGGGGTCAGGATTTCGATCGATGATTTTGGCATCGGCTATTCGTCGCTGTCGGCGCTGGCCGACATCACCGCCGATGAAATCAAGATCGACCGTTCGTTCATTACCGATATTCATAAACGCCCGCGCAGCCAGGGCATCCTGCGGGCGATCGAATCGCTGAGCGAGGCGCTCGGCATGACGGTGATCGCGGAAGGCATCGAATCGTTCGAGGAACTCACCTACCTGCAAGCCGCCACCAAGATTCGCTATGCGCAGGGCTATTATTTTTCCATGCCGATTTTCCTTGAAGAGCTGAAGCCGGCCGCTCGGAACCTGAGCGAGGCGCGTTTCAATCCGGCAAGCCGCCCGCTGCAGGAAAGCCGTCCGGTCTATTCGCGCGGCAATCGCTATCGCCGCTGATCCAGCGCCTGTCGGCTGCGGCGGGAAGCCGGCCTGGCATGTCTCCTCGATTCCCCACCTGACTTGCTATCGCCCGGGCCGCGAAAGGCTTATAGACTGTCGAGCGCGGCGCGACGGCGCGCCATTCAGATTTGAAGAAGTAACATGCCTCCGGTTTCCATTCTTCTGAACGTGCTTTGGATCGTCTTCGGCGGCTTCTGGATGGCTGCCGGCTGGGTGATCGCCGCCGTCATCATGGCCATCACGATCATCGGCCTGCCCTGGGCAAGAGCGGCGTTCAATATCGCCGCTTATACCTTGCTGCCGTTCGGTCAAAAAGCGGTGCGCCGCGACAGCCTCACCGGCCGTTCCGATATCGGCACCGGACCGCTGGGCCTGATCGGCAACCTGATCTGGCTGTTGCTGGCAGGATGGTGGCTCGCGCTTGGACATATCGCGACCGCGATCGCCCTTGCCGTAACGATCATCGGCATTCCCTTCGCCTGGGCCCATGTGAAGCTCGCCGGAATAGCGCTCTGGCCGATCGGCAAGGTGATCGTTCCGGCGTAGGCCCGGCTCGCTCACGGTTGGGGACATTCCCGGCGCGTGGCCATCCGACGCGGTTCGGATATTTGCGTTTCGGGCCTTGCTCCCTAGCCTCCTCAGCCGTTGCCGAGGCTGGATCAATCGGCTAAATGAACCCCACGCACCCGTAGCTCAGCTGGATAGAGCGTTGCCCTCCGAAGGCAAAGGTCACACGTTCGAATCGTGTCGGGTGCGCCATAGGATCAATTACTTAGCCGAATACCCCTAGGTCGGTGAAAGTAAAACTCACCACAAACTCACCAACGATAATCCAGGCTTGGCGCAGAATTTTCGGGAATCGCAGCCCGCACTTCCTATCTACGCGACCTGATTTCAGGATTTTCACATGGCGACTTGCAAGGGCTGTGACGTAGTGTTCACTCCCGAAAATGACTCCAATGCGTACATGATTCCGAAGGCACTCGGCGGCCGACTGGCGCCGCGCGGCATTCTCTGCCGGACGTACAATACAGAACTCAACGATGTTGCTGACTTGGCCTTGATCAAAGCGTTTGGCGCCTGGCCAACCCTTCTCGACATTTCTCGGGAAGGTGCAAACCCGCCCAAGACGGTTGAAACACGGGAGGGTCATCGCGTCCGGATCCAAGGCGACGGGAAACTGACCCGAACAGACGTTGTTTTCGACGTAAAGGAAACGCCAGAGGTCGAGGGCCATCACGTCACCCTGGGCGCATGCCCTTAGGGATCATTTCCTCACCGCGCTGGAAGAATTGGCGACTTCCTATTATGCGCGAGCCCCAGCCGAACCGGCCGGTTAGCTTAAGCTCGGCTCTCCGTTCGGGCGCTGGCCGCGCGTTGCTTGCTCCGGCCGCGCGAACAGGTCGCCGGAAAATCCAGTCTAGGGGCCCTGCCGCGGTCGTCAGAGCGGAAAACATGGCCCTATAGGCCCCACATGGTGGCTTTCAGGCTTGAATGACGGGCGAAGGTCTGGACAGAGGTGGGCGGCACACTTTCCGTCCCCGAAGGGATTAGATACATCGACAATGCTCCACCTCAGCCAGCCGCACCAGGGGATCGCGATGTCAGATTTCTGCCAAGGGCCCAATAGATGAAGAGGGCGAAGAAGGTCATCCAGGCCGGAGCTCCAGCCCTCGAAAAAGGTCTCGATCTGCTTGAAGCACTTGCTGGCGTCCCGGACGGGCTGAGCCAAAAGCAGCTTGCGGAGCGCGTTGGCCGTTCGGTGAGCGAGATTTTCAGAATGCTGGTCGTTCTGGAACGGCGCGGATATGTCTCGCGCGATCCGAAGACCGGCGAATACACGCTGACCCTGAAGCTGTTCCGGATCGCTTCGCAGTTTCCGCCGACGGAGCGGCTGTTGCAGGCCGCACTTCCCGTCATGGAAGATCTGGCCCGCCGCGTGACGCTGTCCTGTCACCTCTCGGTGTTGCACGGCGAGCAATTCATGGTGATCGCGCGAATTGAGCCGCAATGGCTGATGGGCTGGTCGGTCAAGCTGGGCGCGGTGTTTCCGCTTACCCAGCAATACGCTTCCGCCAAAGTACTGGCGGCGTTCCAACTCGACGCAAGACGGCAGGAACTGGTAGAGGATATTGCCAAGTACGATCGCGTCAGCGTCAAGAAGGTGATGGCGGCGCTCGACAAGGTGTCGTCGGAGGGCGGCAATTTCGACAACGACGAAGGATATTCCAACATCCTGGCCTTCAGCTGCCCGGTCCTTGAAGCATCGGGTCGCGCGGTCGCCGCGCTGACCGTGCCGCTGCTGCGGCTGGAGAAAATCGGCGCGAGCGAAGCCGTTGCTATCACGAAGGATTTGCGTTCCGCCGCAGAGGCCATATCCGAGAAGATCGGCGCGAGCAGTCTTGACGAGCGCAGTCCCTGATCAGGAAGCCGTTTCCTGTCTTTTGGATCGCGACAAAATTCCGCCGCCGCTGAAGCCACCGTCAACGGCGAATACCGCCCCCGTTATATAACAGGCGTCATCGGAACAAAGAAAAGCTGCAGCGCTCGCGACATCCTCCGGCCGCCCGTAGCACCGCATCGGCACAGCCTCGATCCAGGAAATTCTAGCGTCGGCGTCGTGCTGCGTCACCGTCAGAGGCGTTTCTATCGGACCGGGGGCAACAACGTTGACGCGAACGCCGTGCGCCGCCAGTTCCACAGCCATGACTTCGGTCAGCGTAACGATGGCGCCCTTCGAGGCGCCGTATGCCGCGCGGCCGGCGTTGCCGCGCAGGCCAGAAACGCTGCCGATGTTCACGATGGCACCGCGGCCGGCGGCCGCCATCACGCGCGCGCAGGCCTGTCCGACGATGAAGGTTCCGTACAGATTCGTCTTGAGAACCAGGTCGAAGGTCTCCAGCGGGGTCTCTAGAAACGGCAAGACGCGGCCGATGCCGGCGCAGTGAACCAGACAATCGAGGCGGCCGCAGGTGGTCATGACGGCCTGTACCAGCGTCGCGACGCTGTCCTGGTCGGTGACGTCAACGCGAAACGGATGAATCCCGAGGGTCCGATCAAGCGCCATCGATTGCGTGGAAATATCGGCGGCGACAACAATCGTGCCGTCGCGGGCCAATCGTGCCGCGACTGCTGCGCCTATTCCGGAAAGCCCTCCCGTGACGATCGCGACTTTTTTTTCGGCAACTCTCATGGATCGCTGTTTCCTTCCGGGTTAAATGCCAATGGCGCCGCTGGGCTACGGCACGGTCATCCCGGCGTCGACGACCCATGCGGCGCCGTTGACATGCGCCGCCTCGTTCGAGGTCAGAAAGGCCACGACGCCGGCAATATCCTCCGGCCGTCCGTAGCCCGCGGCGCCGGACCTGCGGAGACCGCCGGCACCGTTGCGTACCTGGTCATCGAGGGCATCCATCATGCGCGACTGCACTGGCCCCGGCAGGATGGCGTTGACGCGAATGTGCGTGCCGGCGACATCGAGCGCGGCCACCCGCGTCAAACCGAGAACGGCATGCTTGGTGGCGACATAGCCGGCAAGTCCGGCGCGGCCCCGGATCGCCGACGTCGATGCGGTATTGACGATCGCCCCCACTCCGCGCGGCATCATTTTGGCCAGAACGTATTTCAGTCCGAGGAATATGCCCTTCGTATTGACCTGCAACAGGCGGTCGAAGACGTCCTCGGGATATTCATGGATGGGCGCGACCACGCCTTCTATGCCGGCGTTGTTCGCAAATATCGCAATGGGCCCAAATGTTCGCTCGACCTCCTCGACAAAACCCGAAGTCTCTTCGCTGCTGGAAACGTCCGCACGGATGAACTTTGCCTTGCAACCCGCCTCTTCGACCAGATATGCGGTCTCGACGCCGCGTTGTTCGTCGAGGTCGACAATCGCAACGGCCGAGCTTGTAAGGGCCAGCCGCCGGGCAATCGCCCGGCCGATATATCCCCCGCCTCCGGTCACAAGCGCAATCGGCCGCTCTGGCGTTGCAGCCTCCATCATGACTTCGTGAAATCGCAGCCGCCGTCTTCCAAAGGCCGGAAAGCCTCGCTCGGCGGAATGGTCTTGATGACCTTGTAATAGTCCCAGGGGTATTTGGAATCGTCGGGCTTCTTTACCTCGAATAAGTACATATTGTGAAGCTTGCGGCCATCGGCACGGATGGTGCCCTCGCCGAGCAGAGGATCATCGGTCGGAAGCTTCTTCATTTGCTCAACAACGGCCTTGCCGTCATCCGAACTCCCGAGCGCGTCTACGGCTTTCAGGTAATGCAGGACCTCGCCGTAGACACCGGCCTGGATCGCGGTGGGATAGCGGCCGTTGTTGCGCGGCGCAAACCGTTTGGCGAAGTCGCGCGTTCCATCGTTAAGGTCCCAGTAAAAGGCCTCCGTGAACTGCAGCCCTTGCGCCACCTTCAACCCAAGTGAATGCACGTCACTGAGGTAAAGCACGGTGGCTACCACGCGTTGGCCGCCGGCAGGAATGCCGAATTCCACCGACTGCTTGATCGAATTAATGGTATCTCCGCCGGCATTGACCAACGCAATGATCTGCGCTTTCGACGCCTGCGCCTGCAACAGGAAGGATGAGAAGTCCTGGGTATTGATGGGCGTGCGGACGCCACCCACGACGCTGCCCCCCAGATGTTGAACGACGTTCTTGATTTCCTGTTCCATCGCCTGACCGAAAGCATAGTCGGCGGTTAGCGTGAACCAGCTTTTGCCTCCGGAAGCCACGATGGCGCGCGCAATTCCAGAGGATAGCGCGTAGGTATCGTAAGTCCAGGCCACCAGATTCGGTGAACAGGATTTGCCCGTTAGATCCGATGAGGACGCACCAGACACCAGTAGTACCCGGTTCTTCTGTTGCACCACATTTCGTACGGCGAGCGCGACCGCTGAATTCGGCACATCGATCACAACATCGACCCCGTCGCGATCGATCCATTCACGCGCGATGTTGGCGCCGGCATCGGCCTTGTTCATGTGGTCGCCGCTAATCACCTCGATCGGTCGCTTCAGTTTGTGCGGCGACGCCAGAAAATCCTCCACCGCCATTTTTGCGGCAACCACCGACCCCGGTCCGCCGATGTCCGCATAGAGGCTCGACATATCGCTCAGCACACCGAGCCGCAGCGGCGTGGCGTCATCGGCGTGGGCGCCGAGGCCGGAACCACACCATGCCAACGCTCCGATTCCCACGAGCAGCGCCCGGCGGCTCGACAATGCAGTCATCAACATTGCAAACACCTCGCTCGTTTGCGGCGCGAAGCGATCGCTTCGAAGCCGCGCGTTTCCTCTGGCATCAACCGCCCGCATATCTTGCGCGGATCTTCTTGTTTGGGTTTGCCGGACGCCCTACGGCGTCAGACGCTTGATCAATCTTCGGTCCTCGACACCGAAACCGCCGCCATACACATCGGACACCATGAAGTGCGCGCCTAGAATTTCCGGCTCAAGCGCTGCGATCGGATCGTAGTCGCAGGGGTGAAGCGTCATGGACGCGCGTCCGGGCAGCGGCGCGGAATATTTCAGCGGCGTACGCCGGTAGACGACATCCGCGTACGCCGTTTCCAGGCGTTCGGGATGCGGCAAGCGGCGAACATGTATTTCGCCGCCGGGCTGCTCGGCTTCCTCGGCGATACGAACGATCGGCCCGGCGGCGTCCGGCTTGAAACTGAAGTCGGCGAGCGGAAAGCCGCGCCGCCTGACCCATCCGTCAATCGACCCGTCGGGGTGTTCATCAAAGGCGTAGTGGGTATCCTTCTTGGTGTAACCGAAGACTTCCCGGCCGGCGCAAATGCCCATCGGGTCGCTGCAATACATGAAGATGTGTGTTTCGGTGAAAAGTCCCTCGTACCGGACGGGAACGGTGATCATCAGATCGAACATCTGTCCCGCATGCACCGCCAGCGAATGCCCCGGGGACACCATGAACCTGAAGGCCACGCGATCGTTGACCATGTCGAAGGGGGAGTCTGCCAGCAGACTCGCAACCTTGCGCGGATCAACCCGCGTGACGATCTCCAGCGTCCGCAACATGCATCCCCATTCGACGGGATAAGCCGGCGAGTATGGCGGATTAACCCCGCTATTGGGTCTGAGCTGGTAGTTACCGAACATTTGGCGTTTCGGCTCGACTGGGTTCGTCATCCGCTGTCTTTGCCAATCTGCGCGCGAGGGCGCGTGATTTCATATACGAAATTATAATATCGTATATGAAATAATGAATTGTAAGTCAAGACTGAACGGAATCCTTCAGGCCGCACGACCGGCCTGTCCACGCAGATTAGTGGCCGGCGCGCAGTTACGCGTTCGCGGACTATGGTCGACCACAGCACGAGCCAAATGAAAGTAGAGTTCGTGATCGCTACTTTCCAAAGGGCCCACTCGCCGCCCGCGCGCAGTAACGATGCAGCCTGGCCCGCATCCACGCCATCAGTTCGGCAAGTTCATTGCCTCCCATCGATAGCCACAGCGCGCGTTCGTTCGAAGCCTTAGGCCTCGGGGACGTTGACGCCTTTGCGCACGACCTCCGGCGGAGTCACACAGCGGCTCGGGCCTTCGGCGCTGAATGCCTTGAAGCTCGGTAGTCCGGTCATCGGCTCGGACTCATCGCCGTTGAAATTGATAAAAATGTGCATGAATTCGTTACTGGCTCTCCGCCAAAGGATTCGCGGCGGTCGCAATTAATTTTGCGGCCGCCGACTCTTTCGTGTCACCGTGAGTGCGATCAGCTAGACCTTTGGCGGTCGGCCCATCGGCGCTGGACACGCAAATCGTCCAAACCGGGACCGCCCGTCGAGGCAGTCCACGCCTGGCGATACCCGTCCCGGGGCGAACCCGGCCATCCGGCCGGTAGCTTGGACATGGGAAATCTCCGAGTCTCGTCCCTATCTTAGATAGACAGGAGTTACCCATGACCGATCAAGCCGACCTGTTGGCCGAATTCTCGAACGCTCTGGCCAGGCGCGCAGAAACTGCAAAAACCACGATTGTCGCCATCCGCCTCGCACACGGGCGGCATATTACCGGGATGGTGTGGCGATCCGAGATCGTCGTCGCCTCCGAGCAGTCGCTGCCGCAAAAAGATGATTTTGAACTTGTCGCTGCAGGCGGCGCGGTCGTGACGGCCAGGATGGCCGGACGCGATCCCGCCACCAATATCGCGATTTTGCGGCTCGCCGAGCCGANGGCGTCGCCATCGATAGCCGCGGGCGAGGCGCATACCGGCGCGGTGGCACTGGCGATCGGAGCGGACGGAACGGGTGAAGCAAGCGCGCGGCTGGGACTCGTCAATCTGGCCGGCGCCGAATGGCATTCCAGCCGCGGCGGCCTGATTGACCGGCGCATCGTGCTCGATCTTCGGCTTGCCCGCCACGAGGAGGGTGGACCGGTTTTCGACACCGCTGGCGCTTGCCTCGGCATGTCGACCTTTGGGCCGCGCGGCCAGGTGATTGCCATTCCGACCGCAACCATCGAACGTATCGTGCCGCTGCTGCTCAAGAACGGCCGCATCGCGCGCGGCTGGCTCGGGGTCGCCTTGCAGGCCGTCGCGGTGCCCGATGCGCTGCGCGAGACCGCCGGCCAGTCCAGCGGCTTGATGGTCATGTCGGTCGTCGACGGCGGCCCCGCGGCGCAAGCAGGCATTGTGGCAGGCGACATCGTGTTGAGTGTCGACGGCACATCGACGCATCGATTCCGGAAAATCGCCAGGCACTTCGGTTCCGACAGCATCGGACGGAAGGCCGACCTTCGGCTGATCAGGAGTGGTGCGGTGATCACGGTGCCGACGACGATTGCAGAACGGCCCGCCGCATGAGGGAAGCGGCACGCAAATTGGCGCCAACGGCGCGGCTGCGCGTCGCCATCCACGCCATGGATTTGCTGCGCCGGACCGCCTTGAGCCGAGTGGTCGCCGAGGCCGGGCACATCGTCGTCGGCGCGGAGGACGCCGCCGACGTGGTGCTCGCAGACGGCGACTGTGCGACGGGCGAAACCCGACCGGTCGTGACCCTCGGAGGCACCGGTGACGACCGACCCGGCGTGCTGTCCCGCGATGCGGGCGCGGACCAGATCGATGCTGCGATACGAGCGGTTTCCGCCGGCCTGATCGTGCGCTTGCCTGACGCGATGGATGCCGGCTTCGGCGCAATGCGCGAGGCCGATGGTCCCGCACTTCTAACTCCGCGCGAACTCGAAGTGCTGGCGACGCTCGCGGGAGGCATGACCAACAAGGCGATCGCGCGCCGATTGAACATCTCGCTGCACACCGTGAAATTTCATGTCGAATCCCTGTTCCGAAAATTGGGGGCGCGCACGCGGACCGAAGCGGTAGCGAAAGCCTCCGAACGCCGGCGCCATGAGACGATCACGTTGTGACAACGTAAATTCCAACTCGCTCCGAGCGCCCTGCCTGCTCACATCCGGGTGCTGAGTCACGATCGGATTGAGATGATCAAGTAAGTCAGGGCTGTTACCCTGACGCTTCCGTCAGAAGTCCGCCGCGATCTGGACCAATCGACGGTGCGCGGTCTCGCGGGCGAGCCGCGCCGGTTCCGCCGGGCCGACCGTCGGTCCAATCAGCGTGAACCGCACATCGCTGACGCCGATGAAACGCAAGACCTCGCGCAGATAGGGTGTCGCCATATCGATGCGTCCCCGGTTCATGCCGGTGACAAAGTCGCTGCCGCTCGCCAGGATCACGACCGTCGGCCGGTTCTTGAGCAGCGGAAAGTAGCCCTGGGCCGGATCGAAGCGGAAGGTGAGCCCGGGCTGCACGATNAGATCGAACCATTGCTTCAGCTTGTAGGGGATGCCGAAATTCCACATCGGCGTGGAAATCAGNACCCGATCGGCGAGCGCGAACCGCATCGCCATCCGCTCCAGCACGGCGAAAGCGTCGCGCTGGGCGTCGCTGAATTCGCGCCCGTTCTGGCGGGCATATTTGGCTTCCAGCGCGTCGCCGCCGAACTCAGGCAGCGTTTCGCGCCACAGGTCCATCACGTCGATGTCCCAGGTCGGCCGTGCCTGCCGGAACCGCGTCACGAACGCCTCGGCGCCGGCCGAGGATTCGGAAGCCGCGCGCGGCGAGCAGCGCAGGTGGAAGAGCTTGGGCACGCCGGCTACCTTTCCTCTTTCCGTCGCTGTGCGCTTACCCGATCGCCTTGATCACGGCGTCCGCGTTGGTGACGACAGCGACGTTCTGAAGCGCGAAATTGATCGAAGCGTTGTGCCACTCGGCGTTCATCGTCGAGCAGCAGTCCTCGGGAACGATCATGAAATAGCCCTTGTCGGCGCCGGTGCGCGCGGTGTGTTCGATCGACATGTTGGTCCAGGCGCCGGTATCGATCAGGATGTCGCGGCCGGTGGCCTTCAAAATGGTCTCGAGCCGGCTGCCTTCCCACGCGCTCATGCGCATCTTTTCGACAATGAAGTCACCCGGACGAGGCTCGAGCCCCGCCACGGGAGCAGCGCCCCACGAGCCGCGCACCAGCGCCTTGGCATCCACAAGGCCCTCGAACAATGGCGCGTTCAGCGTCATGCCCGGCGCGCCGGGCTCGACCACGAACCAGACGTGGATCACCGGGATGCCGCGGGCGCGCGCTGCATCGGCGAGCCGGCGCACGTTTTCGACGACGCGCTGCGAGCGCGCATGGGCCGGCGCGCCTGAGTCCGCAAACGCGCCGCCCTCCATGATGACGTCGTTCTGCAGATCCTGCAGGATCAGCGCACAGCGCTTCGGATCGAGTTGCAGACCGTCGGCCTTGATTAGCGGCGCGGGCGCGGAAGACGCCGCGGCTGCGCCGCCTCCCTTGGAGGTCATGTACGGTTCGGCCCTCGGCCCGACCTTGGTCGCGACCGTGTACACCGAGTGCGTCGAGGTCATGTACAGGGTGCGGAAGTCGGCGCCGCCCCATGTCAGATTGGCGACCAGTTCGGGCACGCGAACCTTGCCCAACAGATCGCCGTTCGCCGCATAGACCCAGACGCCGCCCGGTGCCGTCACCCAGATATTGCCGCGTTGATCGCACTTCATGCCGTCGGGCTGGCCCGGCTCGAGTTCGGAGCGGATGCCGCTGGCGAAGATGCGGGCGTTGGAAATCGAGCCGTCGGCTTCGACGTCGAATACCCGGATCAGCGCCTGCACGGTGTCGTTGATATAGAGCCGCTTTTCATCCGGAGAGAAACAAAGACCGTTCGGCTGGTCGAACAGATAACGGTCGACCAATAATTGCGGCGCGCCGCCGCCGGGCGGCACGCGATAGACGCCCTGGAAGCCGAGCTGACGCGGTCGCTCGACGCCGAAGACCGGCATGCGGCCGTACCAGGGGTCGGAGAAATAGATCGCGCCGCTCGAATGCACGCAGACGTCGTTCGGGCTGTTGAGTTCCTGTTTGTCGAAATGCGAGGCGATGACTTCGCGACGGCCGTCGCGGTGCTCGCGGATCAGTGACGACGTGGCGTGCTCGCAGACGATCAGATTGAGATCGGCGTCATAAGTCATGCCGTTGCATTTGTTCGACGGACGCTTGACCTCCACAACGCCCCGCGTGGCGTCCCAGCGGCGGCGGACGTCCGCGGGCATATCCGAAAACAGCAAATAGTGATCGACCGGATGCCAGATCGGTCCCTCGGTGAAGGTAAAGCCGGTGCCGAGCTGGCCGACCGGCGCATAGGGATCGATCAGGTTCTCGAATTCAGGACGCATCGTGGTGTGGGTCATGGGGGATGCCTTCTCGGCTCAGGCCGGGAACCAGTTGCGTTTGGGAAGCGACTGAACAATCGGGCCCGGCACCTGGTCCTGCAGCCGGCCCA
>JGI24140J50213_10000130_pt1 | contig 33160 bp, 30 predicted proteins | sample BarGraIncu00222A_FD_50213 | JGI IMG/M metagenome (IMG submission 50213)
CGGTCGAAGACCGCCCAAATCTGAGGTCATCGGGGCCTTGACACGGCCCCGTTCCTTCAGGGATGACCTGCGCCTTCGACGTACATCGCCGGGTCAAGGTCTTGGGAACCGCGTGACGCGATCATCACCAGCGGCACTGCGGTCTGCTGGCGCAGCGCCGATGCCGCCCTGGTGGCAACCTCCTGCGTCGCTTCGACGACCTGCTCGGGGAAGTCCGCGGGAACCCTGAACGTGGCGAGCAGTGCATCGAACTCCCGGCTCCGCCCGGTGGGATCCCCAGGGGAACCACCGTCCTCATGACCGGGTTTGGCCGGCGGGTCAGTCACGAGATGGAGCCATCGCATCGAGATGACGCTCACCTTAGCCAGAACCTCAGTTGCGCGGCGCGTACCTGGCTCGCCTACCCTCGATGAGTGCTGATCCTGCTTCCGCCGTCGGAGTCCAAGACCGGACGCACCCTAGGCAAGCCCGCACGTCCCGAACTCGTCTCCTTTCCAGAGCTCGCCGCCACCCGCGGTGCAGTGGCCGAAGCCCTCGCCCGGGTCAGCGCGCAACCCGATGCCCCGGCACTGCTGGGCGTCAGCGCCAGCCTCGGCGAAGACATCGCCCACAACGTACGTCTGGACTCTGCGCCGGCGGTCTCTGTTGCGGACCTCTACACCGGTGTTCTGTACGGCGCCCTGAACCTGCGCTCGATGGATCCCGCAACCCGTCGCCGGGCGAACCGCTGGCTCGTGGTCATCTCGGCCCTGTACGGCGCCCTGCGCCTGACCGACAAGATTCCCCCGTACCGCCTCTCCATGAGCGTAAACCTGGACATTCTCGGCCCGCTGGCATCGGTATGGCGCACCCCGCTGGCCGCCGTGCTCCCGGTTGCCGCCGGTCGCGGCCTGATCGTCGACTGCCGCTCAAGCACGTATGCCGCAGCCTGGTCCCCACAGGAGGCTCTGGCCACTCGATGGGTGCAGGTCCGTGTCCCCGACGCGACGCACATGGCCAAGCACACCCGCGGCCTGGTGGCCCGGTACCTGTGTGAGGCCGGTGTCGACGCCAGGACAGCTGGCGCCCTGCGCCGCATCGTGGCCCAGCGATTCGAGACGACCCTGACCAGGCCGGCCCGGCCGGGCCGGCCATGGATCCTGGATGTGAGCGTCCAGTGACGACCGGTTCAGGGACCCTGCTGGCAGACCTGGCGATCCGGGTCGGCCCGGTCCTGATCTTCCTGGTCGCCATCACCGTGGTGGCCGAGATCGCCGACACCGCAGGAGTCTTTGACATCGCGGGGCACTGGGCCGCCCGCGCGGGCGATGGACGCACCTGACTGTTGTGGCTGCTGGTCGTCGGCCTCTCCTGCCTGTCGACGATCTTTCTTAGCCTCGACACCACGGCGGTACTGCTGACCCCGGTGGTGATCGCCGTCGCCCGCCAGCTACGCATAAGCCCGCTGCCCTTCGCGATGACCACGGTCTGCTGGCCAACACCGCCTCCCTGCTCCTGCCGGTCTCCAACCTGACAAATCTGCTCGCGCTGCACCGGTTCTCGGCTCTGGGGGTCAGCTACTCGGGATACATCGTGCTGGCCTTCTGGCCCGCGATGGCAGCGATCGGGGCCACGGTGGTCGTGCTGGCGGTTATTCATCTGTGAGACCTGCACGGGCGGTACATCCCCGAGGCCTCTCCGGCGCCCCACGACCGGACGTTGTTGATCGTGGCGGCCTCGGTGTGTGTGGCGCTCGGGCCAGCCTTCGTCAGTGGCATCGCCCCAGCCATCCCGGCATCGGCGGCGGCACTGGTCCTGGTCGCGACCCTGCTGGTGCGCAACCGTCCTCTGCTGCGCGNCGTCAAGGTCCCCTGGCTCATCGTGGCGGGAGTCAGCGCGTTGTTCGTGGTCGTGGACCTCGCCCTGGGGCACGGCTTGCGCGAGCTCCTCGCAGGCTGGGTCGGCACCGGAACCGGAACCTCAGACCTCCTGCGCGTCAGTGCGATAGGTGCCGGTACTGCCAACGTGGCGAACAACCTGCCGGCCTACCTCGCTCTGGAGTCGGTCACCGACAGTAACCCGCATCGGCTGATGGCTCTGCTGATCGGCGTCAACGCGGGACCGCTGGTCACCATCTGGGCGTCACTGGCAACGATCCTGTGGAGGGAGCGATGCCGACGGACCGGGACCCGGATCTCGACGTGGCGATTCGCCTGGCAGGGCGCGGTGTGCGCAGTCGCCGCGACCACCGCCTCAGCCCTGGCGCTAGCGCTGACCTGAGGTCAGCCAGGCCTATCCCCTGACCACCGGTCGCGAGCTTTCCGCCGCCGATCGCACATCCGCCCGGCAGGAAACGGATCGGAAACGCGCCTCCTCGAACCGTGCCGCGCAACTGTTGCGCAAGACTCCCGTCGAGCGCCGCCCGAAAAGCGGGGCCACGGTCGGGATGGCCGACAGGGCGCACCACAGGTAGTCCCTGCGGCAACCAGATCGGCCTAGGCGGTACCGCCAGCCACCTCAGCATCCGCGCTGTCAGCGCGTTGAGCTCATCACCGCTTTCTGGCGCTCGACCTTGCCTGAGACAAAGAGCCACGCCGACTGGGTCAGCGCAGATGGTTGGTGTCGTTGACGAAGGCGACCGATGTGCCGCCATCGGCCCAGACCTCGACCGATGTCAGGGACGCTGGCGCTGTGGCCAGTCGCCAGATGCGCTCATGCGGGATCCCCAGCACGTTCGCAAGCACGGTGATAATCGGCTTGCGATGACTGGCGACCACGACCGTGCCTCCCGCCGCGGTGGCCCGAGCGAAGGCAGCCAGTACACGAGCCTCCAGCTGGGCATGCGCCTCACCGCTGGGTCGTGCATAGCCGGGGTCGTTGCGGAAACGCAGGAGCTCCTGCGGAAAGCGGGCGGCGAGCTCGCCCATGCTCCTGTTGTCCCAGTCTCCGAAGTTCTGCTCGTCCCAGTCGGCATCGACCTGCACGCCCGCGCCGAGCGCATCTGCGATCTCAGCCCCCGTCTCGACTGCGCGCTGCAGGCTTGAGGTGATCACGCTCGCCGGGCTGTCGCCCAGCAGCGCCCGAACTCCGTCAGCAGCCGCACGTGCTTGACGGCGGCCTTCGGCGTTCAGAGCCGGGTCTGAACCGCCCCGTCCGTCAAGCTTGCCCGCAACGGTGAAGTCGGTGACGCCATGACGCACCAGCACGATCCTGGTGGGCGCACCGGCGTCAGGATGCATGACCACGGCAGGGTCGATGACCAGGTCAGGGTCGGCGGGACGGGTCCAGCTCACAGACTCGCCGTCCATGGCCGCGTTGGCCAGCGCGTCTGCTGCCGAGTTCTGCGCGCGCGGGATCCACGTGTAGGCCACCGATCCCCCCGCCACACTGAGCTCATCCATCAGATCGCGCGCCTCAAGGGCCAGGCGGCGCAGGTCGGGGGACTTGATCTTCCATCGCCCGCTCATCTGCTCGACCAGGAGCTTGGAGTCCAGCCGGACAATGACCTCCGCACCGGGGTCGATGTCGCGCACGGCCTTCAGGCCGGCAACCAGGCCCCGGTACTCGGCTACGTTGTTGCTAGCGATCCCGACAGAGTCGGCCCGCTCTGCGAGTACCTCTCCGGAGGCTGCCTCGCGCACCACGACGCCGTAGCCGGCGTTGCCAGGATTGCCGCGCGATCCGCCATCTGCCTCGACGACGAGCCGACGTCCGCCCACCATGCCTCCTCAGATACCGGACTCGGAGGTGCGGATCAGGATGCGGCGGCACTCCTCACAGCGCAGCACCTCGTCCTCGTCTGCGGCCGTGAACCGGGTGATCTCTCCCTGGTTGAGCTCCAGGTTGCACCCTTCACATCGACGCTTTCGCAGGACGGCGGCCCCGATGCCGTCACTGGAGGCGCGGATCTTCTCATAGAGCGCCAGGAGGTCATCGCCCACGCCTGCCACGACGTCGGCGCGGGAGCGAGTGATCTGTTCGATCTCGGCGTCAAGCTGGGCAAGGTTCTTGTCACGAACACCCTTCAGCCCGTCCGCTCTCACGGTCATCTCGGCGCTGGCGGCCTCAAGTCTGCTGACATCGGCGCCCAGAGCCTCGGCACGCTCCATCACCTCGAGCTCGATGTCCTCGAGCGCGGCCTGCCTGCGGGCGAGAGAGTCCACCTCATGCTGGAGTGCCTGCATGTCTTTGGCGGTGCCCTGGCCCGCATCCATCCGGGCCCGGTTGCGGATGCTGCGTTCGCGCACCAGCTGTACATCGGTGTCGGCCTTGGTTATCTCACGCTGGACGTCGGTCAGGGCCGTCCTGGCCCGGACCAGGTCATCGTTGACAGCGGACAGCTCGGACTCCAGCGCGCTCAGCTCGGCCAGCTCGGGCAGGGTTGCCTGGCGGTGTGCGATCTGGTCCAGTCGCGTGTCCAGCGCCTGCAGATCCAGCAAACGCCACTGACGGCTCGTGTCGGCTTTCAGGACGTACCTCCGGTGTTGTCGCCCGTGGCGGCTCCGATGACGAAGTCCCACGGATCCGTGCGCAGTGTGCAGATGTGAGTGTTCAAACTAGTACCTTGGCCGGCAAGCTCGCGCAGCAACTCCGCACGAGCACTGTCCAGCCATAGCCACTCGGTTGCCCAGTGACCAGCATCCACCAGGTACGGCGGGCCCCCTCGGGCCTCTTCCCTGGCCTCAAGGACCGGATGATGGCGCAGATCCGCGGTGACGTACACGTCGGCTCCGCTGGCCCGGACGGAGTCAAAGAAGTCGTCTCCGGCTCCCCCGACCACCGCCACCCGGGACACCAGTGCCCCGGCCGGCCCGGACACCCTGATCCCGCTGGCGGCCTTCGGAAGCACCATGCTGAGCTGCTGCACAAACTCGCGCAGCGTCAACGGGCCGACCAACGAGCCGACCCGACCGTGGCCCACACCGTCAACGACCACCAGGGGTTCCACCTCGCGTAGGCCGCAGGCGCTGGCAAGGGCATCACACACGCCCGGGGAGGCCACATCGGCATTGGTATGGGCAACGAACAAGGCGATGTGGTTCACGATCAGGGCGGTGACCGAGGCGCCCTTGGCGCTGATGGTGGCCACGCTGTGTACCCCGCGCAAGAGAAGCGGATGGTGGGTGATCAGCAGGTCCGCTCCGGCAGTGCACGCCTGGTCAATCACAGCAAGGGTCGGGTCGACGGCGAAGTGCACCAGCGAGACAGGCTGCCCCAGGTCTCCGGTCACCAGCCCCACACGGTCCCATGACGAAGCGGTACGCGCCGGGTACAACCGGTCGAGCGCGGCGACGACCTCACGTAGGGGAAGGGGGCTCACGTTGACCTCCAAATCGGACTTGCCGGCAAATATAGCCTTGGGTGCCTTGGGTACTGCCAGGACTCGATAATGCCCCAGGCAGGACTTAGCTCACTGCATGGCCTACGGAGTCGTCCTGGTCGGGCCCCAGCCCGCGGACAGGACGAAGACGAAGAAGACAAAGGCGATGACATAGGCACACATACCGACCACGGTGGTCACGATGGCGAAGGTCCTTGCCTTGCGCGAGGATGCCTGGGCACCCTGGACATCTCCCCTGGCCCACTTGGTGTTGACCTGGGTTGAGAAGACAATCGCGACAAGGCCCAAGGGCCAGAAGCACAGGACCGTTGCCAGGATCGCCCACACGAGATAGTTGGGCGGCGCCAGAGGTGGTGGGCGGACCGGCAGGGGCGAGGCCAGTGGCGCTGGGCCGGGTGGCGGGGTCGGGCCGTCGGACATGTGAGACCTTTCGTCACCGGCGCCAGATTGGCTACCGGCGCGAAGCATATGGCCCAGGCTTCACGCCCTCTCGACCGCTCCGGCCCACACCCAGACGTCATGCTCATGGGGCGGTGCTCCGAACCGCACCCGGACGGCGCGCCGGGTCCAGGCAGTGGCGTAGGCCGGCACAAGCTCCTCAACGCCGTCTTCCCACACCACCCACGCGTGAACCCGTTTCGGAACCGCTGGGGTGGAGACGCTGAGATGTCCCATCTGCTCGGGGAGCAGACTCCTGGGCTCACGTTGGGCGAGGCGAGGACGTTCAGTCACCAGACCAGAGTATCGAACATGTGTTCGAATGCCAGCAGCACGCCGCCGCAGCCCTGAACCGCGCCGATCGTGCTTGGTTCCGCCTTCCTGGTGTCCACCGCATCCTTCACCAGGACGACGGGCAGTATCACGTCTGCGAGCAGGGCAGTCAGCCAGACGATCAGCGTGGCCAGCACCCAGGTCGTGGCACCACTGGGTGTCAGCCCGCTGGAGAGCCAGGTGGTAATGAGCAGGCTTAGCAACGTCGTCACCAGTGCCACCCCTGCGCGCAGAGCCGGCACGCTCCTGAGGGCAATCTTTGTCACGAGGGGGTCGGCAACCACTTCGACGATGGTGAAGATGAGCACCGCAATGACGAAGGCAGCCCCGGTGATGCTCATGCCAGCGAGAAGCACGGCCGCCACAATCAGGCCGCTAGCGTTAGCCAACAAGTGGATCCCGACCCGATGAGCATTCTGATCATGGTCGAATCGTCGTGTCGGGCCGGGTCACTATGCCACCCTTCAGGTGCCAGGAAACAACCATGAAGAGACGCCCCTCAGTAGGGTCTGAGCTCGAGGTTGCCTACCCGCAGGACAACCTCCGCTGCTGTCCGTCGTCTGCCGTGTCGGGAGCCCACGCTTGGCGGTTGCCCATCACGATCCGGTAGGACGGCGAGGACAGAACCGCCGCCCGTCGCGACGCGCCCGAGTCGGTTCCCGGCCACGCCGCGACAGGCGTCCATCAGAGGCGACGCCTGGAGGTCCCGGCCAGGGGCCTACAGAATACCGCCGACGCCAGCCACCTCGCGCTCGTCGCGCGCGACGTCGTCAGCTTTACGGGAATAGTTCGGGTCTGTGGTCAGCCGGCTGTGCCTTGCCCCGTACAGGAAGTAGATCGCGAGGCCGATGACCATCCAGACCACGAAGCGGATCCACGTGGCGGCCGGCAGGTTCAGCATCAGGTAGAAGGAGGTCAGGATCGCCAGGACCGGGACCACCGGAACCCAGGGGCAGCGGAACGGCCGCTGCAGGTCGGGCCGCTTGCGCCGAAGCACCATGACGCCGACAGCCACCAGGATGAACGCGAACAGAGTCCCTATGTTGACCAGCTCGGCGAGCTCAGACAACGACACGAACGTGGAGATCACGGCAACGACAACGCCGGTGGTGATGGTGGTGCGCACAGGGGTACCGGTCCGCTCGTTCACCTTCGAGAAGACGGCTGGCAGCAGCCGGTCCCGGCTCATGGCAAAGAAGACCCGGCTTTGGCCCAGCATCATGATCATCATCACGGTGGTCAGACCAATAAGCGCACCGATCGAGATCATCGTGGCGAAACCGGGTTTACCGACGGAGCGGAATGCCTCGGCGAGCGGCGCGTCGATCTTGATATCGGTGTACTTGACCATGCCGGTTATCACCAGGGAAACGGCAACGTACAGGGTCGTGCAGATTGCCAGCGAGCCAAGAATGCCGATCGGCATGTCCCGCTGCGGGTTCTTCGTCTCTTCGGCTGCAGTGGCCACGATGTCGAAACCGATGAACGCGAAGAACACCAGCGCCGCGCCAGTGAAGATCCCGGTGATGCCGAACGACCCAGGCGCGAAGCCGAGGTCCTGCAGCAGCGAAGGCACGCTCACGGCTCCCTGGGCCGGCCTGGAACCTGACGGCGGTATGAAGGGGTGGTAGTTCGCCGTCTTGATATAGAACATGCCGGCGACAATGACGAAGAGCACGACGGCGATCTTGATGCTCACCATCACCAGGTTGACCCTTGAGGAGACCTTGATCCCGAAGCAGATCACCCCCGTCAGGATCAGGACGATCGCCGCTGCCACGAGATTGTGCCCGTCGCCATAGGCGAACGCCGGGATCGTGATGCCCGCCTGCTTCATCACATCGGCGAAGTACGTCGACCACCCGACAGCGACCGTGCTCGCACCAAGAGCCAGCTCGAGGATGAGGTCCCAACCGATGATCCAGGCCGTGAGCTCACCGAGGCTGGCGTAAGAGAAGGTGTAGGCCGACCCGGCGACCGGAACCGTGCTCGCGAACTCGGCGTAGCACAAGGCAGCGAGCGCACACGCGATGGCGGCGAAGACAAACGAAAGGGCGACCGCCGGGCCCGCCTGGACCCCGGCCGCCTTGCCGGTGAGCACGAAGATCCCGGTGCCGATCACAACGCCGACTCCGAACACGGTCAGGTCCATCGCACCAAGCTGTTTTCGCAGCTTATGGGTGGGTTCCTCGGTGTCACGGATCGATTGTTCAATCGTCTTGGTGCGCCACAGGTTCATCCGGGACTCCTCGCGATCGGCGGAAGTGTTCCCACATCAAGTCGAGCTCGCCCTTGGCCCCGATATTTTCGACACTTTTGGCAGGACCGTAGCAAACTGGCCCCTTGACAGGAGAACCGTCCACAGAGTGAGCGTTAACAACCTCCCGGCCGCATGCCGAGCCGCGATCATGGTCAAAGGTGTCTCTTCGAGGCGATTGGAGCAGGATGTCGTTGGCCGGGTTACCAGGGCTGCGATGCGCNGCAGGTGGTGGTTCCCGTCGTCCTTCGACAGATCGTGGGGTGGCCCGCCGCTCAGCCTCGTCGCCGCTCAGCCTCGTCCAGGGGTACGTCTCTGACCAGAACGACCCGAGAAGGGGCTTCCCCTCTGCCATGAAGGACCGGGCTTGCTCCCTTGACCACCGATAACCTTGCCCCTACAGCGCTGGACCGTCCACGTCCCGACGAGGGCGCGATCTGGCGCGATCTGGCGCGATCTGGCGGGAGCTGTACCGCGCCTACGCCGACTTCTACCGGGAGGCCATCACTGAAGAACAAGGTGACCTCGTGTGGTCAGGGATCACCGATCCGACCACGACCTCAAGGCACTGCTAGCTCGTGATCGGCATGGCTCGAGCGAGATCGGCTGGACCACCGCCGATGACAACCACCGCTCCCGGAGCACGCACGACCAGGTGGCCGAGCCCACCAGGTGGGTCAGTCAGCTACGACCTACAGGTCCCTGCGACCGCTCACGGGCCGCCCACATCGACACCCTCACCGGCAGGAGTTCAGCTCCCTGTGGCCTCACGTGCCCGTGTAGTGCGTGTCGGCCACCTTCAGGGCGCTGTCGAGGATCGCGATGCCTTCCCTGACCTCGTCGGCGGAGGTGGTGCAAGGGGGGACGACATGAGTCCGGTTGAAGTGGATAAACGGCCACAGGCCCTGGTCCTTGCACGCTGCCGCGAAGTCGGCCATCGGCTGTGCTTGCAGGCCAGTCGCGTTGAACGGGACCAGCGGCTCACGGGTGTCGCGGTCACGGACCAGCTCCAGCGCCCAGAAGACCCCAAGCCCGCGAACCTGCCCAACGCACGGGTGCCGGTCAGCCAGTTTGGTCAGCTCGGGGCCGATGACGTCGGTCCCCAACCATCGGGCATGCTCGATAATGGCTTCCTCGCGGAAGATATTGATCGAGGCCACGGCCGCCGCACAAGCCAGGGGATGCCCTGAGTACGTCAGCCCGCCGGGGTAGGCCCTGTCCGCGAAGGTGGCTGCGATCGCGTCCGAGATGATCACCCCGCCCAGGGGCACATAGCCAGAGTTGACCCCCTTGGCGAAGGTGATCAGATCTGGGGTCACACCCCAGTGATCGGCCGCAAACCACTCACCGCAGCGACCGAACCCTGCCATGACCTCATCGGCAATCATGACGATCCCGAACTCGTCGCACAGTGCGCGTACTCCGGCCAGGTAGCCCGGTGGCGGGACCAGGATCCCATTGGTGCCCACCACGGTCTCCAGGATGATCGCGGCGACCGTAGAAGACCCCTCGACCATCAGCAGGTCCCGAAGATACGACAGTGCCCGGTCGGACTCCTCCTGCTCAGTGGCTGCATGGAACGGTGAGCGGTAGGCATACGGACCCCAGTAATGGATGATGCCCGGAAGTCCCGGCTCAGAGGCCCAGCGGCGCGGGTCACCGGTAAGGGCAATGGCTCCGGCCGTCGCACCGTGGTAGCTGCGGTAAGCGGCCAGGACCTTGTTGCGTCCGGTGTGCAGACGCGCCATCCGGATCGCGTTCTCGTTGGCGTCGGCGCCACCGTTGGTGAAGAAGACAGTGTCCAGGTCTCCCGGGGCCACCTCAGCAATGAGCCGGGCGGCCTCGCTGCGCGCATCGTTGGCGAAGACCGGAGAGATGGTGGCGAGCTTGCCGGCCTGCTCCTGGATCGCAGTGACGAGCTTGGGATGCTGGTAGCCGATGTTGACGTTCACCAGCTGGGAGGAGAAGTCGAGGTAGCGCTTGCCGGAGTAGTCGGTGAAGTGGGACCCAGACGCGGAAGCGATCGGCATCGGGTCGATGTTTGCCTGGGCGGACCACGAGTGGAAGACGTGCGCGCGGTCGTCGGCGCGCACTCGAGCCTCGTCGGCGGGGTTCTGGGGCGATGATGTCTGGGTCACGGGGATTCCTATCTCGTGCGGGGGAAGCCGAGCTCGACTGCGGAGGTGGCTGGGTCAGGCCAGCGCGAGGTGACGACCTTGCCGCGGGTGTAGAAGCTCATCCCCTCGGCGCCGTACATGTGCGAGTCGCCAAAGAGTGAGGCCTTCCAGCCTCCGAACGAGTAGTAGGCCACCGGCACCGGAACCGGGACGTTGATACCGACCATCCCCACCTCGACGTCGAACTGGAACGCTCGGGCCGCCCCACCATCACGAGTGAAGATCGCCGTCCCGTTCGCGTAAGGGTTGGCGTTGATCAGCGCCAGAGCTTGCTCGTAGGTGTCCGCGCGCACGACGCACAACACCGGCCCGAAGATCTCGTCTGTGTACACGCTCATGTCCGGGGTGACATGGTCCATCAGCGTGGTCCCGAGGAAGAAGCCCGACGTCGGCACATCAGCTTGGCGACCGTCCACGACCACCGTGGCACCTTGGGCAGCCCCTGCTTCGATGTACCCCGCGACCTTGTCGCGGTGCTGGTCCGTGATCAAGGGTCCGATGTCGGTGTCCGGCTGGGTACCATCCCCGATCTTGAGCTTCGGCAGCCGGGCTGCCAAGGCGTCGACCAACCTGTCGGCGACATCCCCCACAGCCACGGCCACCGACAGCGCCATGCAGCGCTCGCCGGCCGAGCCGTACGCCGCTGAGACCACCGCGTCGGCCGCCATCTCCACATCGGCGTCGGGCAGAACCAGTGCGTGGTTCTTGGCCCCGCCAAGGGCTTGGACGCGCTTGCCCGCGGCAGTGCCGGTCTGGTAGATGTACCGGGCGATGGGGGTCGAGCCGACAAAGCTGACGGCGGCAACGTCGGCATGGGTCAGCAGGGCGTCGACGGCTTCCTTGTCGCCCTGAACCACCGTGAACACCCCGTCGGGCAGACCGGCGTCCTTCCACATCTGCGCCAGGAATAGCGATGCTGAGGGGTCCTTCTCGCTCGGCTTGAGAATGAAGGCGTTACCACAGGCGATGGCGCCCGCACACATCCACAGGGGCACCATCACAGGAAAGTTGAACGGTGTAATGCCGGCGACCACCCCCAGAGGCTGCCGGATCGAGTAGACGTCTACTCCGGTCGACACCTGTTCGGAGAAACCGCCCTTAAGCAGCTGCGGCACGCCGGCAGCGAACTCGACGTTCTCCAGAGCGCGGGCGATCTCCCCGGCCGCGTCGGACAGGACCTTGCCGTGCTCGGCCGTAACGATCGCCGCGAGCTCTTCGGTGCGTTCGTGCAACAGCTGGCGGAAGGCGAACAGCACACCGCTGCGCTGGGACAAGGACGCATGTCGCCAGTCCTTGGCTGCGGCCACTGCCTTGGCTACCGCGGCCCCGACCTCCCTTGCGCTGGCGAGCTCCACATCGGCGCTGCGCTGACCCGTTGCCGGGTTGTACACCGGGCCCGTGCGACCGGAAGTGCCAGGGGTCTTGCGACCGTCAATCCAGTGGGAGATTCGCTGTGTCATGACGACACACTACGTGTCACCAACTTGATCACACAATATTCCTATTGCTATGTTACAAATGTGATCAGCATCCTGTCTGCCATCCAAGACCGGCTTGAGGCGCCGAGCGCACGCGGCCTGGCCAAGGCGGTGAGCCGCGCGGTCCGTGACGGCGCCGTGGCGCCGGGCGCAAAGCTCCCACCGATCCGGACGGTGGCCACCCGGCTTGGCCTGTCGCCCACCACGGTCAGTGCCTCGTGGGCACTGCTTGCTCGATCCGGTGCCATCCACACCGACGGTCGCCGCGGCACCACGGTCTCCGGCCGGCAGGATCCCCCTCCGGGGCGATACCGTCGGGCCCTGCAACGACAGCTCGACTTCGCCCTCGACCTGTCCACCGGAACCCCTGACCCAGCACTGCTACCGAACCTCGGGCGGGCTCTGCGCGAGCTCACAACCGCAGGCATTCCCGGAAGCTATCTGGATGACCCCGTCCTGCCCGAGCTGCTGGACGTCCTGTCAGCCCAATGGCCATACCCGCCGGCCGAGGTCATGGTCGTTGACGGAGCCATGGATGGCCTTGATCTGGTGTCTCGTGCGCTCCTGCGGTTCGGCGACCGGGTGGTCGTGGAGCACCCGTGCTTCCCTCCCCTGCTGGATCTGCTCGAGTCCATTGGCGCAGAGGTCGTGGGGGTGCCCCTCGATGACGCGGGACTGCTCCCGGAGCCACTGGCTGCTGCCCTGCGAGGCCCCACCGCCGCCGTGTTCCTGCAGCCCAGGGCCCAGAACCCGACAGGTGCTTCGATGACCGAGCAACGTGCCCGGGCCCTGGCACCGATCCTCACCCGGGTTGGCTCGCCGGTGGTCGAGGACGACTCGGCAGGTGCCGTAGCGGCCAGCTCACCCATCAGCATGGGTCAGTGGATCCCGGACCAGGTGATCCACATCCGCAGCTTCTCGAAATCGCACGGCCCCGACCTTCGTCTGGCGGCCATGAGCGGACCCGTTGAGCTGCTCCGCGAAGTCATCCACCGCCGGCAGCTGGGCCAGGGATGGAGCAGCCGGCTCTTGCAGCGTGTGCTGCTGAGCCTGCTGACCGATCCCGACGCCATCGCTGACGTAGACCACGCCCGTGATGAGTACACCCGTCGCCGTGGCGCACTGGTCTCAGCGCTGAGGGCCCACGACGTTGAGGTCGTCGCCGGCGACGGACTCAACCTGTGGGTGCCCGTACACGACGAATCAGCTGCCATCGTCCGGCTGGCCAGCCAAGGCGTGGGAGTCACACCCGGAACGCCGTTCGACGTCCTGGCCGGTGGCGGTGACCACGTGCGCGTCACCGTGGGCCTAGTCGCGCACGGCCATGAGGAGCTCGCGCAGGTTCTGGCTGCCGCGGCGAACACCAGCTCCTGGGCTTCGGGTGCCCGGTAGCTACCACCGCGCGGGCTGGCACGCTTTCGCGACGCGGGTCCGGGTCGGCCCATGCGGCCGGGCGCCGCTGCCGTAGGCGAAAAAGACTGTGGAGCTCGCTGCGCCATTTCGCTACGGTGGGCTGGTGGACGTGGCCCCAACTGGTGGCGGTCGGCCCCGGCGCGCTGAGCTGCTGGCCGCGCTTTCCCTCGCCATCGACCTGGGCCTCGGGCAGCCGCTGGAACCCATGCTCCGCTCTTGCCTGATCGCGATGAAGCTTGCCGACCTGGTCGGCGCCGACACAGTGGAGCGGGACACCGCCTACTACGGCGTGCGTGAGGCTCTCACTGTTGGCAGGCCGATCGATCTGGCAGCCCATCCTGACAACGTCCCCGCACGAGTGCACTGAACCGTGCGGCTGTACCCGCGACCCGGACCGATCCAGCGTGCTAGCCCGGTGCCCGGCGACACGTCCTCGTCGTCGGGCACCGGGCAATCACGCTGCGGCGGTTGCGTAGTCGCTGCCCCATCACGGGGCAGGGTCGCCACACAAAAAGGTGCCCGAGCCAGCTCACGTCGGGCAGTTGCGGCATCGAGATGAGCAGAAGGAGCTCGAGCAGGACGGCACCTGCCTGCCCTTTTGGGTTGCCCGGATAGAGCGCTCACGCAACAGCGCCCTGGAGGTGGTCAGCCGGCCAGCGAGCCCATCGGGTCCCAGGCTGGCAGCACGATCGGCTCGGCCTCCAGCGCGACCATGAGCTCGGACGGCAACCGGTCACGGGGTGCAGCGATCTCNAACACGTGCTCGTCGAACCAGTTGTCGTTCATCGTCCAGAAGCCCTTGTCTGCCTTCTCATCACCCCAACTGTTCTCAACCCGCCACTTGCGCGGGCTCCCGTCGACGACATCTACGCCGGTGAACAGCATGGCGTGTGTCATCTGTGCGTCGTGCAACACCAACCGCTGCGCCTTGTCGAGCGAAAAGGTTACGTCGTATACCGATTCGAAGTCGTACAGGTGAGCATCCCAGATACCAAGGGTGTTGTTGCGCATCTTGGCGACGTCGCACCCGAACCACACCGGTGTGCCTGAGACGATGGCATCCATGGCAGCCTTCTTCATCACGGCAACGTCGACGTTGAGGTAGACCACGGGGGGTCCGCCGACCACGTTCCCGAGGTGCTCCACGGTGAAGGTCCGCCCCTTCGGGCTGGTTGACCGGCGATCGTCGACCAGGCAGACGTAGTCATCCAGTTCGAGCTGAACGAACTTCGCCGCGAACTCCTTCGGCGTCATCTCAGCGTCACGGTGGAACACGCGGTCCTTGTCGGTCCACTGCCATCCGAAACGCTCCGGCGGGGTGCCCAGATGGATGCAGAGAATCCGGTGGACGGCTTCCACGATGTGCTGCTTGCGTTCCTGCTGCTCCGAAGTGGGGCAGCCCCGCAGCTCCAGTGCGCCCTGGCGCAGAACACTCTGCAGGATCTCGTTCATCCGGGCAGTCTGGGATGAGCTGTGCGTCTCAGGCATGACAGTCTTGGGAACGACACCGTGCTTGGCGACCAGCGCGACGAACATGTTCCACTGCCCGCCGTCGCCTGCCACCTCAGTGAGAAGGAACGCGACCGTGCGGTCGTCCAGGTCCCTGTCCGCTGTCGTGATCATGGCCTCGAGGAAGAAGTTCGCACGCTCAAGCTTGTCCCAGAACATGAGATGGTTCTGAGAGAACTCGAACTCCTTGAGATTCATAGCCTGGGCGGCGCCCACGCGCAGGAGGTTCAGCCCGGCGAAGAGCCAGCAGCGACCGCTCTTCTTCTGGTCGGTGACACTCCAGTCGTCGAGCAGGTTCGACACCGTCGTGTCGGTCCCGACGACGACCTCCCGGTCCAGGGCGACCTCATCGATCGACGTCTGCGCCACGGCGTTCTGAGCCACGCGGTTCTTGGGGCTGGCCGAGAAACGTTTGCGCATCAGCTCCAGGTCGGTCTCGGACAGGTTCGTCGACATAGGTGCTCCCTGGGTCCGTTGGTCGCGATAGTGCTTTCACCTTAGACCGGACATCGCACGCTGCCCGACAGCGGCGAGCAGATCACGGCCCAGCACGACCGGTGCCTGGCGATGCGCGCGCAGACAGGCGGAGCGCAATGCTCTGCTCGCCCGCCCGATTCAGCNCTGTGGCTCTTGCCTGGCGCTTAGCCAGGTGGTTCGCCTCGCCCCCGCAAGGGTTAGGCGAGCGATCTGAGGCTGATCTCCTGCCCGGGCGACCACGCGAACGACGGGCCTCTCACGCGAACCTCTGGTTTGCGCCGCATCAGTGCCCCGAACGCCTCGCCACCGTCCGGCGGCCTGCCGCGGATCGCCACCCCTGCGTGGTTGCGGTAGTTGACCCGGGGCGGTCCCTACGCTGCTGAGATGGCAGACATGAACCGAAGGGCACGCCTGCAGGACGTGCACGAGCTGGCTGCGGGCATGCCGCACGTCACCCTCGAGTTCGGAGCCGGCGACAACCCCGTCTACCAGATAGGTCGAAAGTCGTTCGTGTTCTTTCGCAATCCCCGCCCCGATGCTGCCGACCCCCAGACCGGCGAGCGTTACCGCGATGTCATTGTCTTCTGGGTACCGTCTGAGGCCGACAAACAGGCGCTGGTCCAGAACCAGGGGTCACCCTTCTTCACCACAGCGCACTTCGGAGGGCACCCCTCGGTTCTGCTTCGGGCGAGCCGGATAGGTGAGCTGACCCTCCAGGAGCTGGCTGAGCTCATCCAGGACGCCTGGCTTTCTCGCGCATCGACGCGCAGGACCAAGGAATGGCTGAGCGCCCATCGGTGAGCGAGAGTTCATCCTGGCGCAACGTCCCAGCCGCTGGCCGCGACCGTATCGCCCGCCCACGCGCCGCCGGATCAGGCAGCCCGAATCCACGCACCCAGATCTATGGCAGACTCACTGCGTCCAGGGCTGGAGGGCCTGGCGGCACGATTTCACCGCCCGACGGCCGCAGTCCCGACGTGATGCAGAACTGCGCACTGCGATCCACTGCGCACGATGATCGGCACACCACCGGTGCCATCAGGACCACTTCGGGTTCCTCTGGGCCAGGCAATCACTGCGGGAAGGATCCTCCATGGCGAACTTCGGTGTTGCGCTGAGGGTGGGGCTCGCGCTGTCGGTACTTACCGCCGGCGGATGCGCGTCGGCCCACGGCGACCCGAGCGCACCGGCAGTGTCGGGTGTGACTACCCCGCATGCGGTCGCGGCCCGGTTCCCTGACCCGGTAACGACGCCGTTCTCGGCCGCCACCGCCAGCGCCCTGCAGGAGGTATTAGCCGGGGCCGTTGCCAACTACACCCACTCCCATGCGGTCGGGGTACCCGGAATCACCGCCGCCATCATCAGTGATCACGGTTCGTGGGCCGGGGCTGCCGGCACAGGTGGCGACGGGGCGCGACTGACACCGAACGCCATGATGGCGCTCGACAGCATCACCAAGACCTTCGTTGCCGCCGAGGTGATGAGGCTGGCGGCTGCCGGGAAGGTTGATCTGGACGCCCCGCTGTCCACCTACCTCCCACAGTCGTTAACGGCCAAGGGCGCCACCGTCCGTCAGACGCTGGGCATGCGCAGTGGCCTGGCTGACCCACCCGCGGCCGTCTTCGAGTCCATGGCCAGCGCCCAGGCGGCCACCCCAGCCAAGCACTGGACTGCGCAGCAGACCCTGATCTACCTCAAGCCCAGATCCGCTGCCCCCGGCGGAGTCCCGGTCTACGCCAACAGCAACTACCTCCTGCTCGGCCTGCTCATCGAGAAGGTCACCGGAAGAACAGTGGCACAGGTGGAGCGAACTGACCTGTTCACCCCGGCCGGCCTGAGCCGGATCGCAGCCCAGGACAGCGAAAGGCCGACGGCGCCGTTGGCCGCGCCCCCACACACGCTCAAGCTGCCCGCTGACGGGTACCTTCCCTCCGAGTCGCTGGCTAGCTCGGGAGCGGACTCGTTCGCGGGTATCGCTGCGGATGCCGGGACGGTGGCCAAGTGGGGCTACCAGCTGTACGGCGCGCGTCTGCTGCCCCTCGGGTCGGTTCACGCCATGATGACCCAACCGTCAGCCGGCGATATCACTGCGGGTCGCGGCTACGGACTGGGAACCATGGTGTTCAGCGGGCTGTGCACCGATGCCACCTACGGCCACAGCGGTGCGGACCCGGGCTACACGACGCTGCTGGCGGTCGTGCCCGCGCGACATCTGGCAGCAGCTGTACTCATCCCCGACAACGGCAGGGATACCGACTCGATCATGAGGGACCTGCTCACGGTCCTGGGGTAGGACCCAGGGGTATCGACTCAACCTCGTTTATGACCTGGGCCCTGGTGCCGTCGGCCAGGATGAGATCCGGCTGCTCGCCCAAAGCCCTGCAGCCACCACCTGCAGGCGCGGCTCAGGCAGCCGCTTGGCTCAGCCGTTGTCATCTGGCCCGTTCTTGCCGTCGGCATCACGGGCTTGTTCGTGTGGATAAGCGCTGACGGTGAAAGGGCGCATCCAGAAGCAGCAGCAGGACGAGGGCGACACCGGCAGCACTGAGGATGTACCAGGGCCACGGTCCGAGCACAGACAGAAGTGAGCCATGACGTGGCGCGGCGGCCAGAAACATGTAGTTGGAGCCGAAAAGCCAGTCGAACCAGCCGACAAACGCCGTATAGACCGCGGTGATCACGAAGACGCGGCTGACCGAGCCACGCCGCGGCGCCAGACGCAGGCCGACCACCAGGAAGAGGGCCGCGGTGACAATCCCGAGATGACCGACGACGAACTCAAAGAACTCCAGGCTGGGGAATCCTGCCGACAGATCCGGGGTAACTACCGCCTGCAGTGTGCCGGCCAGCCCCCAGAAGTAGGTGAGCTCCACCGCTAGCAGCCACTGCGGCCACCAGCAGGCAACAGCCGCGACGATCAGTGCCACGTCACAGAGAGCCAGCGGCAAGTCAGTCTGCAGTGACAAGCTTCCCCGCACCAGCGGGACGCTCACGAACAGGACGGCGTCCACGACCAGGACAACCGATATCGCCCGCCCGGCCCACCCCACCCAGTGCCCCGGCCACCGCCGGGCGGCGATGCACAGACCCGCGCAGAGCACGGCGCCGATCGCGACGGCGATCCAGTAGGCACCTGGAGTACTCACCTGCTCATCATCCGCCGCGATGACAGTGTTTCCGAGCCCCCAGCTGGCTGGCAGGACAGTCGATCGCTCACCAGCGAACCATCCTCAACCGTCGGGACGAACGTCCATGGCGGACATCTCTACCGGGGCATAACGTCAATGACACATGCCGAAGAAAGGTTGACTCAGATGAACTTCGAAATCACCGGTGTCGCAGCCCTGGAGATTCTTGACTCCCGGGGGCGCCCGACCCTTCAGACAACCCTCACCTTGTCTGACGGCACCACAGCTGTGGCCGGAGTCCCCTCCGGCGCATCAACCGGTACGCGTGAGGCGGTCGAGCTGCGCGACGGCGACACCACAAGGTTCAGCGGGTCGGGGGTGCTGACCGCGGTCGGCAACGTCAACGGTGAGATCGCCGACCTGCTCAAGGGCCGAACCTGGCAGTCCCTGGCCGAAGTCGACGAAGCGATGGTCGCGGCGGACGGCACCCCAAACAAGGCGCGCCTGGGCGCAAACGCGACGGTCGGGGTCTCGATGGCCCTGACCCGCGCGTTGGCAGCAGCCAGCGGGCAGTCCCTGCACGCCTGGCTGCCCGGCTTCGGTCAGCCGCCCCGGATCCCAGTGCCGTGCTTCAACGTTCTCAACGGTGGTGCCCATGCCCCCAACGCCCTGGACTTCCAGGAGTTCATGATCTCTCCCCTGGGTTCGCCGAGTATCGCCGAGGCGGTGCGCGCCGGAGCCGAAGTGTACGCCGCGCTGCGCACACGCCTGAGCGCCGCAGGGCATGCCACGGGTCTAGGCGATGAGGGTGGTTTCGCCCCCCAGCTCACAGAACCAGAGGAAGTGCTCGAGGTGATCGTCGCCGCAATCACGGACGCCGGCTACGCAACCGGGCGCTCCGGCATCGCGATCGCCCTGGATCCCGCTGCCTCTGAGTTCCGTGACGAGAACGGCATCTACCACGTCAGTGGCCAGCAGCTGTCCAGCAACGACATGATCGAACGCTACGCAGCGATGGTCGAGCGGTACCCGGTCTGGAGCATCGAGGACGGTCTCGGCGAGTCAGATCACCAGGGCTGGCAGGCCCTGACCGCCCGGCTGGGAGACGTGGTGCAACTCGTGGGCGACGACAACTTCTGCACCAATCCCGCCATCATTACCACGGCCATCGCCGACGGCATCTGCAACGCTGCCCTGATCAAGCTGAACCAGATCGGTACCGTCAGCGAGACACTTGACGCGATGGCTATCTGCCATCGGGCCGGGTACGCCCAGATGGTCTCCCACCGCTCGGGCGAGACCCCCGACTCCTTTATCGCCGACCTCGCGGTGGGCACCGGTTGTGGCCAGATCAAGACCGGTGCACCCGCTCGTGGTGAACGAGTTGCCAAGTACAACCGGCTGATCGAGATCAGCGCCCACCACGCGGAACTGCCCTACGGCCTCCGCTGAGAAGGACAGGCCCGTTGTGGTGCCGGTCAGACGGGAGATCGCCCCAGCTCACCTGAACCGTTAACCCCGCAATGGCGTCCGGGCACCGCGATGGTCGGCTCAGTCCCGGTAGCTCTGGTGGCGCAGCGTGAGATCACCGCCGAGATCTCACGCTCTGAGGCGACCCGACATCACGCGCCGGCGCTCGACCGCGTCGATGTCCCCACCGCCGGCGGGTGACACCGCCTGGCAGGGTTGACGATCCCGGTCAACGTGGCCGCGAGAAGCTCGATCAAGGGACCCGCCCGTGTCAGCGTTGCTGGCGTCGCTCGGCCAGGAGTGCGAGGGTCTTGATCACGCGCGCCTGCCGGGTCTCGGGCTTCTTGGCCTGCTCGATCCAGGAGACATAGGCAAGCTTGTGGCTGTAGGACAGGCCCTCGAAGAACGTGCGCGCCACCGGGTCGTCTGCCAGCGCGGCGCCAAGATCCGTGGGTACAGCAACGGTGCGCGGCGCCTGATCCGGCTCGACCTCGACGTCGAGCACCTCGCCGGCATGGACACCCGCCGCGCTGCGCACAGCGCCGCTGACCGGGATCTTCGCGACCCCGTGCATCGTCCCGATCCTGCTCGAGTACGTGTGTCCCTTGATCGTTACCCGCACCGCGGGTCGTCTGCCCCCGCCAAGGCCATCCAGGACCTCGGGGGGGACGGTCAGGCCGGTGGCGTCTTTCCGTCCAGCTGGAGCTCGGCGCGAAATCTCTGCACCAGCCCATCCTCGGCCGTGTCGGTCAGGCCGCTGGCATCGACACGCCGGCAGCGAGTTCGGATGATTGTGGCCACAACTGCACAAACAGCGGACGACCACGGTTTAGTGAGGCAGGCTCAAGGGGTGGCTTCTCTGCGACTGGCGAATCCCGCAGATGTTGCCGCCAGTGGGCCAGTGATCGGTTTCTCCAAAACGCGACATGCCCCATGGCCCGCCCAAGGCCTGGTGTGACCCGGGGCGACCGGCCCTCACGGCGGCTCCTAGACAAACAAACCCAGCAGGTCCTGAGGCTCAAGACCAGCCAACGTCGAAATCTGAACAGCCCCGATCGTCTCTGGCACTGGCACGTGATGCGGCACCGCAATCGTGCAGATCCCGGCGGCGACCGCCGAGGCGACGCCAGGCGGCGAGTCCTCGATCGCGACACAGGCTGCCAGGTCGGCCCCGAGCAGGCGGGCGGCCATCCGGTATGGCTCAGGGTGAGGCTTGCCATGGCTGACAACATCACCGGTGATGACCGCGGCGAAGCTGCCTTTCGGCAGGTTACCGACCACAGCCGTCGCCAGTGACTCCCACGACATCGTGACCAATGCACAGGGAACCCGCTGCGCAACAAGGCCCGCCAGCAGCTCGCGGGCCCCCGGGCGCCAGGGCACATGTTCGGCGACCCTGGCCACGACCCCTGCCAACAGTTCGTGGACTACCTCGACCGGGGTCAGCTCGATCGGCGAGTGGGCCAGGATGAACTCGGCGGAGACCAACAGGTCATTACCGACAAGCTGGTGTGCGTGCTCGTCAGTCCAGACACCGCCGTGCTTCTCCACCAGGGAGCGCTCTTCGGCGATCCAGTAGGGCTCGGTGTCCACCAGGGTGCCGTCCATGTCCCATAGGACTGCGGCCGGAAGCGCTACGGTCAGGTGCGGCCACAGGTCGTGCCGGATGGAGGTCATGCGACCATCGCGTCAGGTCGCATTGAAGTACTTGGCCTCGGGGTGGTGCACGACCAGAGCATCAGTGGACTGCTCCGGGTGCAGCTGAAGCTCATCAGAGAGAGTCACCCCGATGCGCGACGGGTCAAGCAGGCCGACCAGGACGGCCCGGTCCTCCAGATCCGGACAGGCCGGGTAGCCGAACGAGTAACGAGACCCGCGATAGCCCTGACGCAGGATCCCGCCGAGGTCGTCGGTGTCCTCGGCGCCGAATCCGAGTTCCTCGCGCACTCGCGCATGCCACATCTCGGCCAACGCCTCGGTCAGCTGCACAGACAGGCCGTGGAGCTCGAGGTACTCACGGTAGGCGTCACGGCCAAAAAGCTCCGCGGTCGCCTCGGCCACCCGGGCGCCCATGGTCACGAGGTGAAAGGCAATGACGTCAGGGGCACCGTCGGCCTCATATCGCTGCTTGCTCTTGAAGAAGTCGGCAAGGCACAGGCGGCGGTCCCGCCGCTGGCGCGGAAAGGAGAAGCGCACCCGCTCGCTGCCGACCGTCGCCCCGTCCTCGGACTCTTCATGGTGCAGGACNACGAGGTCGTTCCCCTCGCTGTAACAGGGAAAGTAGCCGTATACGACAGCGGCCTCTAGCAAAGCCTCGGTCTTGATCCGCTCGAGCCACATGCGAAGTCGTGGACGGCCTTCGGTCTCGACCAGTTCCTCGTAGGACGCACCGTCCTGGCCCCCCCGACCCTTCAGCCCCCACTGCCCCAGGAACGTCGCCCGCTCGTCGAGGTATGACGCGTAGTCGGCCAGCGCGATGCCTTTGACGACCCGGGTTCCCCAGAACGGCGGCGTCGGGATGCTGTTGTCCTGGACTACATCTGAGCGCCTGGTGTCGGCGGATGCATCCTCATCAGGGGTAGCCACCACGGCGCGAACCCGGCGCTTGCGAAGCTCCGGCAGCGTCTGGGAGACGTTCAGCTCGGGGTTTGCGCGCGCAGCCGCCACCGCATCCATCAGACGCAGACCCTCGAATGCATCTCTGGCGTAACGTACTTCACCCTCGTAGATCTCAGCCAGGTCGTTCTCCACATAGGCACGGGTCAGCGCGGCACCACCGAGCAGCACCGGCCAGCGGCCCGCCAGCCCGCGGGAGTTGAGCTCCTGGAGGTTCTCCTTCATGACGACTGTCGACTTCACCAGCAGTCCACTCATGCCGATAGCGTCAGCATTGTGCTCCTCGGCGGCGCGGATGATCTCCGCGATGGGTTGCTTGATCCCGATGTTGACGACCTCATACCCGTTGTTCGACAAGATGATGTCCACCAGGTTCTTGCCAATATCGTGGACGTCACCACGCACCGTGGCCAGCACGATGCGTGCCTTGGCCTCACGCGCAGAGCCATCAGCGTTGCCCTCGATGAAGGGCTCGAGATAGGCCACCGCGGCCTTCATGACTTCGGCAGACTGAAGCACAAACGGCAACTGCATCTCGCCCTTGCCGAACAGTTCGCCGACGGTCCGCATCCCGTCCAACAGGTTGTCGTTGATGATGTCAAGGGCCTTGTCACCCCGGTCGAGGGCTGCCTGCAGGTCGTCCTCCAGGCCCTGGCGCTCGCCGTCGATGATGCGTCGGCCCAGGCGCTGCTCAAGGGGCAAAGCGGCGAGCTCTTCGGCCCGTGCGTCCTTCAGGGAGGCCTGGTCCACGCCTTCGAACAGCTCGAGCAGGCGGCTCAGCGGGTCGTAGGTCAGCTCACTGCTACCGGGCTCACCTGCCCAAACGCGCCTGTCATAGACCAGGTCCAGGGCCACCTCGCGTTCCTCGGCCGGGATTCGGGCAATCGGTATGATCCTGGCGGCGTGCACGATGGCCGAGTCGAGCCCCGCCTTGACGCACTCGTGAAGGAACACCGAGTTGAGGACCACCCGCACGGCAGGCTTAAGACCGAACGACACGTTCGAGACACCCAGCGTCGTCTGGACCTCGGGATAGAGACGTTTGATCTCGCGGATAGCCTCAATAGTCTCCAAACCATCGCGACGCGTCTCCTCCTGACCGGTACCGATGGGGAAGGTCAGCGTGTCCACGATGATGTCCTGCACGTTCATGCCCCACGCGCCGGTCAGCGCCGTGATCAGCCGCGAAGCCACAGCGACCTTGTGCTCGCAGGTTCGGGCCTGACCGGTCTCGTCGATCGTCAGGGCGATCACGGCAGCGCCGTGCTCCTTGACCACGGGCATGATTCGCGAGAACCGGGAACCTTCACCCTCGCCGTCCTCGTAGTTGACCGAGTTGACCACCGCACGGCCACCCAGCAGCTCGAGGCCGGCCTCAACCACGGCGGGCTCGGTCGAGTCCAGAACCAGCGGAAGGGTGCTTGACGTGGCGAACCGGCTGACGATCTCGTGCATGTCCTGCACCCCGTCGCGGCCGACATAGTCGATGCAGACGTCGAGCAGATGTGCCCCATCCCTGGTCTGGTTCCGGGCGATCTCGACGCACTCGTCCCAGCGGGAGGCCAGCATCGCCTCCTTGAAGGCCTTGGAGCCGTTGGCGTTCGTACGCTCGCCGATCGACAGGAACGACGCATCCTGACGGAAGGGAACCGTGGAGTACAACGAGGAGACACCATACTCAGGGTGGGGCCGGCGCGGCTTGATCGGCGTCCAGCCAACAGCCTTGACAACCTCTGCAAGGTGGGCGGGCGTCGTTCCACAGCAGCCTCCGACAAGGGACAGGCCGAACTCCTTGACGAACTGCGTATGGGCGGCTGCGAGCTGCTCGGGCGTGAGTGGATAGGCCGCACCGTCCTTGGTCAGGATGGGCAGCCCCGCGTTGGGCATGCAGCTGATCGGGATCCGGGAGTGTCGCGAAAGATGACGCAGGTGCTCGCTCATCTCCGTGGGGCCAGTCGCGCAGTTGAGGCCGATCGCATCGATCCCGAGCGGTTCCAGAGCGGTCAGCGCGGCGCCGATCTCCGAGCCCATGAGCATGGTGCCGGTCGTCTCGACCGTGACATGCACGATGACCGGCAGGTTCTCGCCAGCTGCGGCCAGCGCCCGCTTGGACCCGATCACCGCGGCCTTGGCCTGCAACAGGTCCTGGGACGTCTCGATCAAGATGACGTCGACGCCCCCGTCAATCAGTCCCCGGGCCTGCTCGGCATACGCGTCGCGCAGGGTCGCGAAAGCAACGTGGCCCAACGAGGGAAGCTTGGTCCCCGGCCCCATCGAACCGATCGCGAAGCGCGGGTGCTCGGGTGTCGACCATTGAGCCGCGGCTTCGGCAGCGATCCGCGCGCCAGACTCAGCCAGCTCGTAGATGCGATCGGAGATGCCGTATTCGCCCAGGTTGGCGAGGTTGGCTCCGAACGTATTGGTCTCCACAGCATCGACGCCCACGGCGAAGTAGGCGTCGTGGACACCCCGCACGACGTCAGGACGGGTGATGTTGAGGATCTCGTTACAACCCTCGTGGCCCTGGAAATCGGCCATGGATGGGTCCGCGGCCTGCAGCATCGTGCCCATCGCGCCATCGGCTACGAGGACCCGCTCGGCGAGTGCAGTGCGGAAGAGGTCAGAGCGGCTGCTCAAGGTGGTCCGCCTTCTCAGTGGTTAGATCGACCGGAAGTCTATCGGCGGGTTGTTCCGGCACCCAACCGCCGTTCCGTAGTCTGGTCCCATCAGACCACTCAGAAGCCAGCGGAGGCCCCGGTGATTGAGCTCGCGGATGTGCCAGAACTGCGGGACCCGATCATGATCGCTGCCTTTGAAGGGTGGAACGACGCGGGTGAGGCAGCCACTGCTGCGATCGAGTATCTCACCGAGGCGTGGAAGGCTGAGCCCGTCGCAGCGATCGACCCAGAGGAGTACTACGACTTCCAGGTCAGCCGTCCCCGGGTGGTGCTGGATGACGGACAGAGGCGCATCAGCTGGCCCACCACCCGCATCCTGCTGGCGACCTCTACGTCCTTGGACCGCGACGTTCTTCTCGTGCAGGGCATCGAGCCGTCGACGCGCTGGCGCGCGTTCACCGCCGAGCTGCTCGAGTTCGCCCACCAGATGGGTGTCACCACTTTCGTGACGCTGGGTGCGCTGCTGGCAGACGTGCCACACACCCGTCCCCTTCCCGTCTCTGCGACCTCGGAACACCCGCAGGTCGCCCGCAAATTCAATCTCGAGGCCAGCAGCTACGAGGGCGCCACCGGCATTGTCGGTGTCCTGGCCGACGCGGCCGCCCAGTCGGATCTCCCGTCGCTGTCCTGCTGGGCCGCGGTTCCCCACTATGCGGGAGGCAGCCCCTCACCCAAAGCCACCCTCGGGCTCATCACCCGGCTGGAAGAGCTGCTCGACCTGTCCATTCCCCGCGGCGAGCTTCCCGAGCAGGCGCGGGCGTGGGAGCACGGGGTCGACGAGCTGGCGGAGTCTGATGAGGAGGTGTCGGAGTACATCCATTCCCTCGAAGAGGCCCAGGACACCGCCGACCTCCCGGAAGCCAGCGGTGACGCCATCGCTCGCGAGTTTGAGCGGTACCTGCGCCGTCGCGGGGACGAACCACCGGCAAACTAGAGCCGTATACCCAAAAGCGCGTCCAACGCGCGCCCGACCACCCCCGGCGCACCGAGCTCGAGAGCGCCGACTGCTGTTCCTCGGCCTCGCAGGCTCGCCTGGACCCACTCGTCGACGGCTACCAGGGCACCTGGGGCGTTCAGGTCATTGGCCAGACACTCCCGGACCCGCGCAATGGTGGATTCGGCCGCTGGGCCGCCATTGCCGGACAGTCCTTCCCGCCAGGTCGCCAGTCGTTCCTGCGCATCGGCCAGGACCTGATCGGTCCATTCCCAGGGCCGGCGATAGTGATGGGCGAGCACGGCGAGGCGGATGGCCATCGGGTCAATGCCAGATTGCCGAAGCGTGGACACGAGCACCAGGTTGCCCTTGGACTTGCTCATCTTCTCGCCCTCGAACCCGACCATGGCCTGGTGCACGTAGGCGCGCGCGAACGGCGAGGCACCGGTGATCCCACAGGCCTGGACGGCACTCATCTCGTGGTGAGGAAAGATGAGGTCGGTACCCCCGCCCTGCACGTCGAACGTCATGCCGAGGTAGTCCAGGGCGATGGTCGTGCACTCGATGTGCCATCCGGGCCGACCCTCACCGAGGTCGCCGCCGGGCCAGGAGGGTTCCCCCATTCGCGCTGCCTGCCACAGCAACGGGTCCAGCGCATCGCGCTTGCCGACACGTTCGGGGTCTCCCCCACGTTCCGCATAGACCGCCATCATCTGGTCACGGCTCCAGGAGGAGACCGAGCCAAAGTCCGAGGCCGATGAGAGGTCGAAGTAGACGTCAGCCGCTCCGGCGACGCGCTCACCTTCGGGAAGATCGAGGCGGTACGCCCGGCCGTCGGACAGCAGATCGGTCACCGCCTTGACCACGGATGGCACGCTCTCCACCACTCCGACGTAATGGTCCGGGGCGATCACCCCCAGCGCAGTCATGTCCTCACGAAAGAGCGCGATCTGGTCGTCAGCCAGGGCTCTCCAGGGGACCCCGTCGCGCTCGGCGCGCTCCAGCAGGGGCTCGTCCACATCAGTGACGTTCTGGACATAGAGCACCTCATGACCTGCGTCGCGCAACGCCCGAGCCAACAGGTCGAAAGTCACGTACGTGGCCGCGTGGCCGATGTGGGTGGCGTCGTAGGGCGTTATGCCGCAGACATACATCCGGGCTATGGAGCCGGGCATCAGCTGACGCACAGCCCCCGAAGAGGTGTCATGGACACGCACCGGGAGCCCGGTGCCGGGCACAGCAGGGATGAACGGCGAAGGCCAGGATTTCACTGACTGAGCCTAACCGGGCGACCGGCACGGCACTTCTTTGGGCGGACATCTCTGCCGGGCCTACAGGGGCGGCCACGGCACCGCAGGGCCACGGCTGTTGGGCTGCGGGAAGCAACCGGTGTCAAGCAGGCCCGAGATACGGCGGCTGAGGGCGTCGACCTCGGCCGACGACAACAGCCCGTCCAGGGTCAGGGACAACGGGCTCCGGGGGGTGCTCAGCCACCCGCGGAGCGCCTCCAGTCTGCCCAGCTCGGCTTCCGGCAGAGGCTGACCCGCCCACCCCCACAGCACGGTGCGTAACTTGGGATCTGTGTGGCAGCTGACGCCATGATCGAAGCCCCACAGTGAGCCGGACTGATCCAACACCAGATGGGAGCCCTTGCGGTCAGCATTGTTGATGACCACGTCAAAGACCGCAGCCGAGGCGAGCTCGGGCCGATCAGCGTGGGCTACAACCACCTCGGTGCCATCGGCCAGCTGCGCCTGAAGCACCGGCAGCCAGCCGGGGGCAAGCGCTGCCGGGGTCACCACGTCAATGAGGCTGGAACCGGCCCCCTCAGGCACGTCAACCCACATCTGGACCGATCCAGGACCAAGCGGTCCTTCCCGCAGCACCGTTGGGGGAACAACGTTCCACCCGCCAACGGCAGACACCACGAACGCCGCCGCCTCACGACAAGCCAGGGTCCCGTCCGGGAAATCCCAGAGCGACCGCTCACCTTGCACGGGCTTGTAGATCACCCGAGTGCTGATGTCGTCCAGCTCGAGCTCACCACGCAGCGCCAGGTTGCTGGCATCGGTCAGACGGCCCTCGATCTCGATCTGACCGAAGGCCAGGAAGTCCAGGACCTCAGCAACCTCCGCCTGCGTCGAGGGAGTCAGCAGATTCATGGTGCCCGTTGCCTGCTCAGCGCTTGTACCCGTTGGCACGAGGGCAGATATGCCCGTTCGGGTCCAGAGGACCGCCACAGAACGGACATGGTGGCCGGCCGGCGGCGACGACCTTGGTGCACCGACGTGCGAATGCGCGGGCTCGTGCAGGCTCGATCACCACGCGCAGGACCGTCTCGAAGACCCCGGGTTGCTCAGGTTCAAGGGCGGGCTCGCCCTCCTCATCAACCACCAGCTCCTCTTGGCCGTCATGGCACTCCACGATGACGACCCGACGCTCGGCGTCCCACCCGAGGCTCATCGTGCCGACTCTGAACTCGTCCTCGATCGGCGTGGCCAGGGGGTCGACGTCCTCGAAGGACTCGGCCACCGCATCGGCCGCCTCACCCGCCGCGAAGTCGTCGAGCAGGTCGTTGACCCGGTCGGCCAGCGTGCTCAGCTGCTGCTTCTCCAGGGACACCGAAGCGAGCCGGGAGCCGGCGCTGGCCTGCAGGAAGAAGGTCCGTTGACCCGGAGGCCCGACCGTGCCCGCGACAAACCGATCTGGGGGGTCGAACTCAAGGACCGGCATAGGGATAACTTTAGTCGGCGGTCCCCGCGCCGCCGCCAACTGGCGCCTCGCCGGGAGGTGGCACGAGAGCGGTCAGGTCGGTTCCACCGTCGTTGAGCCGGACCAGGTAAGGGCGCCGGTCGGTGTAGCTCACGGCCGACAACGACGCAGGGCCCACGATGATCCTCTGGAAGTGGTCCAGGTGCGCACCGGCCGCATCGGCCAGGATCGACTTGATGACGTCGCCGTGGGAGACCAGCGCCCAGAGAGCCTGAGGTCCGTGCTCAGCATTGACCGCCGCATTGATCTCCCGGACGGCCCGCAGGCCGCGCGCCTGCATCTCGGCAATGGACTCGCCCATGAACACCTCGCCGTCGGGGAACCGCGCTGCGCTCGGCTGGTCCTGCACCGTGCGCCACAAGGGATCCTTTGCCAACTCCTTGAGCGAACCGCCAGTCCAGGCACCATAGCGACATTCGCCGAGGCGCTCGTCAGTGCGCACCGCGACGGCGACCAAGGCATCCGCCAGGATCTGCGCAGTCTCCACGCATCGCTGCAAGGGGCTGGAGACCACCAGGCGTATCGGCAGGGAACGCAGTCGCTTGGCCAGATCCGTGGCCTGACCCCGCCCGACGTCGTCAAGGCCGACGCCCTCGGTCCAGCCCGCGAGGGTCCCGTTGGCGTTTGATGAGGTCCGCCCGTGGCGGATCAGCAGACAAGTCGGCACAAACGACACCTTACGGCGGACGCCTCCATCACCACCCGAACGGGCCTGCAGCGCGGCCAGAGGCCATCAGGTGGCGCTGAGGTAACCCGTGGTCAGCGCGATGACAAGCGCGATCCCCAGTGCCACCCGATACCAGATGAAGACCGTTATCGGGTGGTGCGCCACGAACCTCAGCAGCCACGCGATAGCGGCATAGGCCACGACGAAAGCGACGACGACGCCCAGGACCATCTGGTCGACCCCGACCACGCTGGTGTTAGCATCCTTGAGCTCGTAGAGCCCGGCAGCGGTCAACGCAGGAATGGCCATGAAGAACGACAACCGGGTGGCCGTGACCCGGTCGAGCCCATCCAGCAGGCCGGCCGAGATCGTGGCCCCGGAGCGGGAGATGCCGGGGATGAGCGAGAAACACTGCACCAGACCAATGATCAGACCGTCGCGCATGGTCACCTGACCCTCCCCCCGCACCACTTTCTTCTTCTCCAGGACGGTATGGCGCCTTTCAGCCGCCCACATCACCACGCTCCACACAAAGAGGGCGGCCGCGACTACCCACAAGCTGCGTAGAGGGCCCTTGATAGCGTCCTTGGCCAGGAATCCGACGAGCGCCACCGGGATCGAGCCGACGATGACAGCCCAGGCGAGCTGGTAGTCGTGGTGAGTGCGTTCCTCGGCGCTGAGCAGGCCTCGGAACCACGCGCTGAGCAGCCGGACGATGTCCTTGAAGAAGTAGAGCACCGTGGCTGCGATGGCGCCCATCTGGATGATGGCCGTATAAGCGGTGACGGCAGGGTCGTTAACGCTCATACCAAGGAGCTTCTCGGCGATCGTCAGGTGTCCGGTCGAGGAGACAGGAAGGTACTCGGTCAGACCCTCCACGATGCCCAAGATGATCGCACCAAAGTAAGTCAGATGCTGCATGACACTTTCTTTCGTCTAGTCGGGTTAGTCACCCAGCCCGGACTCGTCCAGAAGCTCGGCCATCGTGCGCACCACGTGCAGGCGCTCGTCCAGAGACGCGCCCTCGGCGGCGATCGTCAACGTCGTGACGCCGGATGCAGCGTAGCGGCTCAACCGGTCCTTGACGCGGTCGCGTGGCCCGATGAGGGAAGTCTGGTCGATGAAATCCAGGGGCACGGCCGCCGCTGCTTCGCGGTGCTGCTTGGCGAGGAACAGGTCCTGCACCTTTGCCGCGCCTTCCTCAAACCCCATCCTGACCGCAAGGGCGTTGTAGAAGTTCTTTTCCCGTGACCCCATCCCGCCCAGGTACAGAGCGGAGTAGGCGCGCAGTGGTGCAGCGGCCACCTGCACGTCATCATGCAGGACCACCGGGACTGTCGGCACGATGTCGAAGCCACCCAGTGGGTTGTCAGCGGTACCGAGACCGGCTTTGGCACGACCGACCTTCAAAGAGGCCAGCAGGTCGCCGGAGTACTCAGGGCTGAAGAAGATGGCCAGCCAGCCATCGGCGATCTCGCCGGCCAGCTCGAGGTTCTTGGGGCCGACAGCCGCGAGGTAGATCGGCAGATGCTCACGTACCGGATGGATGGTCATCCTCAGGGCCTTTCCAGGTCCGCCTGGCAGCGGCAACGTCCAGTGCTTGCCCTGGTAGGCAACGGTCTCTCGTCGCAGGGCCATTCGGACGATGTCGACGTACTCGCGCGTCCGGCCCAACGGCGCGTCGAACTTCACCCCGTGCCATCCTTCACTCACCTGAGGCCCGGAGACCCCGAGGCCCAGCCGGAAGCGCCCGCCAGACAGGGTGTCCAGCGTCGCGGCGGTCATCGCCGTCATTGCCGGGGTCCGGGCCGGGATCTGCATCACGGCGGATCCGAGATCAATGTGCTGGGTCAACGCGCCCACCCACGACAGAACCGTCGCGGTGTCCGAGCCATAAGCTTCGGCAGCCCACACGACCGAGTAGCCGATCCGATCGGCTTCCTGCGCCAGCGCGATGTTGTCCGCGTCGTTGCCCATTCCCCAATAACCGAGATTCAGCCCAAGTTTCATATCGGCGAGGCTATCGGGTGGGCTGCCGCCATGGGGAGGCGCTAGCGCCGCTAGCCTTCCGAGTCATGCGACACAGGAGAATGGGACGATCTGGACTTTCGGTGGCCCGACTTGGGCTGGGGACCATGGGCTGGGGCGCGAGCACCCCGATCGAGGCAGCACGCGACCACCTGAAGGCCTACCTCGCCGCCGGAGGGGACTTCGTCGACACAGCCCACGGATACGCAGACGGCGCCTCCGAGGAGTCCCTGGGCACGATGCTCGGTGATCTGGTCCCCCGTGACCAGCTCGTGATCTGCACCAAGGCGGGCATCTCCGCTCAGATGGGGACACGGGCTATCGACACCTCCCGGCGCGCTCTGATGAACCAGCTCGACGTGTCGCTGGCGCGCCTTGGAACGGCCTATGTGGACCTTTGGCTTGTGCACACCTGGAGCGAGCAGACACCGCTGGAGGAGACGCTGTCGGCTTTGGAGTGGGCCGTGACCAGTGGACGGGCCCGCTACGTCGGTGTCTCGAACTACTGCGGCTGGCAGGCAGCGCACGCGGCGACACTCCTGTCCGCCCGCCGCGTCCCGATGGTTGCCAACGAGGTCGAGTACTCGCTGTTGAACCGGATCCCTGAGGACGAGCTGGCGGCCGCCGGGCAGGCGCTCGGGTTCGGGTTGCTGCCTTGGTCACCCCTGGGACGAGGGGTACTCACGGGGAAGCATCGGCATGGCACACCGAACGGTTCACGCGCGATGGCGGGCGAGCTCAGCACACTGGCAGGCCTTCACCTCACCGAAGAGTCCGATCAGATCGTGGACGCCGTAGCGATCGCCGCGGAAGGGATGAATGTCAGCCCGGCAGAGATCGCGCTGGCCTGGGTGCGAGACCGGCCCGGGGTGGTCTCACCGATCGTGGGCGTTCGCACGAGCGCTCAGCTGCANGCCGCNCTGGCAAGCGAGGATCTCGAGCTGCCCAGCGAGATCATTCAGGCCCTGGATGATGTTTCCGACTGACGTTCGGACCCCAACAGCCGGGCACTTGCAGCCCGTGATGAGTCACTTGCTTTGAGATGGCTCTTCGTCGTAGTCGCTGTCGTCAAGCCCCAGATAGACACCGGTGCTGTCGCCGTCCTCGTCACCATGGTCGTCCAGCACCTCGGCGACATCCTCATCCTCATCCTCATCCTCATCCTCATCCTCATCCTCATCCTCATCATCGTCGTCGTCGTCATCCCCGCTGTAGATCTCCAAGGGGGTGACTTCGCCATACGCCTCCAACAGAGCGTCGTCATAGAGGTCGAAAGCATCGGCGACCGCCTGATAGGCGGCGACAACAGTGGGGTCATTCTCACCCCGGCGCGAGGCAGAGGCTTCGAGGTGCCTCTCTAGAGCAGCGGTCAGGTTGGCCAGCGCGGCACGCGGGTCGGCGTTCATGCCTTGAAGGTACCCGGTTCTGGGACAGAATGGGCAACGATGGTCGAGTATCAGTACCG
>JGI24140J50213_10000132_pt1 | contig 33106 bp, 28 predicted proteins | sample BarGraIncu00222A_FD_50213 | JGI IMG/M metagenome (IMG submission 50213)
CGTGTGAACGAACTTCGCTTCGATTCCCTGCTGCGCAAAGAAGGCGCGGATCGGCCGGAACACCGCTTCCGCGTCGTCCTCGTAGAACTTGGTGATCATCGCCGCGTCGACAAAAGCAGCGGCCCGATGCGGGACCGCGAGTACCGAATGGATCACGGTGTAGTCGTGCCGGGCGCCGAGCCACTCGTCATGGGCGGCGAGATACGCGAGCATCCTCTTCGTGTATTCGCTGCCGTCGACGGCAAGCAGTATCTTCATGGGGCGGCCGCGGCAACGCCGCGCTCAGATCGCGGGGCCGGCAGCGGACCTCGATCCTGTCTTGCGTCGTGCCCCGTGCCGTTCCGCCATCTCGCGGCCCATCTCGCGCAGCTCGCCGGCACGCAGGCGGGCGCGGGCCTCCGGATAGACGCAGGACTCCTCGAGAGCGATGTGGTCGTATGACAGCACGGTGAAGATCTCGACGCTTTCGCGCAAGATGCCCGCGTCGTACCCGACCTGACCGGCGGCGACCGCGCCGAGCAGCGGCGCGAGCTCCCTCCAGTCGACGTCCATCCAGTGGTGGTCCTGTTGCAGCCTGAGAACGGCCTGGACGATCTCCGCGTCGCCGCTGGCGAGCAGCTTCGGAAAGACGTGCCGCTCTTCGTCTTCGTGATGCTCGCGGGCGGTCGTCGAGAAGAAGGAGACGACTTCGGCGGCGGTCGCCCGCGCCGCCGCGTCCGCATCGCCGTCTTCCAGGCCCGCGACCAGTCCGCCGAGCTTGCGCAACATCAGCAGGGTCTCTCGATGGCAGGCGTCGAGCACTTCGAAGCCGTCTCGCGACAGGGTCGACTTGCGCGGGCCGGGCGATTTTGACGTCGAAGTCATGGCGGTCTCCGGTTGGTGAATATTGGAGGCGGCCCGAGGCCGGCCGGTCTTGATCTGGAACAAACGCCGTCGAACGTGGGTTGCGGGCTCGAGACGGGAACGATTGCAGGATTTTCGCCCGCGCGCTGCGCGGCGGTTGATGCATCGCAAGGCGGGGGGCGCAGCGCACCGCTAGTCTGCCTCGCCCCCCTCTCAAGGCATACCCGTTCGAAAGCCTGCCATGCCCGACTTCGAGATCGTCACGCGTGCGGATTTGTCCGATGTGACCTACCTGCTCGAAATCCGCCATCCGCTGCTCGCCAAGGCGGCCCGGCCCGGCCAGTTCGTGATCGTAATGGAGACCGCGCACGGCGAGCGCATCCCGCTGACGATCGCCGACTTCGACCGCGCCAAGGGCACGATCACGCTGGTGATCCAGGCGGTCGGCAAGACGACGCGCGAGATGCAGCAGAACTGCCGCGTCGGCACCCGGCTGCATGCGGTGGTCGGGCCGATGGGCATTCCGAGCCATATCGGCGAGGCGAAGAAGGTGGTCTGCGTCGGCGGCGGCCTCGGCGTCGCGCCGATCTACCCGCAGGCGCGCGCCTACAAGGAAAGCGGCGCCTACGTGATCGGCGTGCTCGGCTTCCGCAACAAGGCGCTGATGTTCTGGGAAGACAAGTTTCGCGCCTGCTGCGACGAGCTGATCGTCTGCACCGACGACGGCTCGGCCGGGATCAAGGGCCTCGTCACCGAGGGCATCCGCCAGGCCATCGCCAAGCACCCCGACATCGACGAGGTGGTCGCGATCGGCCCGCCGATCATGATGAAGGGCTGCGCCGAGGCGACGCGCCCGCACGGCATCAGGACAATGGTGAGCCTCAACCCGGTGATGGTCGACGGCACGGGAATGTGCGGCGGCTGCCGCGTCAAGATCGGCGAGCAGGTCAAGTTCGCCTGCGTCGACGGCCCCGACTTCGACGGCCACCAGGTCGATTTCGACGACCTGATGGCCCGCCTCGGCCGCTACAAGCCGACCGAGAAGAGCGCCATGGAAGCCTGGCAGGAGAGCTGCCGGATCCGCAGCGCGACCGACCCGGCCAGCGCGGCGCCGCCAGCGCCCGGGCGCTGATCCGCGAGCGCTTCGCACCCCTCGATCAGGAGCCGACGATGGCCAGGAAGAAGAAGACGATCCGCACGATCCCGCAGGCGCGCACCGCGATGCCCGAGCAAAGCCCCGAAGCGCGGGTGACGAACTTCGATGAGGTGGCCTGCGGCTACCGCCTGGAAGACGCGCTGGTCGAGGCCGAGCGCTGCCTCGACTGCGCCGACCAACCCTGCGCCAAGGGCTGCCCGGTCGGCATCGACATCCCCGGCTTCATCATGAAGATGACGGCGAAGAACTTCCACGGCGCCTACGACACGATCACCGACACCAACCTGCTGCCCTCGGTGTGCGGGCGCGTCTGCCCGCAGGAAAGCCAGTGCGAGGGCGTATGCACCGTCGGCGAGACGCTCGAGCCGGTGGCAATCGGCCGACTCGAACGCTTCGTCGGCGACATGGCGATCGCCGAAGGCTGGACCAACATTCCCTACATCGAGCCGACCCGCTTCAAGGTCGCCGTCGTCGGCTCGGGACCGGCCGGAATGGCCTGCGCCGCCGACATGGCCAAGGCCGGCTGCGCGGTCACGGTCTACGAGGCCTTCCACGAGCCCGGCGGGGTGCTCAAGTACGGCATCCCCGACTTTCGCCTGCCGAACAGCGTCGTCGACGTCGAGATCGAGAAGCTGACGCGCCTGGGAATCACTTTCGAGTGCAACACCCTGGTCGGGCGCCTCTTCACGATCGAGCAGATGCTTTCCGAGATGGGGTTTCATGCCGTCTTCGTCGGCACCGGCGCCGGCTATCCCAGCTTCATGGGAATCCCCGGCGAATCGCTGGGCGGCGTGCTGTCGGCCAACGAGTGGCTGACCCGCTGCAACCTGATGCGCGGGCGCGACTTCCCGACCTACGACACGCCACTGCAGCCGGGCAAGCGCGTCGCCGTCATCGGCGCCGGCAACACGGCGATGGACGCGATGCGCGTCTCGCTGCGCGTCGGCGCCGAGAAGGTCTACTGCATCTATCGGCGCAGCGCCGCCGAAGCGCCGGCGCGGGCCGAAGAGATCCATCACGCGCAGGAAGAAGGCATCGATTTCCAGTGGCTGACGAGCCCGCTCGAGCTCCTGGGCGACTCCGGCAACAACGTACGCGCGATGCGCTGCGAGCGCATGGAGCTGGGCGAGCCCGACGCCTCGGGCCGGCGCCGCCCGGTCCCGGTGCCGGGGAGCGAGTTCGAATTCGAGACCGACATGGTCGTCTTCGCGATCGGCACCAACGCGAATCCGATCCTCGGCCAGACTTCGGGTCTGAAGCTCGACAAGCGCGGCTACATCGCGACCGACGAGAACCTCGCGACGTCGATTGCCGGCGTCTATGCCGGCGGCGACATCGTCACCGGCGCCGCCACGGTGATCCAGGCGATGGGCGCCGGGCGCAAGGCGGCGCGCGCCATGAAGGCCTACCTGGGCCTGCGCGACACCGATTCCGTCTACCTCCCCAAAGACACCGATGCAGCAGGAAGGCTCTTCGGCATCGACCGCCGCGAACGCAACTTCGCTCGCGTCCATCTCGCCTGATCCATCCGCTATCGCCACATCATGAACGACACGCTGACCCTGACCCCTCCCGCAGCCACCCGGACGCCGCGACCCGCCCAGCCGATCGCCGAGCACATCGTCGAAGTGATCAGCGACTCTGGCGAAGGCGCACAGCGCTGCGGCCAGTCGCTGGCCGCGATCGCCGCGCGCATGGGCAACGGCATCTGGACGACCGAGATCATCCCGGCCGAGATCCAGCCGCCGGCACGCAGCGTCGCCGGGGCGAGCGGCATCCGTATCCGCATCGGCTCGGAGCGCGTGACCAACGGCGGCGACCAGACCGACCTGGTCGTCGCCTTCAACGAGCAGGTCCTGATCGGACGCGTCCAGGCCGACGAGCTCAAGCCCGGCGCGACGATCCTCCTCGAAAGCATGTGGAGCGAGCACCGCGACGCGGCGATCGTCGCGTCGTACGCCAAGACGGTCGCGGCGCTCAAGCGCGACGGCTTCAAGGTCTACGAAGTCCCGCTCGAGGCACGCTGCAAGGAGCTGGTGAGCGACCCGCGCAAGGGCAAGAACATGTTCGTGCTCGGCATCCTGTGCAACCTGTACGGGCTCGACGCGGCGCTGGCGCGCGAGCAGATCGCGCGCATCTTCGGCAAGAAGGACGCCAAGGTCATCACCAGCAACGTCGCGCTGTACGAGGCCGGCGCTGCCTGGGCCGAGGCCAACCTCGACTTCAAGTACCGCATCCCGGCGCAGCGCTCTAACCAGGCGCAGGTCGTCATCAACGGCAACACGGCCGTCGCTCTCGGCGTGATGGCTTCGGGAATGGACATCTGCGCGATGTACCCGATCACGCCGGCGACCTCGGTATCGCATTATCTGAGCGAGGTATTCGAGAAGGTCGGCGGCCTGGTCCACCAGGCCGAAGACGAGATCGCCGCCTGCGCCTTCGCCATCGGTGCCTCGTATGCCGGCAAGTGCGCCGTGACCGTCACTTCGGGCCCGGGCTACTCGCTCAAGCAAGAGGCGATCGGCCTGGCCGTGATGGCCGAGATCCCGCTCGTCGTCGTCAACGTGCAGCGCGGCGGGCCGAGCACCGGCCAGCCGACCAAGGTCGAGCAGGGCGACGCGCTCGCCGCGATCTTCGGCAGCCACGGCGACGCGCCCAAGGTCGTGATGGCGCCGTGCAGCATCGAGGACTGCTTCTATTCCGTGATCACCGCGCGCAAGATCGCCGAGACCTTCGGCATGGTCGTCGTCGTGCTCTCGGACGCGAGCCTGTCGACCGCGCAGCAGCCGTTCCCGCGCCCCGAGTTCAGCGAAGACTGGCTCGCGCCGCCGGTCGACCAGACGCCGGTGCCTGCCGGCGGCAAGCCCTATGACTGGGATCCGGTCACCGGCCTGTCGCGCCGCTTCCAGCCCGGCCAGCCGGGCGGCATGCACACGCTGACGGGCCTGGCGCACGACCGCGCCAGCAAGGTCGCCTACGACCCTACGATCAACGAGGAAGGGCTGCGCGCGCGCAGCCTCAAGCTCGCGGCGCTGCAGAAGACGCTGAAGGCGCCGCCGGTCTTCGGCGGCAACGACGGCGACCTGCTGCTGGTCGGCTGGGGCAGCACGATGGGCGCGATCGAGGAAGCGGTGACGCGGCTGCGCGCCGAGGGCCTCGCCGTGTCGTCGATGCACCTGCGCTTCCTGCAGCCGATGCCCTCGGGAATCCGCGAGATCCTCAAGCGCTTCAAGTACGTCATGACGATCGAGGGCAACTGGTCCGACAAACCCGAAGACGAGCTGATCGACGAGGACAACCGCCGCTATTCGGCGCTGGCGATGATGCTGCGCTCGCGCTTCCTGGTCGACATCGACTGCTGGAGCGAGGCGCGCGGCCAGCCGATCAAGCCCGGCGACATCTGCCGCGTCGCGCGCGACGCATTGCAACTGAAGGGCAAGACATCATGACCCGCTCCCTGAGCCAGTGCGTCATCAAGCTGCACGAGGAACATCACGACCTCGAGGACTACCAGGGCGGCGTGCCGCGCTGGTGCAACGGCTGCGGCGACAACGCGATCCTGGCGGCGATGCAACGCCTGTGCAGCGACGAGAACCTGGCGCCCGAGAACACGGTGTTCGTCTCTGGCATCGGCTGCTCGAGCCGGCTGCCGCACTACATGAAGACCTACGGTTTCCACGGCATCCACGGCCGCGCCTTCCCGGTCGCCGAGGGCATCAAGATGGCCCGCCCCGACCTGAACGTGTTCGTCAGCACCGGCGACGGCGATTGCTGCAGCATCGGCGCGGCGCACTGGATCCACGCCCTGCGCTACAACATGAACCTGACGGTCATGCTGCACGACAACCACGTCTACGGCCTGACCAAGAAGCAGGCCTCGCCGACCTCGCCGCGCGGCTTCAAGAGCAACACCACGCCGTACGGCGCGACGCTCGAGCCGATGAACCCGCTGACGGTGTCGCTCGGCGTCCAGGGCGCGTCGTTCATCGCGCAGGCCGTCGACTGGATCCCCGAGGTGCTGTACGACATCATGCGCGCCGCGTTCAGGCACCGCGGCTTCTCGTTCGTCCGCGTCCTGCAGCGCTGCCCGGAGTTCATGCCCAAGGCCTTCGATCCCTGGCTGCACGATCCGCAGAAGACGATGCTGCTGACACATCGCGACGGCCTGCAGCTGAGCGCCGGCCTGTCGAGCACCTACCGCAACCAGCGCGAGCACGACCCCATCAACATCGACCGTGCCCGCGAGATCGCCTCGCTCGAGGACCCGATCCCGGTCGGCATCCTCTACCGCAACCCCGACGCGCCCTGCTACGAGGACCTGCGCCACGCCGGTCAGATGCGGTCACCCGAGTACATCCGCGCCGGACTGAACCGCGAGCTGGACAAGTACACGGTGTGGCCGGACGACGAAGCAGCGACGCGGCGCGTGGCCTGAAGCGCGGTTGCGCGCCGACCGGCAAACCCGAAACGAGACCCCGCGATGGACATGCAAGCCAAGCAACCCGACCCGTTGATCTTTCACCTGACCGGCAAGGTGCCGGGCGGTCCCCGGAGCAACGGCCTTCGCGCGATCGACGGCCTCGACCTGCGTCCCGCTCTGCTGGCGCCGTACCGCGACCTCGGCGCGATCCGACACGACTTTCCGGTGCTGCTCGTCGAAGGCGGCAGCGCAACCGGCTTCGCCCAGCCGCTCTCCGGTCTCGTCGACGCGGTGCTGAAGGACGTGGCGCCGCGCGGCATCGAAGGCGAGCGCCTGCGCCGCCATGGCTTGCAGCTCGAGCGCGAGATCCGCCGCTCCGTCGACGCGGGCGGCACCGGCACGCTGGCCGAGCTGTGGAACGCGGCCGCGGCGCAACTCGGCGCCCGCGAGGGCGAGACGCTGGAGAAGGTGCTCAGCCACGCCGGCGGCGCGCTGCGCGCCGACGGCGAGCTGCTCGGCTGCTCGCACGACATGCCGGCGCGCCTGATCACGCACGCCTGGAAAGCGGGGCAGCGCGCCAAGGCGCGCCAGTTCCATGCCGACCTGAGCCGCTTGGTGCTCAAGCTCTCCGATATCCTGCGCGCGGCCTTCAGCCATTCGCAGGCCGGTCGCCAGCCACAAGCCCTGAAGGCGTCGGTCGGCGGGCCGCACCAGGACGCGTTCGACTTCGACGCCCTGTCGCGCATCGTCGGCAAGGGCGCACCGCGCGACGAGCTGCCCGCCGCGCGGCGCGAGCGCCTGGTGCGCACGCTGGGCGTGCTCGAGTCGCAGCGCTACTACGCCCCGGCCGAGCCCGAGCCGTCCGGAGACGGCAGCGAGTATTTCGATTTCCGGTTCGACAACTGCGCTGCCGCGGCGCAGTCCTTCGCAAAGCGCCTCGGCGACCTGACCGAGCTGGTCAAGGCGCTCGGCGTCGCCGAGCTGGAAGCCAGCGGCCGCTACGTCGAAGCGGAGCACGACCTGTTCTTCGACGCCTTCGACGCGCATTCGCTCTCGGCCGACGACCTGGCGCGCTTTCCCGACTACCTGGTCTGCATCCCGGCCGATCGGAACGACGCGCCGGAGAACGCCAACCTGATGGGGATGCTGTCTTCCGGCCTGCCGGTGAAGGTGCTGGTGCAGACCTCCGACCTGCTCGAGGACGCGTCGATCGGCACCGGCCGCTTTGCCTTCGGCGTGCGCAGCGCGCGCCTGGCGACGACCGCGATGGGCCTGGGCGGCATGTTCGTGCTGCAGTCGGCCAGCGCCAACCTGATCGCCTTGCAGGCGCAGATCAGCCGCGGCCTGGCCAGCCGCGAGCCGGCGCTGTTCAGCGTCTTCGCCGGCTCGGCACAGCCCGCCAGCCAGTTGCCGCCGTACCTGACCGCCGCGGCGGCGATGCAGTCGCGCGCCTTCCCGGCGTTCAGCTACGACGCCGCCGCCGGCGCGAACTGGGCGGCGCGTTTTTCCCTCGAGAACAACCCGCAGCGCGACGACGACTGGTCGGTCGAGACGCTGCCCTACTTCGACGCCGCGCTGCAACGCGCCAGCGAACGCTGCGCCTTCACCTTCGCCGACTTCGTGCTGTGCGACTCGCGCCACGCCAGGCACTTCGCGCTCGTCGCGCCCGAGCGCTGGAGCGCGGACATGCTTCCGGCCGCCGACTGGCTGGCGCTCGGCGAAGGCGAAGCGGCAAAGCGCATTCCCTATCTGCTGGCGGTCGACGACGATGATGCGCTGCAACGTGTGGTCGTCGACGCGCGGCTGATGCAGGCGACGCGCCGCTGCCTCCTGCTCTGGCGCCGCCTGCAGGAGCACGGCGGCGTGCACGACTCGCACGCTGAACGGCTGCTCGCGGTCGAGAAGGCGGCCTGGGCGGCTGAGCAACAGCCGGCGCAAGCGCCGGCGCCCGTCGCTGCGGGACCTGCCGTACCCGCCGGCGCCGCCGCTGCCGCCGATGCCGTCGTCGCGGCCGAGGCCCCGGCACATTCGCCCGACGAGGCGTGGATCGAGACGGCGCGCTGCCCGAGCTGCAACGAATGCCAGCTGATCAACGACCGCATGTTCACCTACGACGAGCGCAAGCAGGCGTACATCAAGGACATCACCGCGGGCACCTACCGCCAGCTGGTCGAGGCCGCCGAGAGCTGCCAGGTCGCGATCATCCATCCCGGCAAGCCGCGCGATCCGAACGAGCCCGGCCTGGCGGAGCTGCTCGAGCGCGCCGCGCCCTTCCGCTGACATCGCGTCGGCGGCGGGGGATCGACCGGCGATCGGTTTCGGTTCGCGTCGACCATCCATGTTGACACCGATCAATACCGCCAGCGAGCCGCAGAAGTAGCTTGTCTGCGATGGGTAGGGTGTTGCAGAGGAGAACCTCGATGCGTAGCCAAGCCGGAACCGGCATTGCACGGGCGTCGTTGCCCGCGCTGGTCTTGTTCGCCATGCTCTGGGCCTTCAGTGGCCCGGCCGATGCCCAACGCAAGGAGCGACTGGGAAAGGAGGTGGTCGATGCCGTCTGCGGCGCGTGCCACCTCACGGGCAAGAACAACGCACCCAGGATCGGCGACGCCAAGGCCTGGGCCGGCCGGGCCTCGCAAGGGCTGACCGCGCTGACCGACCATGCGCTGACGGGCATCCGCAACATGCCGGCGCACGGCGGCAGTGCCGGTGTCAGCGACATCGAGATTGAGCGCGCCATCATCACCATGGTGAACAGCTCGGGCGGGCACTGGGTCGAGCCGGTGGGCGGCGCGACGCCTGCGGTCGTGCGCTCCAGCGAAGCGATCGTCCAGGGCCAGTGCGCCAAGTGCCACCAGGGCGGGCAGAACGGCGCGCCGAAGATCGGCGACCGCCCGGCTTGGATTCCTCACCTGAAGAAGGGGCTCGACACGTTGGTGGTCTCCGCCGTCCACGGCCATGGGCCGATGCCGGCCCGCGGCGGACTCGCGGACCTCAGCGACCAGGAGATCCGCGGCGCCATCGTCTACATGTTCAGCTACGGCCTGCCGGCTGCGCCGCCGCTGGCGCCTGAAGCACCGGCGGATCCGCATCACAAGGTCGTCTCCGGTACCGACATCTACCTCGGCATGGTGCGAGCCGAGGCGATGCGGGCGGCGCAGGCCGAGGCGGAGAAGGCGGGCGCGGCCAAGATCGACATCCCTTCGGGCAAGGGCTACTACCACCTCAACATTTCCCTGGCGGACCACAAGTCGCAGGTGCCGGTGACCGACGCCCAGGTGAAGGTGGGGGTCTCCGACGGGATGACCAGCGAGAGCAAGACGCTCGGCCTCGTGGCGATCAACAACGCCGTGAGCTACGGCAATTACTTCCGCTTCTCGAGCGGCAACTCGTACAACATCACGGCCGAGATCCGGCGCCCGGGCACGGCCGGCACCATCGAAGCGAAGTTCGAATTCAAGGCTCCATAGGATGCCGTCCGGACGGCATCGACTGGAGCCGTCGATGAAGAGCGTCCTGCTGCTCTGCTCGTCGACCGACGGCCAGACCCGCAAGATCTGCGACCGGCTGCGCGCGATCCTGCAGGACGCAGGCGCCGCGGTCACGCTGACGATGATCGAGGACGCGGGCCCGGTCTCGCCCGCCGCCTACGAGATGGCGGTGATCGGCGCGCGCATCCGCTACGGCAAGACCGACGCGCGGGTCATCGCCTACGCCGGCCGCCACGCCGCCGCGCTCAACGCGATGCCCAGCGCCTTCTTCTCGGTGAACATCGTCGCCCGCAAGCCCGCCAAGAGCCGCCCCGACACGAACCCGTACGTGCAGGCGTTCCTCCGCCGCGTCGCGTGGCGGCCGCGCCTGCTCGAGGTGTTCGCCGGCAAGCTCGACTACCCGCGCTACGGCGCGCTCGATCGCATGATCATCCGCTTCATCATGTGGCTGACCGACGGCCCCACCGCCGCCGACACGGTCGTCGAGTACACCGACTGGCAGTGCGTCGAGGCGTTCGGCCGGAAGCTTTGCGCCGCCGCTGCGCAGTAACCCCGTTGCGCGGCATCGACGCCGCGCCCTCTCAGCTCGGCAATTCCTACTCTTCCCGGCCGCTCGACATCTCGGCGAACAGGGGTCGCGGCGAGTTCCTGAGCTCGATGTCGACCTCGGCACGCATCGCTGCGCGCAGCTGCCTCTCGATCCGTCCGGCGACGTCAGGCAACACCTCGCTGCGCAGCGTCGCGCACATGCCGTCGATGAGGCGGGGGAAGGAATTGTTCATCGAAGCCTAGCCTCCATTCGCTGTCTTCGCGGCTTCGGCGGCGTCTATGGTCCTTTCCATCTGTTTCAGGCAGGTCGCGATCTGGCTGCTCATCGCCGGCATGCGCATGTCGTTGAAGCGCCCTTCCTCGCAGCAGCGCGCCGCCGCCACGTGCGTCGCGGCGAGCTTGAGGAGCGAGAACGCCTGGTAGTAGCGCACGGAGTCCATCGACACCGCAATGCCGGCCTGCTTGCCGTAGCGGCGATAGAACCATTCGGGCTCGGCGAGGCGGCTGATCAGCTTGCTGCCGCCCATGTACATCGGCAGGCTGGCTCAGCCGAGGTCCTCGTGCGGATCGCCCAGGTGGACGAGCTCCCAGTCGAGGATCGCCGTGATGCGCCCGCCTTGCTCGAGGAAGTTGCCGGTGCGGTAGTCGCCGTGGACGAGCTCGTGCGCCGTGCAGCGGCCGATGCCGCTGCCGCCGCCGGTTTTACCCCGGTGCCGGGGCCCCGGCGCGGCCCGGCCTGGGCCGGGGCCGGCGCAGGCCTCAGGCCTCGGCGGTCTGCAGGTACTGAAGCAGGTTTCGCTTCATCGCGTCGAGGGTCGTTGCCGTCTTCTCGAGGCGGTCGTCGGCCAGTCCGTCGAGGATCTGCGTATTGAACCGGTGACTGACCTTGCGCATGCGCGCGATCAGCTGCTTGCTCTTCGGCTCGAGGAAGACGCGGTTGACGCGCCGGTCGGTGGCGTCGGCGACGCGTCGCAACAGGCCGGCCTTCTCGAGGCGGTCGATCAGGCCGCCGACGGCGACCTTGCCGAGGTCGAGCTCCTCGGCGAGCTGCGACTGCGTCATGCCGTCTTCGCGCGACAGGTAGGCGAGCACCCACCACTGCGAGCGCGTCACGTTCAGGTGCTTCAGGCAGCGGTCGAAGGCGCTTCGGCGCAGGCGCGAGACGTCGTGGATCAGGAACCCCAGCCTGAGCTCCCAATCGGTCGAATGCGGTTCGGCAGCCATGGCATCCCTCAGCCGGGTACTCCCGGCCCTTTACTGTAATGATGTATATATTGTATTGCTATACGGGTTCCCACGTGAAGACGTCACTCGAGCGGTCGAGGGCGTAGAACTCCGCGCGCAGCATCGGCAACGCCGTGTCGACGACGCTTTCGGGGGTCCAGCCCTCGCTGCGGTGCGCGTTGCGGATCGGCCGCGGCTGGCTGAAGAGATAGATCTCGTTGTTGCGGACACCGAAGATCTGCCCGGTGACGTCGCTCGCCGCGTCGGCGCACAGGCCGACGACGAAGGGCGCGACCTTTTCAGGAACGAGCTTCTTCAGCCCGTCGACCCGCTTCTTCTGCTCGGGCGTCTCGGCCGGAATCGAGTCGATCATCCGCGTCCAGGCGAAGGGCGCGACCGCGTTCGAGCGCACGCCGAACTTCTTCATGTCGAGCGCGATCGACTTCGAGAGCGCGGCGATCCCCAGCTTGGCGGCGCTGTAGTTGGCTTGGCCGAAGTTGCCGATCAGTCCCGAGGTCGAGGTCATGTGCACGTAGCAGCCGCCGTTCTGCGCCTTGAAGTGCGGCGCCGCGGCGCGGCTGACGTTGAAGCTGCCCTTCAGGTGGACGGCGATGACGGCATCGAACTCGGCCTCGCTCATGCGGTGGAACATCACGTCGCGCAAGATGCCGGCGTTGTTGACGACGATGTCGATCCGGCCGAAGGCGTCGACCGCCGCGGCGACCATGCGGTGCGCGGCGTTCCAGTCGGCGACCGAGCCGCCATCGACGATCGCCTCGCCGCCCGCCGCCTGGATCGCCGCGACAACCTCGTGCGCCGGCTGTTCGCCGCCGACCTGGCCGTCGAGCGACGCGCCGAGGTCGTTGACCACCACCTTCGCGCCAGCCTCGGCGAATGCGATCGCAATGCCGCGGCCGACGCCGCGGCCGCCGCCGGTCACCAGGGCGACCTTGCCTTGCAGGAGTTTCGTCATCGCTCTTTTCCTCTCGAAATGAAATTCAGGCGGCGCCGGCGTGCCGCGCCGCGTAGTCGACGAAGAAGTCGAATGCGGCCGGGTTCGCGCAGGCATCCTTGTTCACGACCTCGGCGAGGGCGCGGCCGAGCATGAGCTTTTTCACCGGCAGCTCCTGCTTCTTGCCGGTCAGCGTGCGCGGGACTTCCGCGACCTGGACGACCTGGTCGGGAACGAAGCGCGGCGACAGGTGGGTGCGGATCTGCTGCCGGATCTCGCCCTCGAGCGCGGCGTCGAGCGCGAGCCCGGAGCGCAGGACGACGAACAGCGGCATGAAGCTCGGCTTGCCGAGGTGCTCGATGTCGACGACGAGGCTGTCGAGCACGTCCGGCAGCGCCTCGACGACGCGGTACAGCTCGCTCGTGCCCAGGCGATGGCCGTGCCGGTTCAACGTCGCGTCGCTGCGCCCGTAGATGACGGCGCCGCCGGCCGGAGTGATGCGCAGCCAGTCGCCGTGCCGCCAGACGCCGGGATAGACGTCGAAGTAGCTGTCGAGGTAGCGACGCTGCCCGGCGTCGTTCCAGAAGTAGAGCGGCATCGACGGCATCGGCTGCTTGCAGACAAGTTCGCCGACCTGGTCGACCAGACTCCTGCCTTCCTCGTCCCAGGCCTCGATGTCGACGCCCAGGCAGCGCGCCTGCATCTCGCCGGGAACGGTCGGCAGCTCCGGCGTGCCGCCGAGGAAGGCGCTGGCGATGTCGGTGCCGCCCGAGATCACGGCCCACCAGATGTCGTCGCGCACCGCGCTGCGGCCCCATTCGTAAGCCTCGGGCGGCAACGGCGATCCGGTCGAGCCGAGGGCGCGCAGGCGCGACACGTCAACCGAGCGGCGCGGCTCGACGCCGGCCTTCATGCAGGCGGTGTAGTAGGCCGCGCCGGCACCGACGAAGGTCGCCCCCACCTGCTCGGCGTAGCGCCACAGCGTGTCGGGATCGGGCCACGACGGATGGCCGTCGTAGATGCACGTCGTGGTGCCGAGAAGGAGCGCCGAGACGTTCAGGTTCCACATCACCCAGCCGGAGCCGCTGTACCAGTGGAAGCGCTCGTCGCTCGTCGCACTCGGCCGCACGTTGAGATGGAAGGCGTGCACCTTGAGCATCTCCAGCATCACGCCGCCATGACCGTGGACGATCGCTTTCGGCAGCCCGGTCGTTCCGCTGCTGTAGACGATCCAGAGCGGGTAGTCGAAAGACACGGGCCGCGGCAGCGTGCGCGCGGGTCCGCGCAGCGCGTCGCCCCAGGCGACGATCGCGCCCGGCCAGCCGCGCGGGTCGAACGGGTACGAGTCCGCTGGCGCTCCGGCTTCTTCGAGATAGGGAACGAGAACCAGGGCGCGCACCGTCGGCAGCTCGTGCAGCAACTCCGCGACCGCGTCGCGCCGGTCGGCGACCTTGCCGGCGTAGACCGTCCCGTCGCAGGCGATCAGCAGCACGGGATCGATCTGGCGGAAGCGGTCGCGCACGGTGGCCACGCCCATGTCGGGAGCGCACAAGCTCCAGATCGCGCCGAGCGAGGCGCAGGCGAGAAAAGCGACGACGGCTTGCGGGATGTTGGGCAGATAGGCGGCGACGCGGTCGCCTTTCCTGACGCCGAACGCCTCGAGCGCGGCGGCGAGCGCCGCCGTGTCGTCGGCGAGCCGCACCCACGAGATCTCGACGCTCCTGCCTTCGCGTTGCAGCCGCTCGTTGCGAAAGACGAGCGCCGGCGCGCCGGCGGCATCGCCCGCCGCGACGTGGCGACGCAGCTGCGCCACGTAGTTGACGCGCGCGCCTTCGAACCAGCGCGCGCCCGGCATGCGCGCGTCGACGAGCGCCCGTTCATGCGGAGTTGGCGACTCGATGCCGAAGTAGTCCCACAGCGTCTGCCAGAAGTCGTCGACGTGCTCGACCGACCAGCGCCGCAGCGCCTCGTAGTCGGCGAGGTCGAGGCCGCGCTGGCGGCGCAGCCAGTCGCGCAGCAGGACGGTATTCACGTCCACGGCCGGTCTCCTTGTCTAGTCGTTGTCGCTCGGGAAAACCCTCGTCGTTGACGCGCACCCGAGGCTGTTCCTATATCGTTCACTAGCGTATCATGCATCACGTCATCATGTCCGACAAGCCGTGACTACCCGCGATTCCACGACCGCTCCGGCCTCCTCCTTCGGCCTCCTCGCGACGACGCGCTACGTGCCGCGCCTGCGCCTCGAGCGCACCGAGATGCTGGCCCAGCATCGCTGGATGGCGCCCGGCCTGCGCGGCCTCGCCAAGGGACAGAAGGCGATCGCGAGCTGGGACGAAGACAGCGTCACGATGGCCGTCGAGGCCGGCCGCCGGCTGGCGCGCGCGCTGCCGCAAGCGATGATCGGCGAATTCACGCTCGCCTCGACGACGCTGCCGTTCGCCGACCGCCTCAACGCCGGCATCGCCGCCGCCGCGCTGGGCCTCGAGCCGTCGGCGCGCGTCCGCGACGTCGCATCGAGCTCGCGCGCCGCGCTCGGCGAGCTCGCCGCCGCGCTGCAAGGGCCGCATAACGGCACCGCCCACCTGGTCGTCGCCGCCGAACGCCGCACGCCCAAGCCGGCGAGCGTGCAGGAGATGATCTTCGGCGACGGCGCCGCCGCCGCGCTGGTCGGCAAGGGCGAACCCATCGCGACGCTGCTCGCGAGCCGCAGCACGCACGCCGACCTCGTCGACCACTTCCGCGAAACCGGCCAGGCGCACGACTACGGCTGGGAAGAGCGCTGGGTCCGCGACGAGGGCTACCTGAAGATCGCGGTCGAGACGATCCGCGAATGTCTCGCTGCTGCGAACATCAACGCCGGCGACGTCGCCCACTTCGCGATGCCGGCGCCGCTCGCCCGTGTCAACGATGCGGTCGCCAAGCGCCTGGGCGTTGCGCCCCCGGCGCTCGTCTCGACCGAGCACGAGACGGTCGGCGACCTGGGCGGCGCACAGCCGCTCGCCATGCTCGACATCGCCTTGCGCGCTGCAGCGCCGGGAGCGCTGATCCTCGTCGCCGCATTCGGCAGCGGCTGCGACGCTCTGCTCCTGCGCCGCAGCGCCGCGCCCTGCCCCGGCGCCGCGCCCGACCCCGGCCGTCCATTTCGTAGGGGAGATTCCTGCATGCGAGGACTGAAAGGCAAGACCGCGATCGTCACCGGCGCGGGCAGCGGCATCGGCCGCGCGATCACGCAGCGCCTCGGCGCCGAAGGCGTGACCGTCGGCGTGTTCGACATCAACGCGAAGGGCGCCGGCGAGACCGTGCAGGCGATCGAAACGACCGGCGGCAAGGCCCTCGCCGTCGCTTGCGACATCACCGACTACGCCGCCGTCGCCGCCGCCGTCGCCGAGTTCGAGGCGCAGGCCGGCAAGGGCACCGACGTGCTCGTCAACAACGCCGGCTGGGACACGCCGATGCCCTTCCTGAAGACCGACGCCGCCTTCTGGAAGAAGGTGACGGCGATCAACTGGTTCGGCCCGCTGCACATGACGCACGCCGTCGCCCAGGGCATGGTCGCGAGGAAGGGCGGGCGGATCGTCAACATCGCGTCCGACGCCGGGCGGGTCGGCTCGTCGGGCGAGGTCGTCTACTCGGGCTGCAAGGGAGCGACGATCGCCTTCGCCAAGGCGCTGGCGCGTGAGGTCGCGCGCGCCGGCATCACGATCAACACCGTCTGCCCGGGGCCGACTGACACGCCGGCGATGGACGCCTTCGTCGGCACCGGCGAAGCCGGGCAGAAGATCCGCGATGCGATGGTCCGCGGCGTGCCGCTCGGCCGCATCGGCCAGCCCGACGACTACCCCGGCCTCGTGGCGTTCCTCGCCAGCGACGATGCCGCCTTCATGACCGGCCAGACGATCAGCGTCTCGGGCGGTCTGTCCATGCACGGATGAATCCAGGAGCAACGAAACATGACCAAGGAATACAAGGACATCCTCTACGAAGTGCGCGACGGCGTCGTGCGCATCACGATCAACCGGCCGGAGGTCTACAACGCCTTCCGCAACCAGACGCTCGAAGAGCTGATCGACGGCTTGCGCCGCGCCGACGAAGAGAAGAGCGCCAACGTGATGGTGCTTGCGGGGACCGGCGACAAGGCGTTTTGCACCGGCGGCGACCAGAAGGTGCACTTGTCCGAAGACGGCCTGTACGGCCCGCGAGGAACGATCGGCATGCCGATCGAGGAAATGCAGACCGCCCTGCGCGACCTGCGCAAGGTCTCGATCGCCAAGGTGCAGGGCTTCGCGATCGGCGGCGGCAACGTCTTCGCGACCTTGTGCGACCTGACGATCGCCAGCGAGAAGGCGGTCTTCGGCCAGGTTGGTCCGAAGGTCGGCTCGGTCGATCCGGGCTGGGGCACGGCGTACCTGGCACGCATCGTCGGCGAGAAGAAGGCGCGCGAGATCTGGTTCCTGTGCCGGCGCTACAGCGCCGCCGAGGCGGCGGCGATGGGCCTCGTCAACAAGGTCGTGCCGCACGACCAGCTCGACGCCGAGGTCGAGCAGTGGTGCAAGGAGATCAACGAGCTGAGCCCGACGGCGCTGACGATCGCCAAGCGCTCGTTCAACGCCGACACGGAGAACATCCGCGGCATCAGCTTCCTCGGCATCCAGACGATCAAGCACTACTACCAGAGCGACGAATCGAAAGAAGGCGTGAAGGCGTTCAACGAGCGGCGCAAGCCCGACTTCAAGAAATTCTCCTGACCCACGCGATGCGATAGCTACCGCCTGCATGGACGACGACCTGATCCGCAGCGAGCTCGACGCCGACGGCGTGCTCGTCGCGAAGATCGACATGCCCGACCGGACGATGAACGTCTTCTCCGCCGGGCTGATGGACGCCCTCGACGCGCTGATGGACTTGGCCGAGAGCGACGCCGCGGTGCAGAGCGTCGTCGTCACCTCGGGCAAGGCGAGCTTTCTCGCCGGCGCCGACCTCGTCATGGTGCGCGGCTACACGCAAAGCGCGAAGACGGCGACGCACGATGCGATGTTCGCAATGTGCGGCCGGCTCGGTCGCCAGTTCGTTCGCCTCGAGCGATCCGGCAAGCCCTGGGTCGCGGCGGTCAACGGCATCGCCCTCGGCGGCGGGCTCGAGCTGGCCCTCGCCTGCCGCGTCCGCCTCGTCGGCGACGACCCGCGCATCCAGCTCGGAACGCCCGAGGTGCGCTGGGGCCTCCTGCCTGGCGCCGGCGGGACGCAACGGCTGCCGCGCCTGGCCGCTTGTGAGCCGGCGCTCGACCTGCTGCTGAGCGGCCGTTCGATCGATCCGGCGACCGCCGTGCGCCTGGGCATCTTCGCGCGCGCCTTGCCGGCAAACGCGCTGCTCGACGAGGCCAAGGCGGTCGCCCGCTCGCTGCATGGAACGCCTTACGACGCGACCGCGAAGTTCGCGAACTTGGCGCAAGCCGACGTGCCGCCCTGGAGCAAAGCTGAAGCGCGCGAAGCGGCACGCCGGCACGGCGTCGGCGAGGACGACTTCGAGCGCTACCCCGCGTACGGCGCGATCGCCGACTGCGTGTTGAAAGGCGCTCGTTTGCCGCTCGACGAAGCCACCATCGTCGAGATGCAGCAGTTCCTGCGCCTCATTTTCAGCCCGGTCGCCGGCCGCATGGTGCGCACGCTTTTCCTTGAGCGCCTGCGCGCCGAGCGCGAGCTCGCCGCGCCGCCCGGAGTGGCGGTCGAAGGCATCGGCAAGGGCCGGATCAGCGAGGCACTCGGCGCCTGGGCGGAAACGCTCGCGCGGGCGAAGCTCCCGCTCGCCGACGACACGAGCCTGCCTGCCGACACGCTCGAGCTCGTCGGCCGCGACGGCAGCCGCCGGCGCGTCGCTCTCGGCACGATCGAACACCCCAGCAGCGCGGCAAGTCCCTTCCCGCTCGCCGTCCTCTCGCCGGCAGGTCCGTACGGCCGCATCGTCGAAAGCGTCAGCGCCGACGCCGCGACGCACGCACTCGTCGCCGCGCTCGCGGCGCGCCTGCGCGCGCTCGCCTGGAGAACGCCCGGGCCGGCGAGCCTGCTGCAACGCCTGCACGGCGCTGCGCTCGCCGACCAGGCAGCGATCGCCGTCGAGGCCGCCGCGGCCGAAGGCGCCGGCGACCCGCTCTTTCTCGACACTGCCGCGTGCCTGGCCGGCGTCACGCCGGCATGGAGCGGCGGCCCGCTGACCTGGGCCTGGGCCGAGCGCGAGGTGCTGCGCCGGCATCTCGACGCTTCGGCGCAGCGCGCCTGGGCGAAGCTCGAGCCGGCGCTGGCGCGCGACTTCGCATGATCGATCGCAGCCGCGTCGGCTTCGTGACCGAGCCGACGACCGAGCGCATCGACGCCTGGCGCGTCGAGCTCTACTGCCGGGCGACCGGCGAGACCGACCCCGTGTATTGCGACGAAGCCGCGGCACGCGCCGCCGGACACGCGCGCATCGCGGCGCGCCTGCCGGCATGACGACGACGCGCCTCGTCGACACGCTCGCGCCCGGTCTGCGCGTCTTCGTTTCGACGCTCGCCAACGAGTCGTCCCTGCTTGCCGAAGAGCTCGCCGCCGACCCGGAGCGCGCTCGCGGCGTCACGTTCTGCGGTGTGCAGTTCCCCGGCATCGACCGCACCGACTACCTGGGCGTCCATCCCGAGGCGCGACAAACCAGTTTCTTCATGTCACCAGCCGTGCGCCGCGGCCTCGGCCGAGGCCGCGCCGAGCTGCTGTCGCTCGACTACCTCGGCATCGCCCGCCATCTCGGCGAAAGCGAGCCGTACGACGTCGCGATCGCCCAGCTCGCGCCGCCCGACGCCGACGGCTGGTGCAGCGCCGGCCTCGCCTGCGATTTCATGCCGCTGGTCTGGCCGCGCGCCAGGCGCCGCGTCGCCCACCTGAACCCGCGGATGCTGCGCACGCGCGGGAGCTTTCGCGTCCACGTTTCGCAGATCGACGTCGGCGTCGAGCGCGACGCGCCGCTCCTCGACTACGCCGAAGCCCGGGCCGGCGACGTCGAGGCGCATATCGGCAAGCACGTTGCCGCACTCGTACACGACGGCGACACGCTGCAGTTCGGCATCGGCGCGGTGCCGATGGCGCTCGGGGGCGCGCTCGCCTCGCATCGTCGCCTGCGTATCCACGGCGGGCTCGTCTCAGGCGCGCTACGCATCCTGTGGGATTCGGGCGCGCTCGACCGCGACGCCCGCATCACGACCGGAGTCGTCCTCGGCAACGCGGCGCTGCGCGACTTCGCGGCGCGCCTCGAGCCGCTCTGGCTCACCGACGTGANGCAGACGCACGATCCCGCGGCGATCGTCGCGGCGACCCGTGGCTCGCGTTTCGTCGCGATCAACAGCGCGGTCGAGGTCGACCTGTTCGGCCAGGTCAACGCCGAGCGCGCCGCCGGCGCCATCCAGGCCGGCGCCGGAGGCCTTCCGGCGTTCGCGCAGGCCGCGCTCGACGCACCCGGCGGTCGCCTCCTCGTCTGCCTCGGCGCGACGGCGAAGAAGGGCAGCGTCTCACGCATCGTTCCCACCCTCGGCGATACCGCCTTCTGCACGTTGCCGCGCCACCTCGCCGACGCCGTCGTCACCGAGCACGGCGTCGCCGAGCTGCGTGGACTCGGCCTCGACGCGCGCGCCGAAGCGCTCGTCGCGATCGCCGCGCCCGAACACCGCGCCGCATTGGCGGATGAGTGGACACGCATCCGTTCATCCTTGTGAGCGACCGTTCTTCGACCGTCGAATCCGCAGTGCCCGAAGGCTTCGTGCGGGCGCCGATCGGCGGCGCCTTCGCGCTGCACAACGGGCCGCTCTACGCGCGCTGGCGCGACGCCAAGCTCGAGCTCGGCTTTCGCGTCGGGCCGCTGCACGTCATCCCGGCCAGGCCTGCCACGGCGGCATGCCTGATGTTCGCCGACATCCTGATCTCTACCGCCGCGCAGTATCAGGCCGACATCCCGCGCCAGTTCCTGCCGACGATCAGCCTGCAGACCGATTTCCTCGCCCCCGCGCGGCTCGGCAGCTGGGTGCAGGGTCGCACCGACATCCTGCGCGTGACCCAGCGGCTCGTCTTCTCGCAGGGCCTGATCGAAGCCGACGGCGAGCTCGTGATGCGCGCCAGCGGTGTCTTCCGCCGCGGCCCGTTGCTCCCCGTTTCGGCGAGCGACGACACGCTGCGGTTGCCGGGGATGCCTCCGAAGTTCGCCGCTCGCACATAGAAGAGACTGCCGCGCACGTCGCAGATCCTTTTCCGCCACGCACGCCTTTCGATCGGTTGCGCGAGGCCCGAGGGCGACGCCCTGCCGGGGCTTAGCTGCGCCGCCCTCGCCTGCGGCGAGGGTGCGCTGCGGTGCTCGCTCCGCGAGGGCGGCTGCGATGCCACCGTTGCGGCGCCTCAGGTCACCTCCTGCGCATCGCCGCGCCGGCGCCGCAACCTCATGACTTCTCGCCGGTCCGACGCCGCAATGCGTCGTCGGATGCAGCGGCCCGTTCAGGGCCGATGCGAAGCCACCGCAGCCGCCCTCGTGGAGCGAGCAGCGCAGGGGACGTGGCCCGCGGGGCCACGCACGAGCCGCACTAAGCGCCCTGGCCTGTCCGCCCGCAGCCTTGCTCGCTCGGTACCTCGACGAGTTCGTTCCCTAATCAGCGACATCACGAAAGGCGGATCAACCGCTTGCCGAGGTTCTCGCCACGGTAGAGCCCGGCGATCGCATCGGGCGCGTGCTCGATGCCATCGAGTACGTCCTCCACGTATTGCAGGCTCCCCTCGCGCAACCAACGAGCCAGGTCGGCCCGTGCCGTCGCGTAGTACTCCGGATGGTCGAGGATCACGAAGCCTTGCATGCGCGCNCGCTTGACGAGGAGGTGGCGCTCGACGCGCGGGCCTTGCGGCGCCGGGCTCCAGCTCGCCACCGAAGCCGTGCCGCAGACGACGACGCGCGCGCCGACCTTCAGGTGCGTCATCGCGGCATCGCTGATCGGCCCCGCCGTGTTGTCGAAGTAGACGTCGACGCCGCTGCTGCAGGCCTCGGCTAGACGCGATGCGAAGTCGCTCGCCTTGTAGTCGACGGCGGCGTCGTAGCTGAAGCGCTCGAGGCAGAGCTGCCGCTTCGTCTCGCCGCCGGCGATGCCGACTGTGCGACAGCCTTGCAGCCTGGCAATCTGGCCGACGCACGAGCCGACCGCGCCGGCCGCCGTCGACACCACGACCGTCTCGCCCGTTTTCGGCATGCCGATCTGCAGCAGGCCGTAGTGCGCCGTGACGCCGTTGATGCCGAGCACGCCGAGCGCGGTCGAGAGCGGCAGGTCGGTCTCTTCGACACGCTGCAGCGCGGCGGCGTCGGCGACGGACCACTCTTGCCAGCCGAGCATCCCCGTGACCGGCGTTCCGACCGGAAGCGCCGAGTCGTTCGAGGCCGCGACACGGCCGGCGGCGATCGAGCGCATCACGCCGCCCACCGGCACCGGCTCGGAATAGTTGGCGACGGCGTTGAGCCAGCCGCGCATCGCCGGCTCGACCGACAGGAACTCGTTGCGCACCAGCACCTGCCCGGGACCGGGCACCGGCATGGGCGCCTCGACGATGCGGAAGTGGTGCGCCTCGGGTATCCCCTCGGGTCGGCTGGCGAGCAGCACCTGGCGGTTGTTCCGGGAGACGTTCATGGCGCAGCTTTCATCAAGGTTGGACCCGAGTTGCAAAGGGCGATGCTTTGGTATAGTACACATGTGTACCATGTGCATCCATACGCTGGGGCACGTTCATCGTCGCAGGGAAACACCGATGGCAGGACGCTGGTTCGAGGAATTCGCGGTCGGGCAGACGTTCGACCACGAGATCCGGCGCACGGTCACCGAGAGCGACAACGTGTGGTTCAACGGCGCGACCTGCAACCCGGCGGCGGTACACATCGACGCCGAGTATTCCAGGGGCACCGAGTTCGGCCAGCCGCTCGTCAACAGCATCTTCACGCTCGGCCTCGTCATCGGCCTGTCGGTGCAGGACACGACGCTCGGAACGACCGTCGCCAACCTCGGCATGACGGACACCCGCTTTCCCAAGCCCGTCTTCCACGGCGACACGATCCGTTCGCGCACGACGGTCAAGGAGCTGCGCGAGAGCCGCTCACGGCCGAACGCCGGAATCGTCACCTTCCTGCACCAGGGCTTCAACCAGCGCGGCGAAGAAGTCTGCACCTGCACGCGCCAGGCGCTGATGCTAAGGAGGCCAGCATGAAGGCCCTCACCCCGGCCCTCTCCCGCAAGCGGGCGAGGGAGATCGCATGAAACTGCGCTCGCTGCTTTTCGTCCCGGCCGACAGCGAACGCAAGCTCGCCAAGTCGCTCGCGTCGCCGGCCGACGTGCTGATCCTCGATCTCGAGGACGCCGTCGCCGAATCGCGCAAGGTCGAGGCGCGGCGAATGGCCGCAGAGTTCATCGCCAGGCAGGCGACGCGCATCGGCGCGAAGCTCTACGTCCGCATCAACCCGCTCGATACGGCTCTGGCGATGGGCGACCTCGCCGCCGTCGTCGTTCCCGGGCTCGCCGGAATCATGCTGCCGAAGACGAAAAGCGCGGCCGACGTCGCCCGACTGGGCCACGGCCTCGACGCGCTCGAGGCGCGCGCCGGCCTCGCGGCTGGGAGCGTCGCCATCGTTCCGGTCGCGACCGAGACGGCCGAGGCGATGCTGACGATGCAGAGCTACGCGCAGCTCGCGCTGCCGCGCCTGGCCGGAATCACCTGGGGCGCTGAAGACCTTTCGGCAGCGATCGGCGCGGTCTCGAACCGCGATGAAGACGGCCACTATTCGCCGCTCTACACGCTCGCCAATTCGCTGTGCCTCGCGGCGGCGGCCGCTGCCGGCGTGCCGCCGATCGACACGGTGCACGTCGACTTCCGCGACGCCGCCGGGCTCGCCGCCGCGTGCCGCGCCTCGCGGCGGCGCGGCTTTCGCGGCCGCATCGCCATCCACCCCGACCAGGTCGCGATCATCAACGAAGCCTATACGCCTTCGGCCGAGGAGATGGCGCATGCGCAGCGCATCGTCGACGCCTTCGCCGCGAACCCCGACGCCGGGACGCTGAGCCTCGACGGCGCGATGGTCGACCGGCCGCATCTCACGCAGGCGCTGCGCACGCTCGGCCAAGCCTGAGCGCAACCGCACCGGAGCAACTACCCATGGACTTTTCCGTCAGCGAAGACCACCGCGCGATCCGCGACGGCGTCGGCGCCGTCGTGCGCTCGTTCGACGACGAGTACTGGCTCGCGCGCGATGAGGATGGCGAGTTCCCGAAGGAATTCCACCGGGCGATGGCCGACGCCGGCTGGCTCGGCATCACGATGCCGCCGGAGTACGGCGGTGCCGGTCTCGGCGTCGCCGAGGCGGCGATCATGATGCACGAAGTGGCGAGCCACGGTGGGGCGATGGCGGCGGCGTCGACAGTGCACATCAACCTGTTCGGGCCGCATCCGATCGTCCTCTTCGGAAGCGACGAGCAGCGCAAGCGCTGGCTGCCGCGACTCGTCGAAGGCAAGGACCAGGTCGCCTTCGGCTTCACCGAGCCCGACGCCGGGCTCAACACGACGGCGATCAAGACCTTCGCCGAGAAGGTGCCAGGCGGCTACGTCGTCAACGGCCAGAAGGTCTGGACCTCGACCGCGCAGATCGCCTCGAAGATCATGCTGCTGACGCGCACGACCAAGCTCGAGGACTGCACGCGCCCGACCGACGGCATCACGATCTTCTACACCGACCTCGACCGCAGCAAGATCGAGGTGCGGCGGATCGCGAAGATGGGTCGCAAGGCGGTCGACTCGAACGCGATCTTCATCGACGGCCTCTTCGTCCCCGAGACGGACCGCGTCGGCGAGGAGGGCAAGGGCTTCTCGTACATCCTGCACAGCCTCAATCCCGAGCGCCTGATCGTCGCCGCCGAGGCGATCGCGATCGGCCAGGATGCCCTGCGCCGGGCGACGCAGTACGCGCGCGAGCGCGTCGTCTTCGGCCGGCCGATCGGCCAGAACCAGTCGATCCAGCACCCGCTCGCCGAGCGCTGGATGGCGCTCGAGGCCGCCTGGGCGATGGTGATGAAGGGTTCCTGGCTCTACGACACGCACCAGCCGTGCGGCGCCGAAGCGAACACCGCGAAGTTCCTCGGCGCGCGTGCCGGCTACGACTCGTGCCTGCAGGCGGTGCTGACGCACGGCGGCTTCGGCTACGCCAAGGAATACCACGTCGAGCGGCTGCTGCGCGAAGTCACGATCACGCGCATCGCGCCGATCACCGAGCAGCTGATCCTCTCGTTCGTCGCCGAGAAGGTGCTCGACCTGCCGAAGTCTTATTGAAGGGAAGCACCGTGTTCAAACGCGAGCTGTTCAACTCCGACCACGAGGCGTTTCGCGACACGGTGCGCAAGTTCGTCGAGAACGAGATCGCGCCCTTCCACGCGCAGTGGGAAGACGACGGCGTCGTTCCGCGCGCGCTCTGGAAGAAGGCAGGCGCCGCGGGAATGCTGTGCTGCACGGTTCCCGAGGAATACGGCGGCATCGGCGCCGACTACCAGTTCGACGTCGTCGTCTTCGAGGAGATGGCGCGCTCCGGATTCACCGGCCCGGGCTTCATGATCCATTGCGACCTCGTCGCGACCTACATCGCGAGCTTCGGCAGCGAGGCGCAGAAGAAGCGCTGGTTGCCGCTGATGGTGAGCGGCGAGGCGATCGGCTCGCTCGGAATGACCGAGCTGCACGCCGGGAGCGACCTGAAGGCGATCCGCACGAAGGCCGTTCGCGACGGCGACGACTACGTGATCAACGGGCAGAAGGTCTTCATCTCGAACGGCCAGCTCTGCGACGTGATCGTGCTGGCGACCAAGACCGACAGCAGCGCCGGCGCCAAGGGCGTGACGCTCTTTCTCGTCGACACGCACCTGCCGGGGTTCAGGCGCGGCAAGAACCTGCGCAAGATCGGCATGAAGGGCCAGGACACGTCGGAGCTCTTCTTCGACGACCTGCGCGTTCCGGCCGCGGCGATGCTCGGCGAGGAAGGCCGCGGCTTCGAGCTGATGATGACCAAGCTCGCCCAGGAGCGCCTGGCGCAGACGATCCGCTCGGCCGTCGTCGCCGAGACCGTGATCGACTGGACGGTCGAGTACACGTCGGGCCGCAAGGCCTTCGGCAAGACGATCGGCGACTTCCAGAACACGCAATTCAAGCTCGCCGAGCTGAAGACCGAAGCCGTCGTCGGCCGCGTCTTCACCGACACGTGCATCGCCAACTTCATGAAGGGGCAGCTCGACGCCGTCGACGCGGCGATGGCCAAGATGTGGCTGTCGAACCTGCACTGCAAGGTCGTCGACGAGTGCCTGCAGCTGTTCGGCGGCTGGGGCTACATGTGGGAGTACCCGATCGCGCGTGCCTACGCCGACGCGCGCGTCGTCAAGATCGCCGGCGGCTCGATCGAGGTGATGAAGCACATCATCGGCCGCAAACTCTTCGCCGACGTGCGCCACGTCGGCGATCGCGGCCACGCGATCGCCGGAATCAACCCGGTCTAGTGTCCTGTCCCGCAAGCGGGAGAGAGAGCCATCCAGGAGACATCGATGAGCAACCCACCGCGCGGCCCCTTCCGCGACGACGCCCTCGCGGGCAAGCGCATCCTCATCACCGGCGGCGGCACGGGGCTCGGCAAGGAGCTCGCGAGGAGCTTCGTCGCGCATGGCGCGTCGGTGCACATCTGCGGCCGGCGCGAAGGCGTGCTGCAGGAGGCGGTCGCCGAGCTGAAGCAGGCCGCGGCGCACGGCGGAACGATCGTGTACCAGATCTGCGACGTGGGCGACGCGGCGCAGATCGAGGCGATGGTCGAGCGCATCTGGCAGGGCGGCCCGCTGACCGGCCTCGTCAACAATGCCGCGGCGAACTTCATCTCGCCTTCGATCGACATCAGCCCGCGCGGCTTCGAGGCGGTGCGCTCGACCGTGATGGACGGCGCGTTGCACGCGACGCTCGCCTGCGGAAGGCGCTGGATCGCGCAGGGGCTACCGGGATCGGTCGTGAGCATGCTCGTCACCTGGGTCTGGACCGGCTCGGCCTACGTGCTGCCTTCGGTGATGGCCAAGACCGCCGTGCCGCGATGACGATGTCGCTCGCCGTCGAATGGGGGCGCCACAACATCCGCGTCAACGCCGTCGCGCCGGGGCCCTTCCCGACCGAGAGCGCCTGGGAAAAGCTCGCGCCGATTCCCAAGGCCAACGTCGGCGCCGCCTCGGCCGAGAAAGTGCCGATGGGCCGCTTCGGCAGGATGGACGAGCTCTGCAACCTGCTGACCTTCCTGCAGTCGGATGGCTGCGACTACCTGACGGGCCAGAACATCGCGATCGACGGCGGGCATCACCTCGCGTCGCCGAGCACCTTCGCCGAGCTGGGCGCGCTGACCGCCGAGGACTGGGCCGAAGCGAAGCAGCTCGTCCGCGCCAGGGCGGTGCAGGAAAAGGCGCAGCGCAGCGCCGGCTGAGCGCGCGCGACGATTGATCCGGTTCAGCCGACTGGAGCATCATCCGGCTGAGGAGCCCCGCCCATGACCGACCTGTCCGCCGAGCACAAGGCGCTCGCCGAATACCGACCGACCAACAAGGTGCGCTTCGTCACCGCGGCGGCGCTTTTCGACGGCCACGACGCCGCCATCAACATCATGCGCAGGATCCTCCAGGGCATGGGCGCCGAGGTCATCCACCTGGGGCACAACCGCTCGGTCGAGGAAGTCGTCACCGCCGCCCTGCAGGAAGACGCGCACGGCATCGCCATCAGCTCGTACCAGGGCGGCCACGTCGAGTACTTCGGCTACATGGTCGAGATGCTGAAGGCACGCGGCGGCGCCGGGATCCAGGTCTTCGGCGGCGGCGGCGGCGTCATCGTGCGCAGCGAGATCGAGGCGCTGCAGGCGGCCGGCGTGGCGCGCATCTACAGCCCCGAGGACGGGCAGCGCATGGGGCTGGCCGGAATGATCGGCGAGATGCTGATGCGCAGCGACCACGACCTCGCCGAGCAGCGCGGCGCGGGCCTCGACGCGGTGCGCCCGCCGAAGGGGCGAAAGGGTCGCGCTGCCGAGCCGGCCGACGCCCTGCAGGCGCGCTGGCGCGCCCTCGCCCGCCTGATCACGGTCCTCGAGACCGGCCGCGATACCGAGGCGCTGAAGGCCGAGGTGCAGGCCGAGGCGAAGTTGGCGAAGACTCCGGTCGTCGGCATCACCGGCACCGGCGGCGCCGGCAAGTCGAGCCTGACGGACGAGCTGGTGCGGCGGCTGCGCCTCGACCAGGGCGATCGCCTGCAGATCGCCATCATCTCGATCGATCCGTCGCGCCGGAAGAGTGGCGGCGCCCTGCTCGGTGACCGCATCCGAATGAATGCGATAGGCCCGTGGGCCAAGCCGGGCGATCGCACGGCTTCGGAGGCCCTGCCGCGCGTCTACATGCGCTCTCTTGCGACGCGCGACTTCGGCTCCGAGATCAGCGCCGCGCTGCCCGACGTGCTGGCGGCTGTGAAGGTCGCCGGGTTCGACCTCGTCATCGTCGAGACCTCGGGAATCGGCCAGGGCGACGCGGCGATCGTTCCGCTCGTCGACGTGCCGATGTACGTGATGACTCCCGAGTACGGCGCCGCCAGCCAGCTCGAGAAGATCGACATGCTGGACTTCGCCGAGTTCGTCGCCATCAACAAGTTCGACCGCAAGGGCGCCGCCGACGCGCTGCGCGACGTCGCCAAGCAGGTGCAGCGCAATCGCCAGGCCTTCGCCAAGTCGCCCGACGAGATGCCGGTCTACGGGACGATGGCGAGCCGCTTCAACGACGACGGCGTGACGGCGCTGTACCAGGCGCTGCTGCCCCGCCTCGCCGAGCTCGGCCTGCCCGTCGTCAAGGGAACGCTGCCCGCGGCCGCGACGCGGCACAGCACGCACCAGGTCGCGATCGTTCCGCCGGCGCGGGTTCGCTACCTCGCCGATATCGCCGAGGCGGTGCGCGGCTACAAGGCTTACGCGCGCGCCCAGGCCGCCCTGGCGCGCGAGGCCCAGCAGCTGCGTTCCTCCGCCGCGATGCTCGGCGCCGGCAAGACCGCGCATCCTGACGCCGCCCAGGCCGCGCTGGCGCTCGCGCGCGGCCGCGAGGCGCGCCTCGACGCCGACGCGAAGCAGCTCCTCGAGCAATGGCCGGCGATGTGCCAGGCCTACGCCGGCGACGAGTACGTCGTCAGGATCCGCGACAAGGAGCTCCGCACGGCGCTGACGAACACGACGCTCTCGGGAACGCGGGTGAGGAAGGTCGCGCTGCCGACGTGGGAGGACCAGGGCGAGATCCTGAAGTGGCTGCTGCTCGACAACGTCCCGGGATCGTTTCCCTACACCGCAGGCACCTTCGCCTTCAAGCGCGAAGGCGAGGACCCGACGCGGATGTTCGCCGGCGAAGGCGACGCCTTCAAGACCAACGCCCGCTTCAAGCTGCTTTCGGCCGGGACTCCGGCCAAGCGGTTGTCGACGGCGTTCGATTCCGTCACCCTGTACGGGCACGACCCGGACCGGCGCCCCGACATCTACGGCAAGGTCGGCAACTCGGGCGTGTCGATCGCGACGCTCGACGACCTGAAGGTCCTCTATTCGGGATTCGACCTGACGAACCCGCAGACCTCGGTCTCGATGACGATCAACGGCCCGGCGCCGAGCATCCTGGCGATGTTCATGAACGCGGCGATCGACCAGCAGCTCGACAAATTCCGCGCCGACAACGGCCGCGAGCCGACCGTCGGCGAGAGCCAGAAGATCCGCGCCTGGGTCCTCGAGAACGTCCGCGGCACGGTGCAGGCCGACATCCTCAAGGAAGACCAGGGGCAGAACACCTGCATCTTCTCGACCGAGTTCAGCCTCAAGGTGATGGGCGACATCGCCGAGTACTTCGTGCACCACGGCGTTCGCAACTTCTACTCGGTCTCGATCTCGGGCTATCACATCGCCGAAGCGGGAGCGAATCCGATCAGCCAGCTCGCCTTCACGCTGTCGAACGGCTTCACCTTCGTCGAGGCGTACCTGGCGCGCGGCATGCACGTCGACGACTTCGCGCCGAACCTGAGCTTCTTCTTCTCCAACGGGATGGACCCGGAGTACACGGTGCTCGGGCGCGTCGCCCGGCGCATCTGGGCGGTGGCGATGCGCGACCGCTACGGCGCCAACGAACGCAGCCAGAAGCTCAAGTACCACGTCCAGACGAGCGGCCGCTCCCTGCACGCGCAGGAGATCCAGTTCAACGACATCCGCACCACGTTGCAGGCGCTGATCGCGATCTACGACAACTGCAACAGCCTGCACACGAACGCCTTCGACGAAGCGATCACGACGCCGACCGAAGAGAGCGTGCGCCGGGCGATGGCGATCCAGCTCATCATCAACCGCGAGTGGGGCCTGGCGAAGAACGAGAACCCGAACCAGGGCTCGTTCATCATCGAGGAGCTGACCGAGCTCGTCGAGGAGGCGGTGCTGAAGGAGTTCGAGACGATCGCCGAGCGCGGCGGCGTGCTCGGCGCGATGGAGACCGGCTACCAGCGCGGCCAGATCCAGGAAGAGTCGATGCACTACGAGATGCAGAAGCACACGGGTGCGTACCCGATCGTCGGCGTCAACACCTTCCGCAACCCGCACGGCGACCCGGTGCCGCAAAGCCTCGAGCTGGCGCGCTCAACCGAGGCCGAGAAGCAGTCGCAGCTTGCTCGCCTGGCCGACTTCCACTCTCGCCACGCCGCCGAGTCGCCGGCGATGCTCAAGCGCCTGCAGCAGGCGGTGATCGACAACAAGAACGTCTTCGAGGTGCTGATGCAGGCCGTCCGCTCGTGCTCGCTCGGCCAGATCACGCAGGCCCTGTTCGAGGTCGGCGGGCAGTACCGGCGCAGCATGTAGGCAAACTTTCTTCAGGCAACCAGGAACCACACCATGAGCTCACCCGACATCTACATCGTCGCCGCGGCGCGCACCGCCATCGGAACCTACGGCGGCTCGCTCAAGGACGTGCCCTTGACGCAGATCGCGACTCTCGCGGTGAAGGAAGCGCTGGCGCGCAGCGGCCTCGAGGCGGCGGCGATCGGCCACGTCGTCATGGGCAACGTCATCCCGACCGACGTTCGCGACGCCTACCTGTCGCGAGTCGCCGCGCTCGACGCCGGCCTGCCGCAGGAGACGCCGGCGTTCAACGTCAACCGCCTGTGCGGCTCCGGGCTGCAGGCGATCGTCTCGGCGGCGCAGGCCTTGATGCTCGGCGACGCCGAGGTCGCGATCGCCGGCGGCGCCGAGTCGATGAGCCGCGGCCCGTATTTCCTCGGCAGCGCGCGCTGGGGTGCGCGCATGGGCGACGTGACGGCGACCGACTACATGCTCGGCATCCTGAACGACCCGTTCCACAAGATCCACATGGGCCTCACGGCAGAGAACGTCGCGCAGCGCGACGGCATCACGCGCGAGATGCAGGACGCGCTCGCCGTCGAGAGCCAGAAGCGCGCCGCCCACGCCATCGCCGAAGGGCGCTTCAAGTCGCAGATCGTTCCGGTCGAGCTGAAGACAAGAAAGGGAACGACGCTGTTCGACACGGACGAGCACGTGCGGGCCGACACGACGATCGAGGCGCTGGCGAAGATGAAGCCGGCGTTCAAGGAAGGCGGCTCGGTGACGGCGGGCAACGCCTCGGGCCTCAACGACGGCGCGGCCGCGGTCGTCCTCGTCACCGGCGCGGTGCTGAAGGGGTCTTCGAAGCTGAAGCCGCTGGCGCGCCTCGTCGCCTACGCCCACGCCGGCGTCGACCCGAAGCTGATGGGCCTGGGCCCGGTGCCGGCGACGCGCCTGGTGTTGAAGCGCGCCGGCCTTTCGGTGAAGGACCTCGACGTCATCGAATCGAACGAGGCCTTCGCCGCGCAGGCCTGCGCCGTGACGCGCGCGCTCGAGCTCGACCCGGCGAAGGTGAACCCGAACGGCTCGGGAATCTCGCTCGGCCACCCGGTCGGCGCGACCGGGGCGATCATCACGATCAAGGCGATCTACGAGCTGCAGCGGATCGGTGGACGCTATGCGCTGGTCACGATGTGCATTGGCGGAGGCCAGGGCATCGCGGCGATCTTCGAGCGCACCTGAGATCGGGGCCGGCGGCGCCGGCCGCGGTCACGACCCGGCCGTCGCCGGCACGCCGAGCTTGAGGAGGCGCATCGCGTTCTGCTTCAGGATCAGGGGCTTGACCTCGTCCTTGAACCCCGCCTCCTCGAAGTCCTTCAGCCAGCGGTCCGGCGTGATCAGCGGGTAGTCGCTGCCGAACAGGATGCGGTCCTTCAGCAGCGTGTTCGCGTACTGCACGAGCTGCGGCGGAAAGTACTTTGGGCTCCAGCCCGACAGGTCGATCCAGATGTTGGGCTTGTGCATGGCGAGCGAGATCGCCTCGTCCTGCCACGGCCACGACGGATGCGCGACGATGATCTGCATGTCGGGGAAGGCGATGGCGACGTCTTCGAGCAGCATCGGGTTCGAGTTCTGCAAGCGCAGGCCGCCGCCGCAGCGCATGCCGCTGCCGATTCCCGAGTGGCCGCTGTGGAAGACTGCGGGAAGGTGATGTTCGGCGATCACCTCGTAGATCGGCCACGCCATCTTGTCGGCCGGCTCGAAGCCCTGCACCGTCGGGTGGAACTTGAATCCCTTGACGCCGTACTCCTCGACGAGCTTCTTCGCTTCCCTGGCGCCCATCTTCCCCTTGTGCGGGTCGATCGAGGCGAAGGCGATCATGATGTCGCTGTTCTGCTGCGCCGCTTCGGCGATCTCCTCGTTGGGAATGCGGCGCCGCCCCATCTGCGTCTCGGCGTCGACCGTGAAGTTGACGAAGCCGATCTTCTTTTCCCGGTAGTAGGCAATCGTCTCGTCCATCGTCGGACGTCGGCTGGAGCGGAAGTACTTGTCGGCGGCGCGGTCGTACTCCTCGCCGTAGTTGTCGAAGGGGTTGCGGCACGACACCTCGAGATGCGTGTGCGTGTCGATCGCGATCAGCTTCGCCGTGTCCATGTGCCTCCCTCGCGCGCCGCGTGAATGCCGTCCCTGACGGCACGATGCCGCGCCGTGCCGGCCAAGGGGTGACCGGCAAGCGATTGTGAACGCCCGCGCCGGCTCACGGCACGCCATGTGCCCAAGGAAGGCGACATGTCTTCCCACCACAAGCCCGCGGCCCGAACGCCGGAAGCCGCCCCGCAGAAAAAGAGCTGGATCTCGCGCCTCGGGCCGGGGCTGATCACCGGAGCGTCGGACGACGACCCAAGCGGGATCGGCACCTACGCGCAGGTCGGCGCCCAGTTCGGATTCGGCATGTTGTGGAGCATGCTCTTCAGCTACCCGTTGATGGTGTCGGTGCAGCTCGTCAGCGCGCGGATCGGCCGGGTGACGGGGCGGGGAATCGCCGCGAACCT
>JGI24140J50213_10000133_pt1 | contig 33094 bp, 26 predicted proteins | sample BarGraIncu00222A_FD_50213 | JGI IMG/M metagenome (IMG submission 50213)
GAGAGCGAGATGTTCTTGAGGATCTGCCGCTTGGGCGGAACGATCTTGCCCACGCGGTTCATCGTGAAGACGTACTGAGCCATTGATGCTGCCGAAAAGAGGAAAAGGAGGACGGCCGCGCTCAACCGGCGCAGGCCAACCCTCTATTGTCGCCGCTGCGCCGATTCAGAGCGCGAAGCCGGCTTCGTGCAGGCCCTGCCGGTGGTGCTCGAGGTCGTCCGGCCGCTTGTAGTGCAGAGTCGCCAGGTGTTCGTCGACCGTGAAGGCGGGCGTCTGCGCCAGCGCCGCGTCGCGGTGCTGGGCCGCCGCCGCGGCGTTGCCGAGGCGAGCGTACGACGCCGCCAGCAGCGCGTGCTGCATCGCATCCGGCTGGGCAATGCACTTGAGGGCGTCGATCGCCTCGGCGTAGCGGCGCGCGACGAAGCAGGCGCGCCCGAGATGGCTCCAGAAGCGCGCCGGGTGATAGGGATTGAGGCGCATCGCCTTCCTGATCCACTCGATCCCTTCTTCGGGCTGGCCGAGCCAGGTCAGGATCTCGCCTTCCTGGACGACCACGAGATCGTCGTTCGGATTCAGACTCAGGGCACGCCGCTGGTGATAGGCGGCCTGGTCGAGGTTGTTCTGGACGACGTTGATCGCGGCGAGGATCCGGTGCACGTCGCAATCGTTGTCGTCGAGCGCCAGCGCGGTGCGCAGCGCGTCGGTGATCTTCGCCTCCGTCGTGGCGCGGCTTTCGCACCAGCCGTAGACCCAGGTCTGGCCGAGAACGCAGGCCTTCCAGGCGTGCGCGTGGGCGTAGCCGGGGTCGAGCTCGATCGCACGCTCGAGCAGGCGCTGCGCCCTGGCGTTGTCGTCGCGGTTGCTGCGGTGATGCAGGACCTTGCCGGTCAGCACGCACTCATAGGCGGCCATGTTCTCGGTCGGGTTGCGCGCCGCGCGGTCGCGCGCGGCGGCCTCGACCCGTCCGGGCAGCGTCGCGACGATCGCCGTCGTCACCTCGTCCTGGATCGCGAAGATGTCCTCGAGGTCGCGGTCATAGCGCTCGGCCCAGATGTGCCGGTCGTTTTCGGCATCGATCAGCTGGACCGTGATGCGCACGCGCTTGCCGACCTTGCGCACGCTGCCTTCGACGACGTAGTTGACGCCGAGCTCGCGCGCGAACTTCTGCACCTCGACCGCCTGGCCCTTGTACTTGAACGACGAGTTGCGCGAGATGACGAAGAGGTCGCGAAAGCGCGACAGCTCGGTGATGATGTCTTCCGTGATGCCGTCGGCGAAGAACTCCTGCTCGGCGTCGCCGCTCATGTTGAGGAACGGCAGCACGGCGATCTGCGGCTTGTCGACGCGCTCGCGCCCGGGCGCTGCGGGCACCGCGGCCGCCGCAGTGGGAACGGCCAGGCGCGCCGCGTCGTACACCTTGTAGGCGCGGATCGGATCGGCGATGTTCTTGACGCGCTGTGCGCCGAGGTCGTCGAAGGTCGCGCTCATCCGGTTCCTGATCGCGCACTGGACGGCGTCGGACACGGTGATGCCGCCGGGCTCGGCGAGGGCTTCCAGCCGCGCCGCGATGTTGACGCCGTCGCCGAAGACCGATCCATCGGTCTTCTCCATTACGTCGCCCAGGTGGATGCCGATGCGAAAGCGCATCCGGCAGTCTTCGGCGACCTGCGCCGCCCGCTCGTCGAGCTCGTGCTGGATCGCCAGGGCCGAAGCAACGGCACCGGTCGCCGTCTCGTAGATCGCCAGCACCGAATCACCCGCCATGTCGATGACGCGGCCCTGGTGCGACTCGACCGACGCCCGGAAAACGCTGCGCGCGCCTTCCAGGTTGGCGACCGTGCCGCATTCGTCGCAGCCCATCAGGCGCGAATAGCCCGCCACGTCCGCAACGAGGATGGCTGCCAGGCGCTGCCGGATCTGGGATTCGCTCAAACGAAGGACTCCGCAACCGATGCCTCGACCCTAGGCCCGGTCGCCCATTGTCGCCGCTCGGCTTGTCGGCCGCGCGCCGCCCTGCTAGCGTCGAGGCTTCGGCAACAGACGAGGTAGTTACATGACAGCAGTCAAGGGATCCGTGAAGGAAGGCGCCAAGGAATTCGACTATCTCGAGCTCTCCTCCGGCGTGCATCGTGGCATCCAGATCACCGAAAAGGGAACGAATGAAAAGGACGCGACGCACACCTACTACCTGTACAGCGTCGGCCAGGACAACAAGCTGCACAACATCCACGACCTGCCGGTTTACAACAAGAACCAGGCCGGCCTGTACAAGAGCCTGGCCGCTGCGCTCGCGCGCAAGTGGGTGACGCAGAGCAAGTGGCCCGCCGATGGCTGGGAGTTCACGTTCGAGAAGGAGCAGATCAAGCTCATGAAGGACAAGAAGTAGCGCTTCGCCCACCGGCGAGGCGGCCGGCTTCGCCACTCCCGTCAGCGCCGACGAGGTCGCAATGAGCGAGGCCACGGGCGGGGGCACCTGGCGTGAGCTGATGCCCCTCTTCGATCGCTGGCTGGCGGCCGACGCCGGCGGCCAGCAGGCACTGCTGGCCGAGATGGCGGCTTCGCGGCCCGCGCTGCATGCCCGCCTGCTGGCGATGATCGAGGCCGATCGCGCTGCGCAGGCCGAAGATTTTCTCGGCGCGGCGGCGCCGCCATCACCAGCCGGCGCCGATGCCGCGTCGGCGTCCCCGACGCACGCCGCCGGCGACCGTCTCGGCGCCTGGGAATTGCGCGAGCCGATCGGCAGCGGCGGCATGGGCCAGGTGTGGCTCGCCACCCGAGGCGATGGCCTGTACAGCGGACGGGCCGCCGTCAAGTTGCTGCATCGCACCGGGATCGATGGGCAAGGCGATGCACGCTTCGCCCAGGAAGGCGAGTTCCTCGCCCGCCTCACGCATCCGCACATTGCCCAGCTGCTCGATGCCGGCCTGATGGCCGACGGCACCCGTTACCTGGTGCTCGAGCACGTGCAAGGCGAACGGCTCGACCAGTGGTGCGACGCGCGTCATCTGACCATCGAGGCCAGGCTGCGCCTCTTCCTGCAGGTGTGCGAGGCGGTCGGTCACGCGCACGCGCACCTCGTGGTGCATCGCGACCTGAAGCCGGCGAACATCCTCGTCACCGATCAGGGCCATGTGAAGCTGCTCGACTTCGGTGTCGCCAAGCTGCTCGGCGAGCAGGCCGAAGCGAGCGAGCTGACGCGCGCTGGCTCGGCGGGGCTGACGCCGGAATACGCGTCGCCCGAGCAGGTCAACGGCGCAGCCATTACCACCGCGACCGACGTCTATGCGCTCGGCGTTCTGCTGTTCGTGGTGCTCTCCGGCGCCCGACCCTACGCCAGCACCGCGGCGACACCGGCGCTGCTCGCGCGCGAGATCGTCGAGGCCGAGCCGCGCGAGCTCGGCAGCGTCGAACCGACGGCCAAAGCCGCCGAGGCCCGCGGCACGTCGGTGCCCAAGTTGCGCCAGGCGCTGCACGGCGACCTGGCGCAGATCGTCGCCCGGGCCATGCGCAAGGCCCCCGAAGAACGCTACCCGACGGTCCAGGCGCTCGCCGACGACCTCGACCGGCACCTGCGGCACGAGGCGGTGAGCGCGCAGCCGCCGAGCTGGCGCTACCGCGCCGCGAAGTTCGTGCGTCGCAACCGGGTCGCGGTGGCCGCCGCCGCGCTGCTCGGCATCGCCGTCTGCGCCGGTGTCGTCGCCACGCTTTGGCAAGCGCGGCTGGCACGCGCCGAAGCCGCCAACGCGCGTGCGATCAAGGACTTCCTGGTCGGCGTCTTCAACACCACCCAGGTCGGCGAGAAGGTGGCGGGCCACGGTGCCGACACGACCGCCCGCGAGCTGCTCGAAAAAGGCGGCGCCGACGTGCTCGCCAATCGTGACCTGCCGCCGCCGGTGCGACTCGAGTTGCTGACGACGCTGGGCGAGTTGCATCGCCTCAACGGCCTGTCGGCCGAGGCCGATACGCTCCAAGATGCGGCGGTGCACCTGTCCGCGGACGTGTACGGGCCGGGCAGCGAGAAATACGTCTATGCACTGGTCGAGCACGCCATGACGCTGCCGGACCGGGGCCGGATCGACGAGTCCGACAAGCTTCTGCTCGAGGCGGTGGCGGTCATGGAGCGGGAAGGCCTGCAGCACAGCGAGAGCTATGGCGCGGCGCTGTGGCGACTCGGACTGAACGCGTTCGGCGCGCAGAAGCGCAATGCCTCGCTCAGCTACTTCGAGCGTGCGGCGGCGGCGTTCGCGAAAGATCATCCGCGCGATCCGATTCATCCGGCCGCGGTGCAATGGACCGCGGTGGTGCTGACGAGCCTCGACCAGTTCGACGCTGCCGAGCAGCGGCTGAAGGCCATGCTGGCGCTCGCCGGACAGGCCGAGCGGCGCGAATCGGCGCTCGGACTGGCGCACTACGCCTTTGGCGATCTCTACCAGCGCGTGGGCCGTTTCGCCGAGTCGGCCGATGAACTGGCGATCTCCCAGCGGCTGGCGCTTGCCACCGACAGTGGCCGCAACCGCGACGTCGGCATCGGCCTGACGAGGCTGGGCCGCTCGCACCATCAGCTCGGCGAGCGAGACTCGGCCTATGCGGAGCTGGCGCAAGCGCAGGAGATCGGCCTTCGCGATACGAGCTCGATGGTCGGCAACCTGAACGACCGCGTCATCTTCACGCTTGCAGCCATGGGCGCCGACGAGGGCGACGTTGCGGCCGCGCTGCCGCGCGCGCGCAGCGCCAGCGCTCGCTGGAGCGAGCGTTCGAAAGATCCGACCTATGCCCTCAGCCTGGGCCTGCAGGCCGAATTGGAATCGCTCGCCGGGCATCACGACGCCGCCGTCGACGCGGCGGCGAAGGCACTGCCGATCATCGAGGCAAGCAGCGGCGCCGACCTGATGCAGTCGCGCGGGCTGCGCCTCATCTATGCCGAAGTCCTCGAGCGCGATGCACGCGACGATGCCGACCTCGCGACGGCAGCCCAGGCCTATCGCCAGGTGCTGGCTGCCGCCCCGGTGGACGCCAACGCCTGGCCGGTGCCGACGCGCCGCTGGCAACGCGCATGCGCCACGGTCGGCCTCGCCCGGCTGGCGCTACGCAACGATCCGGCGGCCGGGCTGCAGCTGTCCCGCGAGGCCGCCGCGCTGATCGGGCCTGCCCCGTCGTTTCGCAACGAGCAGACGGTGCTGGCCGAGGCCCGCCTCGCCGAGGGCCGGGCCCTTCTGGCCCAACGCCAACCCGCGGCGGCGCGGCCGGCGCTGGAAGCCGCCGTCGCCCTCCTCGCGAAATCCCAGGTGCCCGACAGCCCGCGCCTCACCGAGGCCCGCGCCGCGTTGGCGAACCCGGGACGCTGAAGCCGGCCGCTTCGTGCGGTTGGACCGGCACGGCGAGCGCGACGCCAGCATGGCGAAGATGCTTCGCCTACAATGGCAGCTCGCGTCGCCACCCTTTCCAGTCAGCGCCGACGCGGTCGCTTCCGACTCTTTCTTCTCCCGTCTGCCTTCGACTGGCGCCTGCAAGTGCAGGCAGCAGGCCGATGCAATGGCAGTACTCCATGTCCTTTGATTCCCTCGGCCTCGCCGAGCCCTTGCTGCGCGCGGTTCGCGAAGCGGGTTACGACACGCCCACGCCGATCCAGGCGCAGGCCATCCCGGCCGTCCTCTCGGGCGGCGACGTCATGGGCGGCGCCCAGACCGGCACCGGCAAGACCGCCGGCTTCGTGCTGCCGATGCTGCAGCGCCTGATGAACAAGCCCGCGGTGCGCGACCAGCGCGGCAAGCTGCCGATCCGCGCCCTGATCCTCACGCCGACGCGCGAGCTCGCCGCCCAGGTCGAGGAAAGCGTGCGCACCTACGGCAAGCACTCGAAGCTGACGAGCATGGTGATGTTCGGCGGCGTCGGCATGCAGCCGCAGCTCGACAAGCTGCGCCGCGGCGTCGACATCCTCGTCGCCACGCCCGGGCGGCTCCTCGACCACCACGGGCAGCGCACGCTCGACCTCTCGCACGTCGAGATCTTCGTCCTCGACGAGGCCGACCGCATGCTCGACATGGGCTTCATCCACGATATCAAGAAGGTGCTCGCGGTGCTGCCGGCGAAAAAGCAGAGCCTGCTCTTTTCCGCGACCTTCAGCGACGAGATCAAGGCGCTCGCCGATCGCCTCCTGAACGCGCCGGTGCTGATCGAGGTCGCGCGCCGAAACCAGACGGCCGATCTGATCGCCCAGAAGGTGCACCCGGTCGGCCGCGAGATGAAGAAGGACCTGCTGACGCACCTGATCAAGACGAACGACTGGCACCAGGTGCTCGTCTTCACGCGCATGAAGCACGGCGCCAATCGACTCGTCGAGCACCTGCTCAAGCAAGGCATCAGCGCGATGGCGATCCACGGCAACAAGAGCCAGACGGCGCGCACCAAGGCGCTCGCCGACTTCAAGAAGGGCGAGCTCGCCGTCCTCGTCGCGACCGACATCGCGGCGCGCGGCATCGACATCGACCAGCTGCCGCACGTCGTCAACTTCGAGATGCCGAACGTCCCGGAGGACTACGTGCACCGGATCGGCCGCACCGGCCGTGCCGGCACACCCGGCGAAGCGATCTCGCTCGTCTGCGTCGATGAGAACGGCTTCCTGCGCGACATCGAGCGGCTGATCCGGCACGAGATCGCCAAGGAGATCGTTCCCGGCTTCGCCCCGCCCGAGCACGAGCGGCCCGAGCCGATCGTGCTCGGCCGGATGGTGATCGGCGAAGGCGCGGGCCGCGGCGGCGCCCGGCATTCCTTTGCGCCGCGCCGCAACGGCGACGCACCGCGCAGCGGAAACGGCAACGGCGGCACGCACCGGCAGTCGCCGCCACGGCCGCAAGGCCCGTCGCGCGACGGGCGATCGAGCGGCCGGCCGCCGGCGCGACTGGGCGCGCCCAAGCGCTGAGCGTTCGACCGGCCGGGCGAGGCAGTCGGTAGCATGGCGTCCATGTCGCCGCGCCCACGCTCCGCCCTCCTCGCCGGCGCCACCGGCCTCGTCGGCCGCGCTCTCCTGGCGCTGCTGACCCGCAGCCATCGGTCGGTCGACGTCCTCGTTCGACGCAGCGTCGCCGGGCTCGATAGCGGAGCGTCGGTCCGCGTTCACGTCGTCGATTTCGCCAAGCTCCCGAAGAAGCTGCCGAGCGTCGACGACGCCTTCATCGCACTCGGGACGACGATCAAGGTCGCCGGCTCGCAGGCCGCCTTTCGCGGCGTCGACTTCGACGCCGTCGTCGCCACCGCGCGGGCCGCGCGGCAGGCCGGCGCGACGCGCCTGGGTGTGGTCTCCGCACTCGGCGCCGACCGCGGCTCGAGCGTCTTCTACAACCGCGTCAAGGGCGAGATGGAAGACGCGGTCGCCGGGCTCGGCTTCGAATCGGTCGTGATCGCCCGGCCTTCGCTGCTGGCCGGCGATCGCGCCGCGCTCGGCCAGCCGGAGCGCGCCGGCGAAGTCTGGGCGATGCGGTTGGTCGCGCCGGTCATGGGCCTGGTGCCACGCGCGTGGCGGCCGATCCGGGCCACCGACGTCGCCGTGGCGCTCGTCGCCGCAGTCGGCGAAGGCCAACCGGGGGTTCGGGTTCTCTCTTCGGCGCAGATGCAGCGTTCCGGTGGCTGACGGCGAATCGTCGCCGCCGCAAGGCGCGATTCCGCTGCCGCCGCAAGGCGATCTCGATGAGCGTGCCGAGACCGTCGAGGCACTGACGCCTCGCCCTCCGCTCGAGCGGCCGACCGTCGCGCTGTTCGCGCACCGCGCCTTCATCCGCCTGTGGTTCGCCCGCCTGGCGGGGACGACCGCGAACCAGATGCTGCTCGTCGCCCTCGGCTGGCAGATGTACGACCTGACGCACAGCGCCTGGGACCTCGGCCTGGTCGGCCTGTTCCAGTTCCTCCCGGCTCTCGCGCTCGTCCTCGTCGCCGGCCAGGTCGTCGACCGCTACCACCGCGCCCGAATCGTCGCCGTGTGCATGGCGGCGCAGGCAGGAATCGCCCTGGCGCTGGTCTGGGGGTCGGGGGCGCACTTCGTCGACCGCGACATGCTGTTCCTTGTCTCGGTCGCAGTCGGCACGGTGCGCGCTTTCCAGATGCCGACGCAGCAGGCGCTGACGCCGATGCTGCTGCCGCCGGCTCTGCTGCCGCGCGGCCTGGCCTTCAGCTCGGCCGGGATGCAGAGCGCCATCGTCGCCGGCCCGGCGATCGGCGGCTTCGTCTACGTCGCCGGCGCCGACGTCGTCTACTCCGTGTGCGCCGCGCTCTTCGTCGTCTCCGGGCTGCTGGCCGCCGGCATCCGCTACGAGCGGCCGGCGCGAATCAGGAAGGCGATCAGCGTCGAGACCTTGCTCGCCGGAATCCGCTTCGTGCGCCACCGCCAGGCCGTGCTCGGCGCGATTTCGCTCGATCTCTTCGCCGTGCTGTTCGGCGGCGCGGCGGCGCTGCTGCCGATCTTCGCGCGCGACGTGCTGCACGTCGGCTCGTGGGGTCTGGGCCTGCTGCGCGCCGCGCCAGCCGCCGGAGCCTTCGCGACCTCGATCGTGTTGACGCACTGGCCGGTGACGCGCCGCGCCGGCCACGTCCTGCTCTCGGCCGTCGCCGTCTACGGCGTCGCGACACTCGCCTTCGGCGTCTCGAGCTCGTTCCCGCTGTCGCTGCTGGCGCTCGTCGTCTCGGGAGCGGCCGACATGGTCAGCGTCGTCATCCGCCAGTCGCTCGTTCAGCTCGACACGCCCGACGAGATGCGCGGCCGCGTCAGCGCCGTCAACTCGGTCTTCATCGGCGCGTCGAACCAGCTCGGCGAGTTCGAATCGGGGATGACGGCGGCGTGGTTCGGGCCGGTCGGCTCGGTCGTCCTCGGCGCGATGGGGACGTTGCTCGTCGCGGCGACGTGGCTGCGCCTGTTCCCGGCACTTGCGACGCGCGATCGGCTGACCTTGCCCCCCTGAGCGGGCGCACGTCGAGCACGCTCACGGCTCGCCGCGCTTCATCTTCATGCGCACCCGCGCCTCCTTGCCGCGCGACTTCCAGGCCGAGACCTGTTGTCGCCGTTCGGTGTAGCTCAGGGTATCGCGCCGCGTCTCGCGCAGGAGCTTCTGGAAGTTGCGCAGGCGGTCCGGGTCGACGCCGTCGCGCACGGCGCAGCCGGGCTCGGCACGGTGCCGGCAATCGCGAAAGCGGCATTGCGCCGACAGCGTCTCGACGTCGTCGAAGCTCGCCGCGAGCGTCGCCTCGTCGACGTCGGGTCGCAACGTCCGAAGCCCCGGCGTGTCGATGACGCAGGCGCCGCCGGGCAGCAGGTGCAGCGAGCGCGCCGTCGTCGTGTGCATGCCGCGGCCGTCGTGCTCGCGCACGGCGCCGGTGTCCTGCACGGCGCTGCCGAGCAGGGCGTTGGTCAGGGTCGACTTGCCGGCGCCCGACGAGCCGAGGACGACGAGGGTGCTGCCGGCGCCGGCAACGTGGGCGAAGCGCGCGGCGCAGCGCCGATCCGTCGCGTCGACGGCGATCGCCTCGACGCGTGCCGCAAGCCTGCGCCGCAGCGCCTCGACACGCACGTCGCGCAATGCCGGATCGGCAGCCGCAAGGTCGGCTTTCGTCAGCACGACGAGCGGCGCGACGCCACCCGCGTGCGCGAGCGCCAGGTAGCGCTCGAGGCGGCGCAGGTTGAAGTCGTCGTCGAGGCCCATGACGAGCAAGGCGTGGTCGACGTTGCTGACGACGGCGTGGCGGCGCCCGTCGCCGTCGCGGCGAGCGATATGCGAGGTCGGCGGCACGCGCTCGTGCACCCAGCGCTGGCCCGACGCTTCGCGCGCGGCCAGCACCCAGTCGCCGACCGCGAGCGCGCTGCCGTCCTCCAGCCCTTCGCGGGCCAGGCGCGGCAGCGGGCGTGCCGAAGTCTCGACGTTGCCGTCGTGAAGTTGCAGGGTCTCGCGATGCACCGTCGTGACGCGAAGCAGCTCGAAGGGTTCGTCGCGGCCCTCGGCGCAGGTGCGGGCGCGATCGGCGAGCGCGGGCGTGAGCCCGACGCGATGAAGGCGATCGAAATCGAAGTGAAGCATGTGAATCCGTGGCGTGCAGTGGCGCGGCCGGGCGGGACACGCCGAGCCGCGATCGCCGGCAGGCCTCCTGCCGGAACGAGCGATGCAAAGCCGGCCGCGGTGCGGCGCCGGATGCGGAAGCGAAACTTCGGTCGGACCGGCCTCGAGGCCGGGGAAGCACTACGCGCGGATCAGGCGGCGGCCGACGCGGCGGCGGCTCGAGCAAGGGGAGGCAGGGTCTTCGACATGGGGCTCCTCCTTCGCGGGCAGTTGCAGTACGAAGCGCTAGGCTTCGCGACGGCGGCGAGAGCACGTGCTCGCCGAGGCCGGAAGTCTGCCCGGCGACGGCGCGACCGTCAACGCGATTCGCGCGAGTCGCTGGCATTCGCGCCACACGGCGCGAGGTCGCGCTGCCGCGGTGGCGCGGGCGAGCGAGGCGCCCCGGCCCGTATCATCGGCGGCGCTCGCCTTCGCGATGCGATGTGCTCGGAGAAGAACAAGCCATGCCACGGCAGCTCTACATCGTCACCGGCGCCTCGCGCGGCATGGGTGCAGCGATCGCCGATCGGCTGCTGGCCGGCGCCGATCGAACCCTGCTTTGCATCTCGCGTCGCAGCAACGATTCGCTCGCGGCGAAGGCTGCCAAGGTCGGCGCGATCTGCGAGCAGTGGACGATGAATCTGGCCGAGCCGATCGCGGTAGCGGCACGGCTCGAGGCCTGCCTCGATGCTCTCGCCGCCAACGATTTCGCCAGCGCGAGCCTGATCAACAACGCCGCCATGCTGACGCCGGTCGGCGCGCTCGAGCGAAGCACGAGCGCGGAGCTGTCGGCAGCGTTGCGCGCGAGCCTCGAGGCGCCACTGCTGCTGACCGCCGCCTTCCTGCGCGCCACCGCCAGCTGGCCCGGTCGGCGCCGCGTCCTCAACATCTCTTCGGGGCTCGGCCGGCGCGGCATGGCGGGACAAGCGGCTTACTGTGCCGCCAAGGCCGGAATGGACAATCTTTCGCGCGCGGTAGCGCTCGACCAGGCCGAGCTGGCGCGGGGCGCGAAGATCGTTTCCCTCGCCCCCGGAGTGATCGATACCGACATGCAGACCGCCCTGCGCGGCGCCGCCAGCGAAGGCTTTCCCGAACAGGCCGCTTTCCTTCGCCTCAAGGAAACGGGGCAGCTGACGTCGAGCCGAGACGCGGCGGCGCGCGTCATCGCCTATCTGGAACGCAGCGATTTCGGGGCCGCCCCGGTCGCCGATGTACGCGATGCCTGAGCAGCGGATACCGGTGCCGCGCCCCGCCACGCCCGGCGGCGCCGCATGGGCCCTCACGACAGCGCTCGTGCTGTGCGCTTGCGCGCCCTTGCCGCAGCAGCCGCCCGTCGTCGATGCCGGGCGCAGCGCGGCGGTCGCCAACGCGACCGGCGAGTGGATCGCGCCGAACCGCAACCTCGTCGTGCAAGGCATCCCGCCGATCCCCAAGCGCATCGCCGACGATGTCGCGCGCTACACGGATTTCCGCGGCCATGCCTTCGTCGACTGGCATCCGACGAAGCGCGAGATGCTGGTCGCCTACCGCAAGGCGGGCGCCGACACGACGCAGCTCTTTCGTCTCGTCTCGCCGCTCGCCGAGCCCGAGCCGCTCACCGACTTCGCCGACCCGGTGCGACGCGGCAGCTTCGATCCGACGACGGGCGACGCGGTCGTCTTCGAGCGCAGCACGGGCGGAGACGAAGCGGCACAGATCTATCGGCTCGACCTGGCAACGCGGCAGGTCACGCTTGTCACCGAGCCCGACCAGCGCCACGAGATCGAAGGCTGGCTGCACCGCTCGAGTCGGCTGCTCTATCTTTCTCTGCCGCTCGACCGCACCGCCGGCGGAGGGCGTCGCGCCGAGATCGTGCAGACGCTGACGCTGGTCGACCCGGCGCATCCGGAAACGCGCCGCAAGCTCGCTGAGCTGCCGGGCGGCGGATGGAGCGTCGGCGGCGTCTCCTGGGACGACCGCAGCGTGTCGCTGACGCGTTATCTCTCGGCGACCGAATCGCAGGTCTGGCTGCTCGACCTCGCGAGCGGCGAGAAGCGACAGCTGCTGCCGGCGCCCGGCAGCGCCGACAAGGCCACCCACTTCGCCGGCGAATGGAAGCGCGACGCTTCGGGCTTCTTCGTCGTCAGCGACCGCGCCGGCGAGTTCCGCGAGCTGATGTTCTACGCCATCGCCGACGGACGCCTCGTCCCGATCACGCGTCACGTCAAGGCCGACGTCACCGGGTTCGCGACGAGCCACGACGGCAGGCTGCTGGCGGTCCGCGTCAACGTCGAGGGACGCGGCGATCTGCTCTTCTTCGACGGCGACTCGTTCCACGAGCTGCCCTCGCCCCTGCTTCCGTCGGGCAGCGTGACCGCGGCGCACTTCCATCCCCGGCTTCCCGTGCTCGCCTTCGCACAAACGAGCAGCAAGGCACCGAGCCAGGTCGCAACGCTCGACCCGGGCGACGGAACGACCCTGCCGTGGACGCGCCCGTTCGCTCCGGCCGGCGTCGACATGGCCGCTTTCGGCGAGCAGCAGCTCGTGCACTGGAAGACCTTCGACGGGCGCGAGATCTCCGGCGTCGTCGACCTTCCTCCGGCGCGCTTCACGGGCAAGCGGCCGGTGCTCGTCGACATCCACGGCGGGCCCGAAGGGCAGGCCGAGTTCGGCTTCATCGGCCGCTATCACTACTTCGTCGAGGAGCTCGGCGTCGTCCTGATCCGCCCCAACGTGCGCGGCTCGGCCGGCTTCGGCAAGACCTTCCTGTCGCTCGACGACGGCATGAAGCGCGAGGACTCGGTCAGGGACATCGGTGCCCTCCTCGACTGGATCGCCGCGCAACCGAACCTCGACGCTTCGCGCGTCCTCGTCTCGGGCGGCAACTACGGCGGCTACATGAGCCTGGCGGTGGCGACGCACTACGCCGACCGGATCGCCGGAGCGATCGACGTCGTCGGCATCTCGAACTTCGTCAGCTTCCTGCAGAACACCGAGAGCTATCGCCGCGACCTGCGGCGCGTCGAGTATGGCGACGAGCGGATTCCCGAGATGCGGGAGTTCCTGACGCGGATCTCGCCGCTCACGAATGCCGCGAAGATCAGCAAGCCGCTCTTCGTCGTCGCCGGGAGGAACGACCCGCGCGTCCCTTACACCGAGGCCGAGCAGATCGTCGCGCAGGCGCGCGCCAACGGCACCCGGGTCTGGTACCTGCGCGCCGAGAACGAGGGGCACGGCTTCGCGCGCAAGGACAACGCCGACTTCCAGTTCTACGCGACCGTGATGTTCATGCGCGAGACGCTCCTCAAGTAGCGCGAGCATGGACGGTTCCGACCGCCGCCACGGCCTCGCCGCGCTGACGCTCGGCGCGCTCGGCGTCGTCTACGGCGACATCGGCACGAGCCCGCTCTACACGATGAAGGAGGTGTTCAACCCCGCCAACGGCGTTCCGCTCGACGCGCATCACATCGTCGGTGCGGTGTCGGTGATCTTCTGGGCCCTGATGGTCGTCGTGACGCTCAAGTACGTCGTCCTGATCCTGCGCGCCGACAACCGCGGCGAGGGCGGCATCATGGCGTTGACCGCCCTCGCCGCGCACGCCGCCGGAAGCACGCCGCAGCGGCGCACCTGGCTGCTCCTGACCGGCGTGCTCGGTGCCGCGCTCTTCTACGGCGACAGCGTCATCACTCCGGCGATCTCGGTGCTCGGCGCGGTCGAAGGCCTCGAGACGATCACGCCCGCGTTGAAGGCCTACGTGCTGCCGCTGTCGACGGCGATCATCGTCGTCCTCTTCCTCGTCCAGCGCCACGGCACCGGGGCGGTGGGCAAGACCTTCGGGCCGATCATCGTCGTCTGGTTCGCGGTGCTCGCCGTGAGCGGCGTGGTGCAGATCTCGCGCCAGCCCGCGATCCTGCGCGCGCTCGATCCGTTCGAGGCGCTCGCGTTCCTGCAGGCGCGCGGCTGGCACCTGTTCGTCGTCATGGGCTCGATCGTCCTGGCGCTGACCGGCGCGGAGGCGCTCTACGCCGACATGGGCCATTTCGGCAAGCGCCCGATCCGGCTCGCCTGGACCGGGCTGGTCGCGCCGGCGCTGACGCTCAACTACATGGGCCAGGGCGCGCTCCTGATCGGCGACCCGGGCGCGCTCGACAACCCGTTCTATCGCCTCTTCCCTGCGGCCTGGGTCGTGCCGATGGTGGTGCTGGCGACAGCGGCTTCCGTGATCGCTTCGCAGGCCGTGATCTCGGGCGCTTTCTCGATGACCAAGCAGGCGATGCAGCTCGGCCTGCTCTCGCGGATGAAGGTGCTGCACACTTCGGATCGCGAGGTCGGCCAGATCTACATGCCGCTCGTCAACTGGACGGTCATGATCGCGGTGCTGCTCGCCGTCCTCGGCTTCGGCAGCTCCTCGGCCCTCGCTTCGGCCTACGGCATCGCCGTCACGGTGACGATGTTCATCACGACGCTGCTCACCTTCTTCGTGGTCCGCCACGCCTGGGGCTACCCGCTGCCGCTGGCGCTCGCCGCGACCGGGCTCTTCCTCGTCGTCGACGCCGTGCTCGTCGCCTCGTGCTCGCTCAAGTTCTTTCAGGGCGGCTGGTTTCCGCTCCTCCTGGGCGGGGCGATCTTCGCCGTCATGGCGACCTGGAAGCGCGGGCGCGAGCTGCTGATCGAGCACATCCGCCTGGACGACCCGGACCTGCTGCCTTTCATCACCGCGATCGCCTCGGACAGCTATGTGCATCACACGTCGCGCACCGCCGTCTACGCCGTCGCCAACCCCGACACCGTGCCGCAGGCGCTGATGCACAACCTGAAGCACAACCAGGTGCTGCACGAGAAGAACGTGATCCTCACCGTCAACTTCCACGAGGTGCCGTGGATTCCCGACGCCGAGCGCGTCCGGGTCGAGGCGCTGGTCGCCGGCTTCTGGAAGGTCGAGGTGAACTACGGCTTCAAGGACGCACCCGATGTGCCCAAGGCGCTGCAGCTGTGCGCCTGCGAGGGCCTCTTCATCGACGAGGGCGCGGTCTCGTATTTCCTCAGCCGCGAGATCGTCGTGCCGACACGCGGCGCCGGCATGGCGCACTGGCGCGAGGCGCTGTTCGCGATGATGTCGCGCAACGCCGGCAGCGTCGTCGAGTTCTTCCGCCTGCCCGACAACGCCGTCGTCGAGCTGGGGACGCGGGTGCAGATCTGAGGCCGCCTTCGGCGGCGGCGACTAGCGGGCGCACCCGGCGCCCGTCCCGCGCAACACCTGGATACAGCCGAGTCGCGTTTCGCGAACTGTGTCGGCTGCATTTGCTCACATTTGAAGCACTTGCACGCATAGCCGCCCAAATCGGCTACTCGGCCGCGATCGCGGCAAGGTCTGGGCGCCATTGCTAACAAATATTGACGCCATTTCGAAGGCCAGCCGTGGTGAAGTCTCGGGCATGTGTTCTGCGTACCGACCCGAGCGCCAGATCGTCATTTGTGTCCGGTCGCATCCGCATCGTCCTCTTGCCGTCATGGCCCACCCTCACTCGCAGGCAGCGCAGCGCTGATGTTCGACATCGTTGAACCCAGGAAGGACTCCCGCGGCGCCGCCCGCGGTGAGGCGTCGCACGCGCCCGGCGCCGGCTGGCTGCGCCGCGAGGAGGCGATCATGGGCACGGCGATCGGCGTCGAACTGTGGAGCGACGAGCGCGAAGCGGGCGAGGCGGCGATCGGCCTGGTCATGGACGAGATGCGGCGCATCGATCGGGCCATGAGCCCGCACAAGGCCGACTCGGAGCTATCGCGGATCAACCGCCGCGCCGCCGCCGCGCCGGTGCCGGTGAGCGCCGAGATGGCGCGCCTGCTGGACCGCGCCGAAGCGTTCGCCGAACTTTCCGAAGGCGCCTTCGACATCACGTACGCCGCGGTCGGACACCTCTACGACTATCGCGAGCGCATCCGCCCGAGCGCCGAGGCGCTGGCGCAGGCACGCGCCGCGATCGGCTGGCGCCATCTCCTGCTCGACCGCGAGGCGCGCACGGTGCGCTTCGGGCGACCCGGCATGCGCATCGACCTGGGCGGCTTCGCCAAGGGCCATGCCGTCGACAACGCCGCGGCGATCCTGCGCCGCTGCGGCATCCGCCACGCCAACGTCAGCGCCGGCGGCGACAGCCGCGTCATCGGCGACCGGCGCGGCCGGCCCTGGACGATCGGCATCCGCCACCCGCGCCGACCCGGCGGGGAGATGGCCGCGGTGCTGCCGCTCGTCGACGTTTCGATCTCGACCTCGGGCGACTACGAGCGCTATTTCGATGCCGACGGCGAGCGCTTCCACCACCTGATCGACCCGGCCACCGGGCGTTCGCCGAGCGGCGTGCACAGCGTCACCGTGCTCGCCGACGACGGGCTGACGACCGAGGCGTTGTCGAAGGCCGTCTTCGTGCTCGGCCTCGACAAGGGAATGCGGCTGATCGAATCGCAACCCGGCGTCGACGCCGTGGTGGTCGACGCGAGCGGCGCGCTGCACTGCTCGTCAGGCCTGTTGACGCCTTCCCCTGCCCATCCGATTTCATGACGACCCCCGCCCATTTTGTTGAGACGTCCAAGGAGAGACAGATGAAGAAGCTCCTGCATACCGCCCCCCTTGCCTGTGCCATTGCGCTTGCCCTCGCGGGCTGCAACAGCGGCTCCAGCAACGAGGCCAGCACGCTGACCGTCGCCGGCGACGTGCCCATCGCCTACGCGCAGCGCGTCAACACGATCGCCGCGAATCCAACGACGGTCGGCGGGTCGGCGCCAGGCGGCGACATCATGATCCGCGAGAAGGCCTCGGCGAGTGCCAACGAGATCAACATCACGTCGCAGTTCACGCAGGGCAATGGCGATGCGCAAAGCCCGGACGTCTCGTTCGACGGCAAGAAGCTCGTCTTCTCGATGCGTTGCCCGGCCTCCAACACGGCGATGATCGACGGAGCTCCGGCGTGCACGGGGCGCTGGAACATCTGGGAATACGACATGACGACGGGGGGCCTGAAGGGCGGCACCTTCCGCCGCATCACGAACGGGCCGGGCGACGACGTCGAGCCGAGCTACCTGCCGGCCGGCAAGGGGTACGTCTTCACCTCGAACCGGCAGACGACCTCGAGCATCAACCAGGGAGGCACGGGCCACACCTACCTTGCGCTCGACGAATACGAGCGAGAAACGGTCTTCAACCTGCACACGGTGGACGCGCAAGGCGGCAACGTGACGCAGATCTCGGTCAACCAGAGCCACGACCGCAACCCGACGGTGCGCCCCAACGGCGACATCATGTTCTCGCGCTGGGACCACGTTGGCGGCCGCAACCACTTCAAGGTCTTCACGGTCAAGCCCGACGGAACGAACATGTTCGTCCTCTACGGCGCGCATAGCCCGGGCAACAGCTTCCTGCATCCGCGCGACATGGACCCGGCCGGCGCCAACGCCGGCTTCATCAGCTCCGATCTGATGCCGCTGTCGCGCACGCACGAAGGCGGCGGGCTCGTCTTCATCGACGCTGCCCACTTCTCCGAGAACAGCGTGCCCTCGGCTCCCGGCGTGACCGGAAACGGCCAGCACCAGGCGACGATCCAGGCGCTCAACATCGACGGCGGACTGTCGCAATACGGACGTATTACCACGCCGTACCCGCTGTGGGACGGTACCGACCGCATTCTCGCGTCGTTCACCCCGTGCGAAGTCACGCGCAAGGGTGTCGGCGTCGTTCCCTGCGCGACGCTGACGGCTGCCGAGATGGCGCGCGTGGGCGACATGAATCGCCTCACGGTCGACGTCGCCGCGGACGACCTGCAGAACAACGTGCCGCCGTCGTACTCGGTCTACATGTTCGACCCGAAGGCGCAGACCTTCCTCATCGTCGCCGCGCCGCCGGCGGGCTTCATGAACACGCACCCGGTCGCGGTCCTGCCGCACACCGAGCCGAACGTCTCCCAGCCGACCGCCGGCGACCCGGCGCTGATCGCCGCCAACCTGGGCCTGCTCGACGTGCGCAGCGTCTACGACACCGACGAGCTCGGCCGCATGGGCGACGCCGTCCTGACCGCGGCCGACCTGCCCGCCGGCTGCGCGACGGCGATCGCCAAGACGGCGCCTTCGGACCCGCAGGACACGCGTTCGCAGATCGCCGACATCGTCCGCATGAAGGATCCGGCCAGCGCGGCCTACGGCTGTTCGCCGGCGCGCTTCATCCGCGCCGTGCAAGCGGTCGCGCCGGGCGCCGGAATGAGCGGCATGCGCAGCGCGATCGGCGAGACCGAGTTCGAGATGCAGCGGATCCTCGGCTATGCGCCGATCGAGCCTGATGGCTCGTTCAAGCTCACGGTGCCGGCGAACACGCCGATCGGCCTGGCGGTCGTCGACGAGACGGGGCGTGCCTTCCAGACGCACACGAACTGGATCCAGGTTCGCCCCGGCGAGCGTCGCACCTGCGACGGCTGCCACAGCCCGCGTCGCGGCGGCGCCATCAACTCGGGAACCGTCGTCAACAGCGTGCCTGCGGCATTGCTGCCGGCGATGGCCGCCGCGCACAAGTCGGGCGAGACCTACGCCGACACGCGGACCCGTCTCGACGCGACCAAGCTGCTGCTCGGAACCGACATGGTCTACAGCGACGTCTGGGCCGACACGAGCAAGGCCGGAGTCACCGCGCGCACGACAATCGCGCTGAAATACACAGGAAACGCGAATCCGGGAGACGACCTTGTAACAGCGGTGCCGACGAATGGCATCATCAACTATCCGGATCACATCCAGCCTCTGTGGACGCGCGACCGTGGTGCCAACACCTGCACGAACTGCCACAACGACCCCGACAAGCTCTCCCTCGCCGGCACGACCGCCGGTGACGGACGCGTCGAGTCGTACGGCGAGGTGATGATCGGTGACCCGCTCCTCGATCCCGTGACCGGCCTGCCGGTGACGAAGATCGAAGAAGGCGTGCTGGTGATCGCCCGCGGACCGGCGCTCGTCAGCACGATGGCGAGCGAAGGCGATGCGCTCGGCCTGGCGCGGCAAAGCCGCCTCACCGAGATCCTGTGGGGCCAGACGCTGATGGCCGGCGCCGACGCGCTTGCCGCGCATCCGAACCCGCCGGCGAGCGCGCCTGATCACTCGACGATGCTCAACGCCGCCGAGAAGCGCATGCTGGCCGAGTGGATGGACACCGGCGGCAAGTACTACAACGATCCGTTCAATGCGGGGAGCGGCGTCCGCCTGATCAATGGCCTCGACGAAGCTTCGTTCACGGCGAACGTCCTGCCGATCCTGACGAAGACCTGCGCGGCGTACTGCCACCAGGCGATCGGCAGCGACGACCCGACCTTGCCGGCGATCGGCACGTCGTTCCGCAACAACCGCTTCGTCCTCACCGGCGATCCGAAGGGCGACTACGGCGTGACCCTGTCGATGATCTCGAACACCTGCAACCCGGCGTCGAACTACCTGTTGTCGAAGCCCTCGACGGTGCCGCATCCGCCGGGCGCGGTCGGCGTGACGACGGCGGTCCTGCCGGTCGGCAGTGCCGACTACAACACGATCGCCAACTGGATCGCCGGAGGGTGTTGACGGAATGGCCTGGCTGCAACGACGTGTCTCCATCGCATCCGCGTCCCGGCGCTCAGCGCGCCGCACGCTCGTCGCAGCCGCGGCCACTGCGCTTCTCGTAAGCTGCGGCGGAGGAGGGTCGAACCCGTTCGACACTCCTTCGGCCGTGGCCAATCCCCAGGTGCTGTCGGGCCAGCACCTCGCCTTCGCCTACTTCCAGAAGTGCGTCAACCCGATCTTCCTGGCCCAGCTGCAGATCAATCTCAACGGGACGGTCTCGACCAACACCTGCGCCGGGGCCGGCTGCCACGCAACGGCGACCGGCACCGGCGGAGCCTTTAGGCTCGAGCCCGCGGCGCAGCCGCTCGTCCTGAGCGACCCCGCCAACACCCCCGCCGTCATCCGAGCCAGCGACATCTACAAGAATTTCTACTCGGCGCAAGGCGAGGTCGTCATCGGCTCGACGACGCAGAGCCGTCTCCTCGACAAGCCTCTGCTTCTCGGCGTGCTGCACGGCGGCGGGCTCATCTTCGCGGGCCAGTCCGACCCGAACGCCCAGATCATCAAGTACTGGATCACCCATCCCTCGCCCAACGGGCAGGACGAGTTCAGCACCGCCACCTACACGATGTTCACGCCGCCCGATCCAGCGACCGGAACGTGCAACATCCAATGAAGCGCCGCGCCTTCGGCGTGGCCGCGGTGCTGATCGCCGGCGCGCTCGGTCTCGGCCGTGCCGCTGCGGCCGACCTCCAGGCCGAACCTGCCTCCCCTGCCGCTTCCACAGCGGCGCCGACCTCCGCGCCCGCCGGACCGACGTCCGCGCCGGCTCCCGAACCGGCAGCCAGCGCGGCGCCGGCTGCGGCAGCGCCCGCACCCGCCGCGGCGGCCTCGACGCCGCCGGGCCCGCCGCCGCCGCACGGCAAGGGCGAGCAGGTGCAGATCGCCGACGCCTACATCGAGCTGCGCACGGGCCCGGGCCGCGGCTATCCCATCTTCCACGTCGCCGCGCGCAACGAATGGATCGAGATCGAGCTGCGCCATACCGACTGGTTCCGTGTGCGCACCGAAGGCGGCAAGGTCGGCTGGGTTCTGCGCCAGCAACTCGAAACGACGTTGACCGCCGGCGGGGTGAGGAAGAGCTTTCGCGACGTCCTGATCGACGACTTCCTGAGCCGGCGCGTCCAGCTCGGCGCAGCGTGGGGACACTTCAAGTCCGAGCCCGTGCTCAAGCTGTGGACCAGCGTGCGCATGTCGGAGACGCTCAGCGCCGAAGCCACGATCGGCCAGGTGCAAGGCGTCTTCTCGGGCACCGACTTCTGGCACCTCAACCTCATCGCCGAGCCGTGGTCGGACCGGCGCATCTCGCCCTTCGTCGGAATCGGCGTCGGCAAGTTCAGCAATTTTCCGAACCTGAGCCTCGTCGGCGCGATGACGACGAACGCCAAGCTCGCCAATGCGGTCATCGGTGTGCGCTATTACCTCACCGACCGTTTCGTGTTGCGCGCCGACTATTCGCTGTACACGGTTTTCGTCAACGATACGAAGTCGAACGAATACCGCGCCTGGACGGGCGGCGTTTCCTTTTTCTTCTGACGGCCGCAGACGCCTTCCGGACCCCGCATGAACAAGAATCTATCGCGCTCCGCTCTCGTCGCCGCCGCCGCGGCACTGTGCTTCGCGGCGCACGGCGCCGACCCGACGCCGACGCAGACCGATCAGGTCGTCGTGCCGGAGGTCGACCGGCGCGACATCAAGACACCGCACTTCCCGTCCAACGATTTCGAGATCGGCGCCTTCGGCGGCACCTACGCGACGCAGAACTTCGGCACCAGCGCGGTCGGCGGCGTCCGCCTCGGCTATCACATCACGGAAGACTTCTTCGTCGAAGGCGTCTACGCCATCACCAAGGTCAGCGACGAGCTGTTCCGACAGATCCTTCCCGGCGGCATCTTCCCGGACACCAAGGAAAAGCTCACCTACTACAACCTCTCGGTCGGCTACAACATCCTCCCCGGCGAGCTCTTTCTCGGCGGCAGGCGAGCCCGACCGACCCAGTTCTATGTCATCACCGGCGTCGGCAGCACCAAGCTCGACCAGCAGCGCCGGCCGACCTACAACTTCGGCTTCGGATACCGCGTCTACCTCGCCGACTGGGCGGCGCTGCAGGTAGACCTGCGCGATCACATCTTCTCGCTCGACCTGCTCGGCAAACGTCAGAGCACGCAGAACCTCGAGCTCACCGGCGGCCTCGCATTCTTTTTCTGAAGAAGGAAGGATTCATGATCACGATCCGGCAAGCGGGTTCGCTGCGCGCGGCACGGTTGATACTCGCCGCCGCGCTGGCCGTCGCCGCGAACACGGCGGCCCCGGCGATCGCGCCCTCGACGACGGCGCCCGACTTCACCCTGCACACCATGAACGGGCCGAACCTGCGCCTGGCCGAGCAGCGCGGCCGGGTCGTCATGGTCAACTTCTGGGCGACCTGGTGCGGGCCCTGCCGCGAGGAGATGCCGCAGCTCAATCGCCTCTACCAGAAGTACCGCAGCGCCGGCTTCGTTCTGCTCGGCGTCAACGTCGACGACGACACGCGCAAGGCTGCCGACGTCGCCGGCAAGCTCGGCGTGACCTTCCCCGTGCTCCTCGATACCGACAAGGCCGTCAGCAAGCTCTACGACCTGAGCACCATGCCGTCGACGGTGCTCATCGACCGCGACGGCAAGGTCCGCTACGTCCATCGCGGCTACCTGAACGGCTACGAGGACAACTACGAGAAGCAGATCCGGGAGCTGCTGAAATGAGCTTGCGGCACAGTCTCGCCCTCGCCGCCGTGCTCGGCACGGTGCTCGTCGCGGGGTGCGCGATGCCGCGCCTGCCGACGCTCGAGCCGTGGGTCAAGCCCTACGAGCGCGAGCGTCTCGCCGATCCGGTCATGAAGCTCTCGCGCGACACGCTGCCGGAGAAGCACTTCGAGCACGTTCGCGACGTGCGCGAGGGCGCGCGCGGCGCGACCGGCGTCCAGGGAGGCGGCTGTGGCTGCAACTAGAGCCGCGCTCGGCCTCTGGCGGCGCCTTCTGGCGCTGCTCGCGAGCCTGCTCGGCGGCCTGCTCGCCGTCGGCGGCGCGCGTGCGGTCGATCTGCCCGAGGACAAGGCCGAGGCGCTGTTCCATTCCTACAGCGGAGGCGGCGTAACGGCGAACGGGCCGGCCCTGCTGGTGCGCAAGAGCCTGTTCGACAAGGTCTCCCTCGCCGGAACCGTCTACGTCGATTCGGTGAGCAATGCGTCGATCGACGTCGTCACGACCGCGAGCCCGTACCGCGAGACGCGGACCGAGTACGGTCTGAGCGCCGACTACGTCTACCGCGATTCGCAGATCACGATTTCCGGCCTGACCAGCCACGAGCCCGACTACACGGCCAACACCGGGAGCCTCGACGTCACGCAGGAAGTGTTCGGCGGCATGACGACCGTCGCCCTCGGTTTCACGCGTGGCGCCGACACCGTCCTCAAGCACGGCTCGCCGGAATTCCACGAAACCGCCAAGCACTGGCAATACCGCCTCGGCGTGACGCAGATCCTGACACCGCGCTGGCTCATGAGCGTCAACGTCGAGGCGTTGTCCGACTACGGCTTTCTCGGCAGCCCCTATCGCGTCGCGCGAGTCTTCGGCGCCGCCGTGCCCGAACGCAACCCGAGCACGCGCTCGGCGCGCGCCATCAATCTGCGCCTGATCGGCGACCTCGGCTCGCGCGATTCGATGCACGTCGGCTATCGCTACTACCACGACACCTGGAGCATCGCCGCGCACACGGCGGAGATCGGCTACAGCCGCCACTTCGGCGAGTCCTGGCTCGCCGACACCTTCGTGCGCTACTACACGCAGCGGCACGCCCTTTTCTACAGCGACAACGCGCCGGTCGAGACGACCTACGTTTCGCGCAACCGCCAGCTGAGCACCTTCAACGACTTTGGCCTCGGCGCTAAGGTCGCCTGGACGGTCAGGAAGGTGCCGGGCCGCTACGACGTCAAGCTCAACGGCGCGTACGAGTACACGCGCTTCAAGTTCAAGGACTTCACCGACATCCGCACTGGCAACCCGTACGCCACCAACGCCAGCATCGTGCAGCTGTACGTGACGGCGACCTACTGAGACGAGACGCGTCCATGTTCATTCGAAGCTGCATGCTCATCGCTGCCGCCCTGGCCGGCGCGCCGTCGGCCACCTGGGCCGCCGATCCGGCTCCGGCCAAGGCCGCCAACCCCGCCGCCGCCGCCGCGAGCGCGGTCGCCGCCGCTGTGGCCAGCATGCCGATGCCCGTTGCCTCGGCCCCGGCGGCCGCGGCCAGCGCCCCGAGCGCCGCCGACGCCGCCAGCGCGCCGAGCCCGACGGGCGCGGCCAGCGCACCGCTCGCCGCCACGCTCGACGGGCGCGTCCAGGACGTGAAGAGCGACGTCATCAAGCTCAACCGCGACCTGCTCGTCCTCGAGGAAGAGCTGCTCTTCCCGGCGAACACGCAGGTCGCCTTGTTCGTCTCGATGGACGTGGGCAACATGTTCGAGCTCGACTCGGTGCAGATCAAGCTCGACGACAAGCTCGTCGCCAACTACCTCTACACCGCGCTCGAGGTCCAGGCCCTGCATCGCGGCGGCGTGCAGCGCGTCTACCTGGGCAACCTGCGCACCGGCAACCACGAGCTCGTCGCCCTCTTCACCGGCAAGGGCCCGCACGAGCGCGACTACCGGCGCGGCGCGACGGTCAAGTTCGAAAAGGGCACCGAGGCCAAGTACATCGAGCTGCGCATCACCGACTCGACCGGCAAGCTGCAACCCGAGTTCGACGTCAAGCTCTGGCAGTGAGGGTGATGCGACGCACCTTCCCCGCTCGCCTGCGGCCGCGATCGGCGATCGCGCTGGCCGCGGCATGGGCGCTCTGCCTCGCCGCCGGCAGCGCGTCGGCCGCCTGCACCTTCGGCCTCTTCTGCGGCGGCACCAAGGAGCCGAGCCACGAAATCAAGGCGCCGCACTACGGCGACGCCTTGTTCTATTTCTTCCAGGATCGTTACTTCACTTCCGTGACGACGCTGATGGCGTCGCAGCATTTCGATCGCGTGCCGCACCACGACGACGAGGCCGAAGTGCTGCGCGGCGGCATGCTGGCGTCGTACGGCCTGACGCGCGAGGCGGGCGAGATCTTCGCGCAGCTGATCGAACGCGGAGCGTCGCCCGCCGTGCGCGACCGCGCTTGGTTCTACCTCGCCAAGATCCGCTATCAGCGCGGCTACCTGCCCGAGGCCGAGGAGGCGATCGCGCACGTCGAGAACCACCTGCCGCGCGAGCTCGAGGAAGAGCGCGGCCTGCTGATGGCCAACCTGCTGATGGCGCGGTCCGACTACGCCGGCGCCGCCGGTGCCTTGAACGGCCTGACCGGCAAGTCGCTCCTGGGCAGGAACATCGGCTCGCAGTACGTCCGCTACAACCTCGGCATCGCCCTGCTGAAGTCGGGCGACAGCAAGCGCGGCACCGAGCTGCTCGACCAGATCGGCAAGGATTCCGCGGCCAACGAGGAGTACCGCAGCCTGCGCGATCGCGCCAACGTCGCTCTCGGCTTCTCGGCGCTCTCGGAAAACCGGCCGAAGGATGCCCGCGTCTACCTCGAGCGCGTCCGCCTGCAGGGCCTGCAATCGAGCAAGGCGCTGCTCGGCTTCGGCTGGGCCGCCGACGCTCTGAAGGACCCCAAGCTCGCCCTCGTCCCGTGGACCGAGCTGGCGCAGCGCGATGCCGGCGACTCGGCCGTCCTCGAAGCGCAGATCGCCGTGCCCTACGCCTACGCCGAGATCGGCGCCTACGGCCAGGCGCTCGAGCGCTACGAGGGCGCGATCGCCGCCTTCGAACGCGAGAGCGCCGACCTGAGCGAGTCGATCAAGGCGATCCGCGCGGGCCCGCTGATCGATCAGCTGGTCGCGCAGAACCCGGGCGACGAGATGGGCTGGTTCTGGAACATTCGCGACCTGCCCGACATGCCGCACGCCCGCCACCTGGCGCAGATCCTGGCGCAGCACGAGTTCCAGGAGGCGATGAAGAACTACCGCGACCTTCGCTATCTCGCGCGCAACCTCGACGAGTGGCGCGAGAAGCTGGTCGTCTTCAACGACATGCTGGCGACACGCCGCAAGGCGTTCGCCGACCGCCTGCCGAGGATCAAGGAATTCGAGCAGGGAATCGGCCTCGACCTCCTCGCGAAACGCCGCGACGACGCCGCCGCCGAGATCGCCGCCGGGGAGGCGGCCGGCGACGGCCTTGCCTTCGCCGACGAGAAGCAGCTCGCGATGCTCGAGCGCGTCAAGGGCATGCGCGCGATGGTCGACGCGCCGACGGCCGACGCCGAGGTAACGCAGCTGCACGATCGCGTCCGCCTCGTCTCCGGCGTGCTCGCCTGGCAGCTGCAGCAGGACTACGCGAGCCGGATCTGGATCGAGAAGAAGGAGCTGCACGACATCGACGAGGAGCTCGCCAAGGCGCAAGGCCGGGCCGCGGCGCTGGCCCAGGCGCAGCGCGACGAGCCGGCTCGCTTCGACCGCTTCGGGCAGCGCATCGCCGCGATCAGCCCGCTGCTGCAGGTGCTGATCCCGCGCGTCGCCGGCCTCGGCCGGGAGCAGCGGACGGAAGCGCAGGACGTCGCCATCGCCGAGCTGATGGGCCAGCAGGAGCGGATCGCCGCGTACACGACGCAGGCACGATTTGCGCTTGCCCAGCTCTACGACCGCGCCTACGGCAAACAGGATGCAGATCATGCTGCTTCGGCCAAGCCGTAGCCTGACGCTGCTCGCCGCGAGCATGCTGTGCGCGTGCTCGCTGTGGCGCGGCAGCGGCAGCACGCCCGACAACGAGCCGACGCTGAAGACGCTCGCCAAGCGCCAGGTCAACGTCGAGAAGGACACGCCGCTGGCCGCCGCCAACGAAGCCAAGGCGATCGAGGCGTATCGCAAGTTTCTCGACATCGCGCCGAAGGCGCCGCAGCGCTCCGAAGCGATGCGGCGGATCGGCGACCTCGAGATGGACAGCGCCGACAACCAGAGCGTCGACAGCAAGACCGCGGCGGCGCCCGACTACAAGGCGGCGGTGGCGCGCTACCAGGACTACCTGAAGACCTACCCCGCCGACCCGAACAACGACCGTGTCCTCTACCAGATGGCTCGTGCCTACGAGCAAAGCGGCGACCTCGAGACGGCGCTGAAGACACTCGACCGCCTGGTCAAGGACTACCCGTCGACGCGCTACGCGAGCGAGGCGCAATTCCGGCGCGGCGAACTGCTCTTCACGGCGAAGAACTACGTGGAGGCCGAGAAGGCCTATTCGATCGTCCTGAAAGCCGGCGAGAGCAGCCCGTACCAGGACCGTTCGCTCTACATGCAGGGCTGGTCGCTGTACAAGCAGGGTCGCCTCGAAGAGGGGCTGCGCTCCTTCTTCGGCGTCCTCGACCTGAAAGTGGCGGGCCGTGCCGGCGACGGCGCCGGCCTGGATGCGATCCAGGGGCTCAGCCGCGCCGACCGCGAGCTCGTCGAAGACACCTTCCGCGTTTCCAGCATCAGCCTGGCCAACCTGCAGGGCGCCGAATCGATCCCGGCCTTCATCGATTCGCCGGCGAGGAAGAGCTACGAGTTCCGCGTCTACGAGCAGCTCGGCGAGCTCTACATCAAGCAGGAGCGGACCAAGGATGCCGCCGACACCTTCGGCCAGTACGCGCGGCGCAACCCGCTCGGCGCGCAGGCGCCGGTGATGCAGGCGCGCGTGATCACGATCTACGAGAAGACGGGCTTCGCCAACCTGGCCCTCGAAGCGAAGAAGGACTACGTCGCCCACTACGGCCGGCTGAGCGAGTTCCGCAGCGCCAACCCGGACGGATGGGAGAAGGCCCAGCCGCTCGTGAAGACGCGCCTCGCCGAGCTCGCCCGCTTCTATCACGCGATGGCGCAGCAGACCAAGAACAGCGCGAACTACCAGGAAGCGGTGCGCTGGTATCGCGAGCTGCTGGCATCGTTCCCCGAGGATCCGACGGCTCCGCAAAGCAACTTCCTGCTCGCCGAGCTGCTCTACGAAGACTCGCGTTACGCCGAGGCCGCCGTCGAGTACGAGAAGACGGCGTACGTCTACGCCAAGCACGAGAAGAGCGCCGACGCCGGCTACGCCGCCCTGCTCTGCTATGCGGCGTTGCTGAAGAAGGCCGCCGCCGCGGAGCAGCCGCCGCTGCAGCGCACCAGCGTGGCGAGCGCGCTGCGCTTCGCCCAGGCTTTCCCGAGCGATCCGCGCGACGGGCCGGTCCTCACCGACGCCGCCGAGAAGCTCTATGCCCTGAAGGACGGCGAGCAGGCGGCGCGCGTCGCGCAGCGCGTGATCGACCTGAAGCCGGCGGCGCTCGACGCGCAGCGCCGCGTCGCCTGGACGGTCGTCGCCTACAGCGCCTTCGACAGCAAGGCCTTCGACATCGCCGAAAAGGCCTACGGCGAGGCGCTGCGCCTGACGCCGGAAAAGGATCCGGCACACGCCGATCTCGTCGAGCGCCAGGCGGCGGCGATCTACAAGCAGGCCGAGCAGGCGCGCGCCACCGGCCAGCAGCGCGAGGCGGCGGCGAACTTCGCCCGCGTCGGTGCCGTGGCGCCGCAGTCCGCGGTGCGGGCGACGGCGCAGTACGACGCGGCGGCGACGCTGATCTCCCTGAAGGACTGGGATGGCGCGATCCGCACGCTCGAGGATTTCCGGCAGCGCTTCCCCAATCACGCGCTGCAGCCCGAGGTGAGCAAGAAGCTCGCGGTCGCCTATCTCGAGAAGGGCCAGTGGGCCGGCGCGGCGGGCGAGTTCGAGCGCCTCGCGGCGTCGAACAAGGATCCGAAAGTCTCGCGCGACGCCCTCTGGCAGGCGGCCGAGCTGTACGAGAAGGCCGGCTCGCGCGCCGCCGCGGCCAAAGCCTACGAGCGCTACCTGACGCAGCACCCGCAGCCGCTCGAGCCGGCGATCGAGGCGCGCTTCCGCCTGGCCAAGATCGCCAAGGAAGACGGCAACGCGACGCGCGAGGCGGCGCTGATGAAGGACATCTTCCAGGCCGACCAGAACGGCGGCGCCGCGCGCACGCCGCGCACCCGCTATCTCGGCGCGACCGCCGCGCTGGCAATGGCCGAGCCGGTCGCCGAGGCCTATCGCAGCGTCCAGCTCGTCGAGCCGCTGCAGCGCCAGTTGCGCCTGAAGAAAGCCCGGCTGGAAGAAACCCTGAACGCGTACAAGGTGGCGGCCGACTACGGCGTCGCCGACGTGACGACGGCGGCGACCTACCGGATCGCCACGGCCTACCGCGACTTCGGCAAGGCCCTGATGGCGTCGGAGCGGCCGAAGAACCTGTCGAAGGTCGAGCTCGAGCAATACAACGTGCTGCTCGAGGAGCAGTCGTTCCCCTTCGAGGAGAAGGCGACCGAGCTGCACGAAGTCAACGCGCACCGCGCCGCCAGCGGCGTCTACGACAAGTGGGTGAAGAGCAGCTTCGACGCGCTGCGCGAGTTGCGCCCGGTGCGCTACGGCAAGACCGAAGTCAGCGAGGTGGCGATCGATGCGATCCGCTGACTTCTTCCGGCGTTTCTGTGCCGTGGCGCTTGCCCTCGGCGCAACCGGCTGCTCGACCGTCAGCGAGCCGCTCGGCGCGATCCGGCAGGCGATCAGCGTCGGGCCGAGCACGCCGGCTGCGGCCGGCACGCGCAGCGGTGCCGCCGCCCAGCCCGCCGAAGGGCCGGTCAGCCCGACGATCCAGCGTGCCTTCGACGACGCGAGCCGGGCCCTGCGCAGCGGCCGCGTCGACGAAGCCGAGCGCGCCTACCGCGCCCTCGCGCAAGCCAACCCCGAGCTCGGGGGCCCGCACGCCAACCTGGGCGTCATCTACCGGCAGAGCGGCAAGCTGCCCGAGGCGGCGGCCGAGTTCGAGCGTGCGGTGCGCCTCAATCCACAGCAGCCGATCTACCTGAACCAGCTGGGCATCACCTACCGCCAGCTCGGCCAGTTCGCCAAGGCCAGAGACGCCTACCAGCAGGCGATCGCGCTCGATCCCGGATACGCGGCGCCGACCCTGAACCTCGGCATCCTCTACGACCTGTACTTCGGCGACGCGCCACACGCGCTCGAGCTGTACGGCCGCTATCTTGCTTTGGTTCCGAACGGGGACGCGACCGTGACAAAGTGGGTCGCCGATCTCAAGAACCGCAAGCCCGCGCCGATCACGGTCAGCCGCCAGGAGAAGCCATGAAGCCCTATCGAATCGCCACGATCGGTTTCGTCGCCGCCGCCGCCACGCTGCTCCTCGGCGGCCCCGCGGCGGCCCAGAAGCGTGCGGCTCCCGCGGCGGCGCCGGTCGCCACCGCCGCCAGCGAACCGACCGCGGACCGAGCCGACCTCGAGCGCAGCCAGATCATCGGCAACCGCGAGCTGCCCAAGGTCCTCTACATCGTGCCCTGGAAGAAGCCCGGGCCGGGCGATCTTTCCGGGCGGCCGCTCGTCAGCGTTCTCGACGAGGCGCTTGCGCCCCTCGACCGCGACGTCTTTCGCCGCCAGGTGCGCTACGACGGGCAGACCGCGGCGCGCGCCGCGGCCGAGACGGCGCCAGCGAGCAAATAGCCCCCTTCACCGCATCCCTCGTTTTCATCGGAGTCAGCCATGGATCCTCTCAGCACCGTCGTCAAGTTCTTCGTGGATTGCGGTTTGTTCATCTATCCGAGCGCCCTCATCATGGCGCTCGGCGTGACGATCGCGATCGAGCGCTTCATCTTCCTGTCGAAGGCACGCAACCAGAACCGCAAGGTCTGGGCGCAGGTGCTGCCGATGCTGCAGAAAGGGCAGTTCCGCGACGTCCAGAGCATGACGGCGCAGTCCGACGCCGCTGTCGGCAAGATCGTCAGCTACGGCCTCACGCGCATGCAGAGCCCGGGCCGGCGCGAAGACTTCGACGCCGCGATGGAAGAAGGGATGATGGAGATCGTGCCGCGCCTGGAAAAGCGCACGCACTACATCGCGACATTCGCCAATGTCATCACGCTGGTCGGCCTGCTCGGCACGATCATCGGCCTGATCAAGGGCTTCACGGCGGTGGCGCAGGTCAACCCGGCGGAAAAGGCCGAGATGCTCTCGGCATCGATCTCAATCGCGATGAACAACACCGCGTTCGCGCTGATGGTCGCGATCCCGTTCCTGCTGATCCATGCGTTCCTGCAGGCCAAGACGAGCGAGATCGTCGACGGCCTCGAGGCCGCGAAGATCAGCTTCCTGAACCTGGTGCAGCGCATGAAGTCGGAGCACTCCGGCTCCGCGGCGCGCTGAGCCCGGCCTTCCCACCTGCCCTGACCCCGCCGGAAAGCCGACCATGCCCATCCGCCGCCTCAAGAAGACGCCGGCGCATCTCGAGATCACCGCGTTCATCAACCTGATCGTGGTGCTGGTGCCGTTCCTGCTGTCGGTGGCCGTGTTCACCCACCTGGCGGTGATCGATTTGAGCCTGCCGGCGCAGTCTTCGGAAAAGCTGGAAAAGCTCGATCCGAACAAGCCTCTGAAGCTCGAGGTCGTGATCCGCCCCGAGAGCGTCGAGGTCAGCGACCGGATCGGCGGACTGATCCAGCGCATTCCCAACGTGACAGGCGGCGCTGCCGATGTGAAGACGCTCTCGGCCCTGATCCAGAGCATCAAGCTGAAGTTTCCGGACACGCTCGAGGCGACCGTGATGGCCGAGCAGACGACCTCCTACGACGAGCTCGTGCAGGTGATGGACGCGGTGCGCGCCGGGCACCAGGTAGAGGGCCAGCGGATCGTCAGCGTCGACTACTTCCCCAACATCTCGATCGGCGACGCGCCGGTCCGCAGGCAGTAGCGAGGCCATGAAGCAGACCCCGCTGCAGCGGCGCTCCGAGCACCGCAACCGCAACAAGACGATGGTCGACATGAACCTCGTCTCGCTGATCGACGTGTTCACGATCCTGATCTTCTTCCTGCTCTCGAACACCGGCGCCGTCGAGACGATCGCCAGCCCGCGTGCCGTCAAGCTGCCCGAGTCGATGGCAGACAAGCAGCCGAAGGAGACGGTGCTCGTCGTCGTGACCGGATCGGAGATCCTGGTCGGTCCGCGCGTCGTCTCGTCGGTGATCGACGCGATGGCCGCCGACGGCGACCTGATCGTGCCGCTCAAGGCCGAGCTCGACCTGGTCGCGAGCCGACAGGTGATCCGCGCCGAGAACATGGCCGACAGCAAACGCATGACGATCATGGCCGACAAGGACATTCCGTATCGCCTGCTGCGCAAGGTCATGTTCACCGGCGCCCGGGCGAACTTCAGCGACGTGTCGTTCGCCGTGCGGCAGAGGTTCGAGCCATGAGCGCGGCGCGCCGTGAACGCTCCGAGCGTGGCGGCCTGTCCGAGGCAGGCCGCCTGTCCGAGGCGGGTCGGCTTTCGGTGAGCGCGTCGAACGACTCGGGGCGGCAGCGCAAGCGCCGGCGCAAGGTCGATCCGTCGCGCGTGTCGTTCCGCAAGGTCGTGCTGCCCTGGTCGGCGGCACGCGACGACGACGCGCGCTTTCGCCGCATCGCCACAGTCGTGCTCACCGCGTGGGCGATCTTCTTCATCCTCCTGCCCTGGTTGCCGATCCACGAGCCCGATCGGACGCAGGCACAGCCGCTGGCCGTGCCCATGGCCAGGCTCCTTCTCGAAGACAAGCCGATTCCGCCGGCGCCGAAGCCGAAGGTGGCAGCGCCGGTCGTCAAGCCGGTCGAGCAGAAGGTGGCCGTCGCCAAGCCCGATCCGAAGAAGCCGGAGCAGCCCGCCAAGGCGCCGCGTCGGCCCGAGGGACCGACCAAGGTCGCGCTGAACAAGGAAGCGCCCGTGCCCGAGGCGCGCGTGCCAATCCCCGACAAGCCACCTGGCGAGATCGAAGGGGCCAAGCGCAAGGTCGCCGGCATCGGTCTGCTCGCCATGAAGGACGACATCCAGGAGTTGCACGGCGCGCCGCTCGCGGTGCAGCTCGCCCCCGTCAAGCAGGGGCCGGGCGTCGGCACGGGCGTCGGCGTCGGCGTCGGCGCGGGCAACGAAGCCGGCATTCCGGTGCGCGCCCTCATCACCTCGAACGCAACCAACGGCAGCGGCGGCATCAACACGGCGGCGTACAGCAAGAACACCGGCGGCGGCGGCCTTGCGGGCCGCGCGACGACGCTGGTCGAAGGCGCGATCGGCGGCGGCGGCGGCGGCGGCCCGGGGGGCGGCGGCGCACGCGGTCGCGGCGACGGGACCGGCAGCGGCATCGGCGGCGCGGGCGGCGGCGGTGGCGGCGGGAACCTGCAAAAGGGCGGCAGCGGGAAGGCCTCGCGNTCGCTCGAGGACGTCAAGCTCGTCTTCGACCGCAACAAGGGCTCGATCTACGCGATTTACAACCGAGCGCTCCGCGAGGAGCCCAGCCTGCAGGGC
>JGI24140J50213_10000134_pt1 | contig 32970 bp, 29 predicted proteins | sample BarGraIncu00222A_FD_50213 | JGI IMG/M metagenome (IMG submission 50213)
AGCGTGGCGGGGACGACGCGCGGATGCTCGAGCTGCTGGAGCCCTACGCGGGGCACCGGTACCGGGCGGTGCGGATGATCGAGCTGTCGGGGGTGTCTCCGGGTCGACGGGCGCCGAGGTACTCACCGCTCGACCATCGCTCGCGCTGATCCTTTTGGGTTCCGGCTCTTTGGTTCCGGCGGAGCGAGCGGCGTCCCCGCACCTCGCTGGCACGGCATCTTTACGCTCGGCGCGGGGACGCCGCTCGCTCCGCCTCGCCTCCCGTCCCCCCGCTCGCGGGTCCATGAACCACCTGGCACGCTAACGGCTTCTCGTCGACGCCCGCCGGGGGTGGTTTGGCCTGGTGTGCTCACTTTTGTGGGTGCGCCTTGGGTTTGCTTCGGTGCCAGTTGGTTCGCTGCGTCAAGGAGAGCGGGCTACCTCGTGAGCAGGTAGGCGGCGGGGTCGCGGGAGGGGCGGCCGGGCGGGGGGCCGGCGGGGTGGCCGACGGCGACGGCGCCCATGGGGTCCCAGTCGGACGGCAGGTCGAGGGCCGCACGGGCGACGTCCTTGCAGAACAGGGTGCTCGACACCCAGGCCGAGCCGAGGCCCTCTGCGGCCAGTGCCACCAACAGGTTCTCGACGCCGGCGCCCATCGCGACGAGGAACATCTCGCGCTCGGCGGTCGCGCGTGCGTCGTCCGGGTAAGGGTGCGAGCCGGCCATGACCAGGCAGGGCACCACGAGCACGGGGGCGGTACGCAGGAGGTCGCCACGGTGCAGCCGGCGGGCGATGGCCTCGGGGGCGAACCCGTCTGCAGCCAGGTCCGTCGCCCACCGCTCGGCCATCGCGTCGAGCAGCCGGGTACGCACGTCCGGCGACTCCACGAGGACGAACCGCCACGGGGTCGTGTGGTGCGGCGCCGGTGCGGTGATGGCGGCGGCGACGGCCGTCACGACGGCGTCGTGGTCGACCGGGCGGTCGCTGAAGGTGCGCACGGTGCGGCGGGACGGGACCACCTCCCGGTGCCCGAGCCGGAACATGTCCTCGGCGGCAGGTCGTACCAGCGACCGAGCACCCGGCCCGTCGGCCGGGCCGACGAGGTGCGCGAGGCCGCGGACGACCGCCACCGGGACGCCGGAGAGCTTGCCCTTGGCGAGGTCTGCGGCCGCCGCGATCTCGTCGGCCACGGCGACCACCGTCTGCTCCAGGGTGTTGCCGTAGCCGTCGACCCGGCCGCGGTGGTCGTCCAGCGGCTCGAGGCCGGCGACGCCGATGGCGACGTCGGTGAGGCCCAGCCGCCACGGCCGGCCGAACGTGTCGCTCACGACGACGCCGACATCGACGCCAGCCAGGCGCAGCACGGCGGTACGGATCCGCACGGCGCTGGCGTCGGGGTCGAGCGGGAGCAGCACGATCGTGCCTGCGCGGGTGTTGCTGGCGTCGACACCGGCAGCGGCCATCACGAGGCCGTGCCTCGTCTCCACGATGCGCGTCGAGCCCCTTCGGGCCAGCAGGCGCACGGATTCCGCGTCGATGGCGGCCTCCCGGTCCGCGGCCTGGACGGTACGGCCCTCGGCCTTGCTCACGACCTTGCTGGTGACGACGAGGACGTCGCCGTCGGCCAGGTCGGGTACGGCCGCGACGATCAGCGCCGCGAGATCGTGGCCCTCGGCCACCTCCGGCAGCCCGAGCACGGGCCGAACCTCGAACCCGGCCGGAACGGTCACCGGCGCGGCCCGAGCTCCGCCGCGAGGTCGAGCGCTGCTGCCGCGATGGCGCGCGTCGTGGCCTCGTCGGACATGAGCAGCGGCAGGGCGCGCACCACGACGCCGTCGACCTCCGTACCTGCGTCGGCATCGTCGACCAGCCAGCCGTCGATCAAGCCCGCGTACAACGCGGCGACGGCTCCGGCCGAGGTCTCGATGCCGAGCGTGGCGAGGCACGCGTCGGCCATGCCGCGTACGGGTGCGCCGCCGATGATCGGCGATACCCCCACCAGTGGCGCCGGCGAGGCCACGAGGGCTTCACGGATGCCCGGTACGGCGAGGATGGTGCCGATCGAGACGACCGGGTTGGACGGCGGCAGCAGGAGCACGTCGGCCGCCGCGACGGCCGCCAGGACGCCAGGGGCCGGCTTCGCGTCGTCGGCGCCGATCGGGACGATCGACAGGGCGGGGGTCGAGGCGTGGAGCCGCACCCACCACTCCTGGAAGTGGACGGCCCGCCGCCCCTGCTCGTCGTCGACGACGACGTGCGTCTCGACCTGGTCGTCGGTCATGGGGATGAGGCGTACGCCGGGCTGCCACCGCTCGCACAGCGCCTCGGTGACCTGGCTGAGCGGGTAGCCGGCGGCGAGCATCTGCGACCGCACGATGTGCGTGGCGAAGTCCCGGTCGCCGAGGCCGAACCACTGCGGCTCCACCCCGTACGCCCCGAGCTCCTCCTTGACGGTGAACGTCTCGTCGGCACGACCCCAGCCCTGGTCCTCGTGGATGCCGCCGCCTAGGGTGTACATCACGGTGTCGAGGTCTGGGCACACGCGCAGCCCGAACAGCGTGATGTCGTCGGCAGTGTTGCCGATGACCGTGATCGCGTGGTCGCCGCCGCGGGCGGCCAGCTCGGCCTTCAGGCCGCGAAGGAAACGGGCGCCGCCGATGCCGCCGGCGAGGGCTGTGATGAGCACGCGCTCATCCTCGCAGCGACCTGCCGGGTTCGGATGCACCGGGCCGCTACGCTCGAGAGCGTGACCGGGAGGGCGGCCAGCCGATGGCGTGATGCCCTCGCGTCCTGGGCGGTGCCCGACGAGCTCGTCGAGCGCGCCGGGCGGAGCCCCTGGGGCCACCCGGTGAGCCGGTTCGCCGCACGGGCCGACCTCGAGATCGGTGCCCCTTCGGGAGCCTCGTTCGAGCGGGCGGTGGAGGGCCTCGAGGAGGCCGAGTCCGCGGGCGGCGCTCCCGGGTCCGTGCTCGACGTGGGGGCTGGGGCTGGGGCCGCCAGCCTCCCGCTGCTGCCGTGGGCCGGCGCGGTCACCGCGGTCGACACCAGCGCCGACATGCTCGCGGCGTTCTCCGAGCGGGCCGACGCGCTTGCAGCCCGTTCCGACGGCCCGCCGGTGGCCGTCCGTACCGTCCTCGGCTCCTGGCCCGAGGTCGCCGAAGATGCAGGCGTCCACGATGTCGTGGTGTGCCACCACGTCGCGTACAACGTCGGGGACATCGGCCCGTTCCTCGCGGCCCTGACCGGCGCCGCTCGCCACCGGGTGGTGGTGGAGATCCCGCCCGAGCACCCGCTGACCTGGCTGAACCCGTTGTGGCTGAAGTTCCACGGCCTCGAGCGGCCGCACGAGCCCACGGCCGACGACCTCGTGGCCGTGCTGCACGAGCTCGACGTGCGAGCCCTCTCGGTGGACCGCTGGGTCCGTCTCGATCATGACCCGATGACGGCGCAGGAGCGAGTGGCGCTGGTGACCCGCCGGCTCTGCCTGCCCGAGGAACGCGAGCCGGAGGTCGCCGTGCAGCTCGGCGACGAACCGCCCGTCGAGCTGCGGCGCATGGTCACGCTGACCTGGCGGGGCGCCGCCCTCGGGACGCGCTGACGCCGAACGTACGCTTCGGACATGGTGGCGAGCTCGATGCGGCGGGCGTTGGCGCGGGCCCGCGACGGGAAGTCCCTGGACGTCGCGGAGGCGGCGGTGCTGCTGGCGGCCCGTGGCGAGGCGTTGGAGGACCTGCTCGCGGTCGCGTCGCGGGTGCGCGACCAGGGGCTGGCGGCCGCGGGTCGGCCCGGTGTCGTCACGTACAGCCCGAAGGTGTTCGTGCCGCTGACCCGGTTGTGCCGCGACCGTTGCCACTACTGCACGTTCGTGACGGTGCCCGGGCGGCTGGCCGTCGAGGGGCTGGAGCCGTACCTGTCGCCGGACGAGGTGCTGGACGTCGCTCGGACGGGTGCTGCAGCGGGTTGCCTGGAGGCGTTGTTCACCCTTGGCGACCGACCGGAGGACCGCTGGCCGGTGGCCAAGGAATGGCTGGCAGCAAGGGGTTATGACGACACGCTGGCATACGTGCGGGCGATGGCGGTCCTGGTCCTGGAGGAGACGGGCCTTCTCCCGCACCTGAACCCGGGGGTGATGTCGTGGGCGGAGATGGCGCGGTTGAAGGCGGTGGCGCCGTCGATGGGGATGATGCTGGAGACGACGTCGACGCGGCTGTTCGCCGAGCCCGGTGGCGCGCACTTCGGGTCGCCGGACAAGGACCCGGCGGTCCGGCTGCGGGTCCTGGAGGATGCCGGCCGGCTGTCCGTGCCGTTCACCACCGGCGTGCTGCTGGGCATCGGCGAGACGCTGACCGAGCGGGCTGAGTCACTGTTCGCGATCCGGGCGACGGCCCGCAGGTACGGGCACGTGCAGGAGGTGATCGTCCAGAACTTCCGGGCCAAGGACGACACCGCGATGCGGGCCACGCCTGACCTTGCAGCTGAGGACTACCTGGCGGCGGTCGCGGTGGCGCGGGTGGTGCTGGGTCCGTCGATGCGGGTGCAGGTGCCACCGAACCTGTCCGAGCCCGAGGAGCTGGGCCGCCTGCTGCGGGCCGGGGTCGACGACTGGGGCGGGGTCTCGCCGGTGACCGCTGACCACGTGAACCCGGAGCGGCCCTGGCCGGCCGTGTCCGCGCTGGCTGCGGCCAGTGCTGCGGAAGGCTTCGAGCTGGTGCCGCGGCTGACGGTGCACCCGCACTACGTGCGCGCGGGGGAGCCGTGGATCGACCCACGGGTCATCGGCCACGTGGCGGCGCTGGCCGACCCGCGGTCCGGGCTCGCGCTCGCCGGCGCCCGCGCGCAGGGCCGGCCGTGGCAGGAGCCCGACCCGTCGTGGGGGACGAGCTCGTCCGGCCGTACGGAGCTGCACGTCGAGGTCGACACGGTCGGCCGCTCGGGCGACCGGAGGACCGACTTCGACGCCGTCTACGGCGACTGGGACGCGGTCGGCGACGACGCCCGGGCCGCCGCCGCCCCCGATCTGACAGTTGTCGGTGCTAGATCAAACGGATCGTCAGGCTTGGGTGGCCGCGGGGACGTCGCGGCGGGGCTAAGGATCGCCCGCGACCGGCCGGCCGCGCTGCTCGACACCACGCACGAGTCGCTCGCGCTGGCGCTGTTCGGCGCCGACGGCGCCGACCTGGACGAGGTCTGCGCGCTGGCCGACGACGTGCGCCGCGACACGGTCGGCGACGACGTGACCTACGTGGTCAACCGGAACATCAACTTCACTAACGTCTGCTACGTGGGCTGCCGGTTCTGCGCCTTCTCGCAACGCCGGACCGACGCCGACGCCTACTCCCTCTCCCTGGACGAGATCCGCCAGCGCGTCGTCGAGGCGTGGGACCTGGGCGCCACCGAGATCTGCATGCAGGGCGGCATCGATCCCGACCTTCCGGGCACGGCCTACTTCGACCTGGCCCGGGCGGTGAAGCAGGCGGCCCCCGGCATCCACCTGCACGCCTTCAGCCCGATGGAGGTCATGAACGGCGTGGCCCGTACGGGGCTGTCGATCCAGGACTTCCTGTACGAGGCCAAGGCCGCCGGCGTCGACACCATCCCCGGCACTGCAGCGGAGATCCTCGACGACGAGGTGCGCTGGGTGCTCACCAAGGGCAAGCTGCCGACGTCGGCGTGGGTCGAGGTCGTGACCACCGCGCACCGCCTCGGGATCCGGTCCAGCTCCACGATGATGTACGGGCACGTCGACCACCCGCGGCACTGGCTCGGCCACCTGCGACAGCTCGCCGCGATCCAGGACGACACCGGTGGTTTCACCGAGTTCGTCCCGCTGCCGTTCGTGCACACCAACGCCCCGGTCTACCTGGCCGGCGTGGCCCGCCCGGGACCGACCGTGCAGGAGAACCGCGCCGTGCACGCGATGGCCCGGCTGCTGCTGCACGGCCGTATCGACCACGTCCAGACCTCGTGGGTCAAGCTCGGTACGGAAGGCACCCAGCTCATGCTGAACGGCGGGTGCGACGACCTCGGCGGGACCCTCATGGAGGAGACCATCAGCCGCATGGCCGGCTCCCAGCACGGCTCCCAGAAGACCGCCGCCGAGCTCGAAGCGGTCGTTCGAGGCATCGGTCGGAACCCGCGCGAGCGCACGACGACGTACGGCGACCCTGGGACGAGAGTGACAAGTAGCACCCTGCCGCTTGACTTTGGTGGAGCGACGCGCGTGTAATTCCACGCATGTCGTTCCCGGCCAGCGTCCAGGCAGCATCTGACCCGACCGGGACCAGGGTCGAGGAGGGCACGCGAATGAGCGTGGTGTTTCCGCTGCACGGCGGCGAGGACGAGATGTCCTGGCAGGAACGTGCGCTGTGCGCCCAGACGGACCCGGAGTCCTTCTTCCCCGAGAAGGGCGGGTCCACCCGCGAGGCCAAGAAGGTCTGCACCGGGTGCGACGTCAAGGGCGACTGCCTGGAGTACGCGTTGGCGCACGACGAGCGCTTCGGCATCTGGGGCGGGCTGTCCGAGCGCGAGCGCAGACGGCTGAAGAAGCAAGCGGTCTGACCGTCTCGTCGGCTCGGGTCCCTTAGGGTTGGTGCAGCGGTCGGGCCAGCCGACCATCGCTTCGCCCCTCTCGTTGAACCCACTCGTATGCCGACGCCCTGGACAGAAGACCCCAGCGAGGGGTCAGGTATGTCCACTCACGGGACCGATGCCGACGACGAGCCGACCGACGGCGCGGGCACCGCCACCGGTGACTTCTTCGCCGGCATCGACGACTACACCGGTCCGGCCGAGCCGGACACCCGTACGTTCGCGCGGCACCTGGTCACCGCCGTCCTCGTGGCCCACAACGGGGCCCGCTGGCTGCCCAAGACGTTGACGGCGCTTCGTCGGTTGACCCGCCAGCCGCAGCTCGTCGTAGCCGTGGACACCGGCTCCACCGATGCGACGTCCTTGTTGCTGGCCAAGGCCCTCGGCGCCTCAGCCGTCCTGACGATGCCGCGGGACACCGGTTTCGGCGCGGCGGTCCATCACGCGGTCGACGCCGGGAAGAACGCCCCGGGGGTCCCGGCCGAGCCAGGCATCGACGGGCCGGTGGTCGAGTGGCTGTGGCTGCTGCACGACGACTCAGCGCCCGACCCCGAGTCGCTCCGGCAGCTGCTCGCGGCCGTCGACGCGAGCCCGTCGATCGCCGTCGCGGGACCGAAGGTGCGCGGCTGGTCGGACCCGTCCCAGCTCGTCGAGGTCGGGCTCACCGTCGGCGGGGGCGGTCGCCGCGAGACCGGGCTCGAGCGGCACGAGCTCGACCAGGGGCAGCACGACGGACGCAGCGACGTCCTCGCGGTGGGGTCGGCTGGCCTGCTGGTCCGTCGCGACGTGTGGGACGCGCTGGGCGGGTTCGACGAGCGGATCACGCTGTTCCGCGACGACCTCGACCTCGGCTGGAGGGCCAACCTCGCCGGGCACCGGGTCGTCGTGGTCCCGGAGGCGGTCGTCCACCACGCCGAGGCCAGCGCGCACGGGCTCCGGTCCGCCGACGCCGTGCACGGGCACGTGCACCGCGCCGACCGCCGGGCCGCGCTCCACGTCATCCTCGCGAACGCACCGCTCTACTCGTTGCCCTGGCAGTGGTTCCGGCTGCTGGTCGGGTCGGTGCTCCGGGGCCTCGGGCTGCTGATCGGCAAGGCCCCGCGCGAGGCCGTCGACGAGCTCGTCGGCTCCGCGTCGGTCCTGTTCGTACCGCTGCCGCTGCTCAGGGCCCGGGCCGCACGCGCCCGGACCCGTACCGTTCCCGCTCGGGCGGTACGGCACCTGCTGGCGCCGCCGATGTCGGGGCTGCGGCACGGGCTGGAGTCGGTTGCCGGGCTGGTGTCCGGGCGTACCGACCTCACGGCCAACAGCGGCAGCGCGCTCGACTCGGGGCCGACCAGCGAGGACGCCGACGAGATGACGGTCGGGCCCGGCCGGGTCCGCGGCCTGCTCGAGCGCCCGGGAGTCCAGCTGGGGATCGGGCTGGTGCTCGCCTCGCTCGCCGCGTCCCGCGCCCTCGTGTACGGATCGGGGCTGCTGCAGGGCGGCGCGCTCCTGCCCTCGGGCCCGGGGGCCGGCTCGCTCTGGGCGTCGTACGCGACCGGCTGGCACGACGTCGGGGTGGGCAGCCCGCTCGCGGCCCCGGCCTACCTGGTACCGCTCGCCGCGCTCTCGACCGTCCTGCTCGGCAAGGCGTGGCTGGCGGTGGACCTGCTGCTGCTGATGGCTTCCCCGCTGGCCGGCATCGTCGCGTACTGCCTGCTCCGCCGGCACGTCCCCGGCCCGCGGCTGCGGGCCCTGGCGGCCGTCACCTACGCGCTGCTCCCCGCGGTCACCGGCGCGGTGGCGACCGGCCGGCTGGGTACGGCGGTCGCGGCCTGGCTGCTCCCGCTCGCCGGTGCCCTCGCGGCGCAGGCGGTCGGTCTCGGCGGCTGGCCGGGATCGCTGCGCCGGGCCTGGGTCGCCGGGCTGCTCCTGGCGGTGGTGGTGGCCTTCGTCCCTTCGGTGTGGCTGCTCGCCCTGGTCGCCGGCTGCGCGGGAGTCGGTCTGTACGCGTGGCGGTCGAGAGCCGCGTGGCTGCGGCTGGTCTGCGTCCTGGCCGTACCTCCGCTCGCGCTGCTGCCGTGGACGTGGCGGGTCCTCCGCGAGCCTGCCACGGCGCTGCTGGAGGCCGGGACCCCTTCGACGGCGCTGGCCTCCGCGCACCTGCCGGCCTGGCACCTGGCGGTGGCGAACCCGGGCGGTCCCGGCGTGCCCTCGGCCTGGGTGACCCTGCCCCTGCTGCTCGCGGGGCTCGTCGCGCTGCTGCGCTCCGACCGGCACCGGCTCGTCGTCGCGGCCTGGGTCGTCTCCCTCAGCGGCCTGCTGGCCGGGCTGCTGCTGTCGGCTGTCACCGTGACACCGGCGTCGCTGGGCCGGCCGGTGCACGTGTGGCCCGGATCGGCGACGCTCCTTGTCGGCGGCGGCCTCGTCGTCGCCGCGACCGTGGCCGCCGACGGTGCGCGGGCGCGGCTGCGCTCCTACCGGTTCGGCTGGCGCCAGCCGGTCGTCGCCGCGATAGCCGGCATCGCGGTCATCTCCCCGCTGCTGCTGGCGCTGGGCTGGGTGGTGGGTGGTGTGTCAGGGCCGCTCACCCGCGACGTCGCGGACGTGCTGCCGGCCTACGTGGTGGCGTCCAGCGCCGTCCCTGACCGGCCTCGGGCCCTGGTGCTGCAGGCCCATCCGGACGGTACGACGACCTATGCGGTCGTGCCCGGGCAGGGCCGCGAGCTCGGTGACGGCGACGTCGCTGCGTCGGCCGACCTGACCCGCGGCGTGAGCACGTCGGTCTCCCTGCTGCTCAGCGGTCGCGGCGGCGTCGAGCAGATCACCCAGCTGGGGTCCGCGGGCATCGGCTACCTGGTCGTCGACGCGCCGGTCGACGCCGCCCTCGAGCGGCTGCTGGACGGCGTACCCGGCCTGCTCCGGGTCAGCTCGATCGACCGCGGGGCGGTGTGGCGGCTGCTTCCGCCCGGAGCGCGCGTGCAGCTGCTCCGTACCGGGGCCGCGCCCGTCGCTGTCCCCGCCGACCCGACGTCGCGTACGACCACGGTCGACACGGACCTGCCGGCGAGCGGGTCGGGCTCAGCGGTGCTCCTGCTGACCGAGGCGGCCGACCCGGGCTGGCGCGCGACCGCCGACGGGGTGCCGCTCTCGGGCCATGTCGTCGACGGGTGGGCGCAGGGCTTCGACCTGCCGGCCTCGGCGCACCACGTGAGCATCAGGTACGTCTCGTCCCGGTCGGGCTGGCTGGTCGCGCAGGGCCTGATGGTCCTCGTCCTCGTCGTCCTCGCGCTGCCGACCAGGCGCCGCCGAGGGCTCGGCCGGCTCGGCGACGTCGACACCGACGTCGACACCGACGCCGACTCCGAGAGCGATGCCGAGAGCGATCCAGACGGCGACGCCGAGGCGCACCCTGAGTCGGCGGTGCGGGTATGAGACTGCCTCGCCCCGCGGTCACCCTGGCCGGCGTCGGCACCGTGGTCCTGCTGGCGGTCGGCATCGGTGCGGGCACTTCCGGCGGGACGTCCGCGACAGCACCGGTCGGCGTGGCCTCTCAACCGATCACGAGCGCCGACCTGGTCTGCGCGTCGGCCGCCAGCGTCAAGGGCGTCACGACCGCGATGCTGTCCGCCGCCGCGCCCGGCCCGCCGAGCGCCGGCGCAGGCGCGTCCGGCGGCAGCGGCACGGGCACGATCAGTGTCTCGCGGCTTGGCGCCCCGGAGTCGGCGCCGCCCCTGGCGGTGGCGGCTACGGGGTCCCCGGTCCTGCGCTACCCCGTACCCGTCGGCAAGCCTGTCGCTCTCGTGGTCCGCGCCACCGGCGACTACGCGCGCGGCCTGACGGCCTCGGTGACCAGCCGCACGGCCGCAGGTGCCGGCCGAGCGGTCACCACGGAGCAGTGCACGCCGGGGGGCAGCGGGGGCTGGTTCGTCGGAGGCGGCGCCGCCATCGGGCGTCGTTCGGTCCTCTACCTCACCAACATCGACGCGGCGCCGGCCACCGTCGACGTGACCGTGTTCACCCCGACCGGAAGCCAGCAGCCCGCACCGGTCCAGGGCCGGACGATCAACCCCGGCAAGCAGTACGCGATCGGCATCGATGCCCTCGTACCCGGCGCCGCCGCCACCGCGGTGCACGTGCTCACCCGGTCCGGACGGGTGGCAGCTGCGCTCTACGACAGCCAGGTCAACGGCCTGCTCCCGCTCGGAGCCGACTGGGTGCCCCCGACGACCGACCCGTCGCGCAACGTGGTGATCACCGGCATCCCGGGCGACGCCGGCTCCACCCGCACCCTCGGCCTCGTCGTCCCCGGGATCAACGACGCCGTCGTCAACGTGCACCTGGTCACGACCGACGGGACGCTCTCCCCGGACCCGCTGCAGAACGTCTCGGTACCAGCCGGGCAGCTGGTCGACGTCGATCTGAGCCAGCTGCCCACCGGTTCCCCGTTCGCCGTCGTCGTCGAGTCCGACCAGCCGGTCGTCGCGGGGATCCGTACCGTGCTCCCGCCTGGCGGGACGAAGCGGTTCCCCGACTTCACGTACGCGGCGGGCACGAGTGCCGTTGCGGGTGGCGTCCTGCTGCCGACGGTCCAGCACTCGGCCACGGTGACCACCGAGCTGCAGCTCGTCGCGCCCGGTGCGGTCGACGTGGTCGTCCAGCTCACGACGACGACGGGCGCCGTACCGGGCATCACTGCCGGCCTGCCGACTTCGACCCGGCTCACCGTCCCGGCCGGGCAGACGCTGCAGGTCGACGTGGGGCCGCTCGGGCCGGCGCTGTCGTCGGTCCTCGTCCAGACGGCCCCTGGGGCCGCCCCGCTGTACGTCGGGTGGGTCCTCCTCGAGGCCGGCGTCCACGGGCCGCTGGTCACGGGGGGCCCGGTGCCTCAGACCCCGCTGCGCCTGGTCCTTCCTCCGGTCCTGGCCGATCCCGCCGTCGGCTACCCCGGCCACTGACCGGCCAGCACGGCGAGGGATCGCGAGTGCGGTCGGCCGCAGTCAGTCCGCTGGCGGCGGGTCGAGCTCGTCGGCGGTGACGCCGAGCAGCTCGGCCAGTCGGTCGACCACGACGTCGTGCACGAGGTCCTCGCGGTCTCGTGGGTCGGGGGCGCGCAGCTCGATCGGGCGGCGGTAGACGACGACGCGCGCTGGTCCGCCCGCCGTGCCTGGAATGGCAGGCTCGACGCGGCCAAGAGGCAGCGGCTCGACCCCGGACTCGGTCGCCAGCAGGACCTGCTCCGGTGGTACTTCCTCGACTCCGTACTCGACTGCGGCCAGCCGCGCGCTCAGCGCGATGTCGTCCTTGACGGCGCGCTCGACGTCGTCGACGGCGTCCAGCACGAGGTCGTCGAAGCGTTCCGGGCGGGTACGGGACAGGGGAACGCCGGCCGGTGCGAGCGAGCCGCGGATGCCCCGGCCGTGCCGGTCCCGGTGCCTCGGCCGGGGCTGGGAGTGGCCCGAGGCTGGTTCGGTCGATACAGCGATGGCTGGAGGGGTGCCGTCGTCGGCGCTGTCCTTGGGACCGAGGATGCGGCGCACCCGCGCAGCGTACGCCCGCGACACGGGTGAGCCGGGTCCGCCAATCCGAGGAGGCGCCCGCGGCCGACGGTAGGTTCGCGGACGTGAGCCTCATTCGCCGCTGCTCGCGCACCGCGTGCGGCAAGACAGCCGTGGCCACGCTCACCTACGTTTATGCCGAGTCGACCGCCGTCCTCGGCCCGCTCGCGACGTACGCCGAGCCGCACTGCTACGACCTCTGCCAGGCGCACAGCGAGCGCCTCACCGCGCCGCGCGGCTGGGAGGTCGTCCGCCTCGCGCCCGACCCCGACTCGATGCAGCCCAACTCCGACGACCTCGAGGCGCTGGCCAACGCGGTGCGCGAGTCGGCCCGACCGACCCCAAGAGCCGTACCCGCTCAGGTGGGGCCCCCCGTCCACGAGCAGGGCCGCCGCGGCCACCTGCGCATCCTGCGGCCGGTCGACGACTGAGTCCCGATCCGTCTCGTCCGTTCTGTGCGCTATATGTGGTATATCCGGTTTGTGGTAGAAACGCCCGCTGCTCAAGCCGGAGCCGGGGTCGTGCCGATGGACCCTCTGTCCACCTGCCATCACCCGTTCGGAGCAGACCCCGATGCCCAAGACCGCGACCGCCAGCAAGCCCGCCACCGCCACCTCGACTACCACGACGCCGACGACCACCAGCGCGAAGCCGCGCAGCACCCGTCGGTCCTCGCGGACCCGGACGGTCGCCCCGGTCGCCCTCGGGTCGCTGACCCAGCCGGGTGCGCGCCAGGGTGCCAGCTGCCAGGTCTGCGGGAGCCCCCGGGTGACCAGCCTGGCGCTGACGCTCACCGACGGGACCCCGGTGGAGTTCACGTCCTGCCACGCGTGCGAGCACCGCAGCTGGTTCAGCCCGACCGGCGAGCTGGACCGCGCCACCGTGCTGGAGAAGACGCGCAAGATCCGCTGACGGCCCGCCGGTAGGCTTCGGCGCATGCGCGACCTGGGGCAGATCATCAAGGCCTACGACGTGCGCGCGGTCTACCCCGACCAGCTCGACGAGGCACTCGCCAGCGAGATCGGCGCCGCCTTCGTCCGCACGGTCGGAGCTGCCGGGGGCGCCATCGTGGTGGGACACGACATGCGCCCCAGCAGCGTCCCGCTCGTCGCGGCCTTCACCTCGGGTGCCACCTCCCAGGGCGCCGACGTCGTCCAGGTGGGGCTGGTGTCCACGGACGCTCTCTCGTTCGCCTCCGGGTCGCTGGGCCTGCCCGGCGCGATGTTCACCGCCAGCCACAACCCGGCGCGCTACAACGGCATCAAGCTCTGTCGCGCAGGTGCCGTACCCGTGGGCCAGGACACGGGGCTGGCCGAGATCCGGCGCCTGGTCGAGGACGGCGTCCCGGCNTACGAGGGCGGCGCNGGCNCCGTCTCGCAACGGGACCTGCTGACCGCGTACGCCGACTACCTCAAAGAGCTGGTCGACCTCTCCGGCATCCGACCGCTGACGGTGGTCGCCGACGCCGGCAACGGGATGGGCGGTCACACGGCGCCGATCGTGCTCGCCGGGCTGCCGCTCGCCGTCGTGCCGATGTACTTCGAGCTCGACGGCACCTTCCCCAACCACGAGGCCAACCCGATCGATCCGGCCAACCTGCGCGACCTGCAGGCCAAGGTCGTCGAGACCGGTGCTGACCTCGGGCTCGCCTTCGACGGCGACGCCGACCGGTGCTTCGTCGTCGACGAGCGGGGCGTGATCGTCACCCCGTCGGCGATCACCGCGCTCATCGCGGCCCGCGAGCTGGCCCGCGTCCCCGGCGCCTCGATCATCCACAACCTGATCACGTCCCGAACCGTGCCCGAGGTGATCGCCGAGAACGGCGGCACCGCGGTCCGTACCCGGGTCGGTCACTCGTTCATCAAGGCGGTCATGGCCGAGACGGGGGCGGTGTTCGGCGGCGAGCACTCGGGGCACTTCTACTTCCGGGACTTCTGGCGCGCCGACTCGGGGATGCTGGCGGCCCTGCACGTGCTCGCCGCGCTCGGGGGGACGCCGGAGGGGACCACGCTGTCCAGCCTGCTCGCGCCGTACGACCGCTACGTGGTGTCCGGCGAGATCAACTCGACGGTCGACGACGCGCCAGCGCGTACGGCTGCGGTCGAGGCGGCGTTCGTCGACGGAGCCGCAGACGGAGCCGCCGGCGGCGACGCTGTCACCGTCGACCGGCTCGACGGGCTGACGATCGACGCCGCGAGCTGGTGGTTCAACCTGCGCGGCTCCAACACCGAGCCGTTGCTGCGGCTCAACGTCGAAGCTGACTCGGCGGCCACCATGGAGCGGGTGCGCGATCGCGTGCTGGCCATCGTCCGAAAGGTTCCTGCATGAACATCGACCCCCTGCTGCTGGAGATCCTGCGCTGCCCCTGCGAGCACCACGCGGAGCTCGANGCGCAGGACGCCGCGCTCGTCTGCACGCGCTGCCAGACCTCGTTCCCGGTGCGCGACGACATCCCGGTGATGCTGCTNGACGAGGCGACNCCGGGCCCGTACGGGATCGGCAACACCGCCGGATGAGCCGTACCGTCGACGAGGCGCTGCTCGACGACGCCGACGCCCTCGCCGCCGCCGACAAGGGCGGCACCCTCCTCGCGCTGGCCGGTGCGGGCGCGCAGGTGCGTGCGGCGCACACCCTCGCGGTGGAGGCGGGCGCCGCGACCGTCGCGGTCGACGGCCGCCCGCGCGCGGTGGTCGTCGCGGCCCTCGGCGGATCGGCGGTCGTCGCCGACCTGCTGACCGCCCTCGCCGGGCCCGGCAGCCCGGTACCCGTCATGGCCGTCCACTCCTCGACGCTGCCAGGGTGGGTGAGCCCGCTCGACCTGGTGGTCGCCGTGTCGATGTCGGGGCGGGCCGTGGGCCCGCTGGCGGTGGCGTCCGAGGCGGCGCGCCGCGGCTGCCGGCTGCTCACGGTCGGCCGCGAGCGATCGCCCCTCGCCGACGTCTGCGCGCGGGCTCGCGGCGTGCACGTCCCTGTCCAGGGCGGCCTCCGGTCCTCCCGCTCCGGGCTGTGGGCCCTGTCCGTACCCGTGCTCGTGGCCGCCGACGCCCTCGGCCTCGTCCCCGGGGACGCGGCCGTCCTCGAGGCCACCGCCGACGCCCTCGACGCCGTCGCCGACGCCGCGCGGCCGTCGTCCGAGGCGTTCGTCAACCCGGCGAAGGCGCTGGCCATGGACCTCGCCGGCACGATGCCGCTCGTCCTCGGCGCGGGTGACCTCGCGGGCGTGGCCGCCCTCCGCGCCGCCGCGCAGCTCTCCCGCAACGCCCGCCACCCGGCCGTCGCCGGCGTCCTCCCCGACGCCGCGGCGGAGGTCGTCGCCACCTTCGACGGCCCGTTCGTACGTTCCGCGGACGACCTGTTCGCCGACCCCTTCGACGGCCCGGCGGCCACGTTGCTGCGGCTGCTGCTGCTGCGCGACCACGAGGAGGAGGAGGACCTCGAGGTCAGCAAGGTCGCCACCGTCGTCGCGGACACCGCGCGCGAGGGGGGCGTCCTCGTGACCGAGCTGCGGGCCGAACCGGGGCCGGCCCTCGCCCGCATCGCCAGCCTGGTCGGGCTCACCGACTTCGCGTCGGTCTACCTGGCCCTCGGGCTCGGGCTCGACCCGGCCACCTCCCCGCACGTGGCCGACCTCAAAGAGCGGATGAGATGAGCACGTCCGGCGGTACCAAGGCCATCGTCGCCGCCCTGGCCGCCAACCTCGGCATCGCCGCCGCCAAGTTCGTCGCGTTCGCGTTCACGGGTTCCTCGTCGATGGCCTCCGAGGGGGTGCACTCCCTGGCCGACTCGGGCAACCAGCTGCTGCTGCTCCTCGGCGGCCGGCGGGCCAGACGGGTGGCCGACGAGGAGCACCCGTTCGGCTACGGGCGCTCGCGCTACGTCTACGCCTTCATCGTCTCGATCGTGCTCTTCAGCCTCGGCGGGCTGTTCGCCACGTACGAGGGCATCCACAAGATCCTGCACCCGTCCGAGCTGAGCTCTGCTGCGGTGGCTGTCGCCGTGCTCCTGCTGGCACTCGTCCTCGAGGGCTTCTCGCTGCGTACCGCCGTCAAGGAGGCCCGGCCCGACAAGGGCGACCGCAGCTGGTCCCAGTTCGTCCGCCATGCCAAGGCGCCCGAGCTGCCCGTCGTGCTGCTCGAGGACACCGGGGCGCTGCTCGGTCTGGTGGTGGCGTTGTTCGGCGTCACGATGGCGGTGGTGACCGGGGACGCCCGCTGGGACGGGCTCGGGTCCCTCGCGATCGGGCTGCTCCTGGGCTGCATCGCCGTCTTCCTCGCCGTCGAGATGAACAGCCTGCTGATCGGAGAGGCGGCGACCCGCTCGGACGTCGCCGCGATCCGTACCGCCCTCGAAGGGGGCGACGACATCGCCCGGATCATCCACCTGAAGACGCTGCACCTCGGGCCCGACGAGCTGTTGGTCGCCGCCAAGATCGCCGTCGCCCACGACGACACCGCGGCCGCCGTGGCCCGGGCCATCGACGCCGCCGAGCAGCGCGTCCGCGCCGCCGTACCCATCGCCCGCGTCATCTACCTCGAGCCCGACATGGACCGCGCCCCCGCCGCCCCACCGCCGCGTTGATCATGGACGAATGGCCCATGTGGATCAAGGAAGCGGGGCCGTTTGGCCATGATCAACGCGGGGTCAGAGGCCGCGGAGGAGGCGCTGGGCCTTGAGCTGGTCGAAGTCGAGGGCGCGGGTGGGTGCCGCGAGCCGGCCGGTGAGACGGCCGAGCTGGGCGACGTCGGCGCCGACCGACGGCTCGGTGACGGTACGGAGGGCGAACGACAGCACCTGCGGCGACACGCCGTACCGCTGCTCGACCGCAGCCGCCCACGCGGCCGCTGCGAGGTCGTCCGCGTCGTACTGCCGGTGCGTCCCGGGGGAGTCGGCGCTGGGCGGGAGCAGCCCGAGGCTCTCCCGGTAGCGCAGGATGCGCGCCGTCGTGCCCAGGCGGCGCGCGGCCTCGGTGACCCGCATACCTCCCATTCTGGCAGGCCGAACGGCAAATCGCACACGACCGTGTACGAAACATGCCGACTCGGGGTGCCGAACCCTAGGATCGCCCCCATGACCTCGCAGCCGACCCCCCGCCACGACATCGCCGACGCCTCCCTGGCCGCCCAGGGCAAGGCCCGCATCGAGTGGGCCGAGCGGTCCATGCCGGTGCTGCGCCAGATCCGGGAGCGCTTCGCGAAGGAGCGCCCCTTCGACGGCGTACGCATCGCGGCGTGCATGCACGTGACCACCGAGACCGCCAACCTGATGCGCGCGCTCCAGGCCGGTGGCGCCGAGCTGGCCCTCTGCGCGAGCAACCCCCTGTCGACGCAGGACGACACCGCGGCGGCGCTCGTCCACGAGTACGGCATCTCGGTCTTCGCGCACCACGGCGTCGACGGCGACGGCTACTACCGGGACATCAACGCCGCGCTGGACATCGCTCCGCACCAGGTGTTCGACGACGGCTGCGACCTCGTCAACACCCTGCACACGACGCGTACGGAGCTGCTGGGCGACGTGAAGGGTGGCTGCGAGGAGACCACCACCGGCGTCATCCGGCTGAAGGCCATGACCGCCGACCATGCTCTGCGGTTCCCGATGGTCGCCGTCAACGACACGGACACCAAGCACATGTTCGACAACCGCTACGGCACCGGCCAGTCGACGCTCGACGCGATCTTCCGGGCCACCAACACGCTGCTCGCCGGCAAGACGGTCGTCGTCGCGGGCTACGGCTTCTGCGGCAAGGGGGTCGCGGAGCGGTCCAAGGGCATGGGCGCCAACGTGGTGGTCACCGAGATCGACCCGACGAAGGCCCTCGACGCGACGATGCAGGGCTACAAGGTCCTCCCGATGCTCGAGGCCGCCCGCATCGGCGACGTGTTCGTCACTGTCACCGGCAACCGCGACGTGCTGCGTCGCGAGCACTTCGAGGTCATGAAGGACGGCGCGATCTTCGCCAACTCCGGCCACTTCGACATCGAGATCGACGTGAAGTGGTTGGAGGACAACGCCGTCGAGGTCAACCGGAAGATCCGGCACCAGACCGACGAGTACGTCTTCGCCGACGGCCGCCGCCTGATCCTGCTCGCCGAGGGGCGCCTGGTGAACCTCAGTGCGGCCGAGGGGCACCCGGCCGCGGTCATGGACATGTCGTTCGCCGACCAGGCCCTCACCGCGGAGTGGCTCGTCACGCACGTCGCCGACCTCGAGCCCGGCGTCTACGACGTACCCACCGAGATCGACAAGGACGTCGCCCGCCTCAAGCTGGCGGCGATGGGGGTGGACATCGACCGGCTCACCGATGCGCAGGCCGACTACCTCGCCAGCTGGCAGCACGGGTCCTGACGATGGCTGCCCAGCGGATCGGCGTCCTCGGCACCGGGCCCGTCGGCCGGGCCATCTCCGGGCGGCTGGTCGAGCTCGGTCATGACGTGCTCGTCGGGTCGCGCACGGCCAGCAGCGACGTGGTCCGCACGTTTGCCGAGGCCGCCGCTCACGGTGACGTGGTGGTCAACGCCACCGGCGGCATCGTCAGCATCGAGGCGCTCACTGCGGCCGGCGCGGGCAACCTCGCCGGCAAGCCGCTGGTCGACATCTCCAACGCGCTCGACCACTCGGCCGGCTTCCCGCCCAAGGTGCTGGCCACCGACTCTGAGTCGCTGGGGGAGCGCATCCAGGCCGCGTTCCCCGAGGCGTTGGTGGTCAAGACGCTCAACACGATGACCAACGCGATCATGGTGCGGCCGCGGGCGCTGCCGGGGCCGCACACCAACTTCCTCGCCGGCAACGACGACGGCGCCAAGGCGGTCGTACGCGGGCTGCTGCTCGAGTTCGGGTGGACCGACGAGGAGCTGGTCGACCTCGGTGACCTGAGCGGGTCTCGCGGGATGGAGCTGTACCTGCCCCTGTGGTTGCGCACCTACGGCGCCGTCGGCCACGGGATGTTCAACGTGCACGTCGTCCGTGCTGCCCACGCCTGACGACGCGCCACCCGGCGCGCCCGAGCACCCGCCCAGCTGGGGGTTCGGTGACGTCGCGATCACCCTCGTCGCCACGCTGTTCCTCGGGACCGCTATCGCGCTCGTCGTCGACGCCCTGGTCCGCGGCCCTTGGGGCTCCCCGACAGGACGGGCCTGGGCCAGCCTGCTGCTGCTCGTCGTTCCCTGGATCGCCCTGGCCGGCTGGCCGCTGCTCGCATCCCGTACGCGCGGCAACGGCCCTCGTCGGGACTTCGGCCTGACCCTCGACTGGCGACAGGCCGGCGTCGGCTTCGCGGGCGGTGTCGTCGCGCTGTTCCTCGGGTCCTGGGTCGCGGTGGCGCAGGAGCACCTGACCGGGCAGAAACTGAGCTCGGCGGTCGGCGACCTCGCGCAGAACACCACCTCGGCGTCGGCGGGGGCGCTGGCGATCCTGGCGCTGTGCACGGCTTTCGGGGCGCCCGTCGTCGAGGAGATCGCCTTCCGTGGCCTCACGTTCGGCGCGTTCCGGAAGATGGGGCAGCCGGTCGTCTGGTCGGTCGCGTGGACGACGCTGATCTTCGGCCTGTTCCACTTCGAGCTCGCCCGCCTCGGCGTCCTGGTGGTGATCGGAGCCTGCCTCGGTGCGGTTCGCGCTTACACCGGCAGCACCGCGGCCAGCATGGTCACGCACATGACCGTCAACCTGCCCGGCGCGGTCGCCATCCTCACCCTCGGGCACTCCGGCTAGGTGTACCCGGCTAGGACGGCACCGTGAACCCGCCGGCCGGGTCGACCGGCGGCGCCGCTCCAGGAGGCTCGGGCGGGGCGTACGAGACGGGAGGCGCGGGTGGCGCGGCCGTCGCGTACCGCAGTTCCTCGCGCCTGCGCCGCTCGGCCAGCACCGCCGCCAGGTAGGCCTCGGGCGGGCAGCCCTGCGGCGGCCCGGGTGCGACGTACCGCGAGACGTCGTAGGCGATCTGGCTGCCCATCGTGTACCGGACCGCGGGGGCCAGGTCACTGGCGCGGGCCAGGAACTGCCGCGCCGACAGGGCGACTTCGTCGGGCAGCCGAGCCAGCTCGAGGGTGGCCGCCCAGGGCGCGAGCACCGGCGGCATCTGGACCATCGGTGCGGCGATGCTCGGGACCCGCTCACGGACGACGACGGTGCCGGCGAGGTAGTCACCGACCCGCTTCCCCTTCGCCGACAGCAGGCTGGTGATGACGGCGATGACGCCGAAGGGGTAGACCTCGAAGATCGCGAGCAGGCCTCGTACGAGGGCGTGCCGGAACTGGATCGGGCCACCGTCCTCGCGTACGACCCGAAGGCCCATGGCCATCTTGCCGAGCGAGCGGCCGCGCGACAGGGTCTCGAGGAGTACCGGGTAGCCGACGAACACGGCGATCCAGACGACGAGGGCCAGGGCTGCGGCTGCGGCGCCGTCGAGGCTGTCGCTCAGGCCCGACAGGCCGCCGACGAGCCCCAGCACGACCAGCGCTCCGAACATCACCAGCAGGTCGAGGATCTCGGCCACCGCGCGGCTCGGCAGCTTGGCGAGCCGGAGCTCGAGCAGCACGGCCTCGCCGGTGACGAGATCGCCGCCCGGCAACGGCCTGCCCTGACTCATGCAGCGAGTCTGGCAGCAGTACCGGCTCCGCGCGTGGAGGGGCGGCTACTGTCGCTCGGATGGACATCGACGCCTTCGTGGCGGCCCACGCGCGCGAGTGGGACCGGCTCGAGGTGCTGAGCCGGCGGTCCGGCCGGCTGACCGGTGCCGAGGCCGACGAGCTCGTCGACCTGTACCAGCGGGCCGCGACGCACCTGTCCGCGGTACGGTCCGCGGCGCCCGACCCGGCGCTCGTCGGGCGGCTGTCGTCGTTGGTGGCCCGGTCCCGTGGTGCGGTCACGGGCTCGCGGGCGACCTCGCTGCGCGACGTCTCGGACTTCTTCCTGGTGCGCTTCCCTGCCGCCGTCTACCGGGCGCGGTACTGGTGGATCGGCACCGCTGTCGTCTTCGTCGCTGTCGCCGTAGCCCTCGGATGGTGGATCGCGGTGAACCCTGACGTCCAGTCCTCGCTCGCTCCCCCCGCGGAGATCAAGCAGCTGGTCGACCAGGACTTCGCGTCGTACTACTCGTCCAGCCCAGCCGGCTCGTTCGCCTTCAAGGTGTGGACCAACAACGCGTGGCTGACCGCTCTGGTGATCGCCAGCGGCGGCCTCCTCGGGCTGCCGATCCCGTGGATGCTGCTGAACAACGCCGTCAACGTGGGCGAGGTCGGCGGCTTCATGGCCGCGCACCACCGGCTGGACCTGTTCTTCGGTCTGATCCTGCCGCACGGCCTTCTCGAGCTGACTGCCGTGTTCGTCGGCGCGGGCGTCGGCCTGCGGCTGGGCTGGACCATCGTCGCGCCCGGCGACCAGCCCCGCTCGATCGCCGTGGCCCGCGAGGGTCGCGCGGCCATCAGCGTCGCCCTCGGCCTGATCTGCGTACTCCTCGTGTCGGGGGTGATCGAGGCCTTCGTCACCCCGTCCGGCCTGCCGACGTGGGCGCGCATCTGCGTGGGCGGGGTCGCCTGGGCCGGCTTCCTCGCGTACGTGCTGGTGCTGGGGCGCCGGGCCGCCCTCGCCGGGGAGACCGGCGACATCGACTCGTCGGCGGTGGGCGACACCCGTCCCGTCTCCGTCGGCTGACCCCGCCCCCCAAGTCCCGCGCCCCCGCCCCCGCAACGCGGGGGTACGGGGAGCCGGGTCAGAGGAGGCCGGCGGCTTTGAGGGCGAGGTATGCGTCCGCCAGCCGCGGCGGGAGGGCGTCCGGCGAGCCCTCGACGACGGTGACTCCGGTGCGGGCGAGAGCCGCGGCGACCCGTACGCGGTCCAGGCTGGTCTTCGCGCCGGCCGCCGCCCCGTACACGGCCTCGGTGTCGCCACGCCCGGCCGCCAGCTCCGCGACCCGCGGGTCGGCGACCGAGGCGAGCAGCACCCGGTGCCGCCGGGTGAGCCGCGGGAGGACGGGCATCAGCCCGTGCTCGACCGGCGACGGGTCCAGCGCCGTGAGCAGAACCACGAGGGAGCGGCGGGGTGCCCGGCGCATGATCTCGGCGGCGATCGCCTCCCAGTCCGGCTCGACGAGCTGGGCGTCGATGGGGGCCATCGCCTGGACGAGCGAGGGCAGCAGCTCGGTGGTCGAACGACCCTGGACCGCCGCGCGGAGCACCCGGTCGTGCGCGACGAAGTCGACCCGGTCGCCGGCGCGCGTCGCGAGAGCGGCGAGCAGCAGGGCCGCGTCCATGGCGGCGTCCAGTCGCGGAGCGTCGCCCACCCGGCCGGCCGCGGTGCGCCCGGTGTCGAGGACCAGCAGGACGTGCCGGTCCCGTTCCGGGCGCCAGGTACGGACGACGACGTCGCCCGCGCGCGCGGTGGCCCGCCAGTCGATGGAGCGCACGTCGTCGCCGGGGACGTACTCGCGCAACGAGTCGAACTCGGTGCCCTGCCCCCTCTGCAGGACCGCGGTCCGCCCGTCGAGGTCGCGCAGCCGCGCCAGCTTGCTGGGCAGGTGCTTGCGAGACGTGAACGGCGGGAGTGCGCGCACCCGCCACGGTGCCGCGTGGGAACCCTGTCGCGCGGCCAGCCCCAGCGGTCCGTACGAACGAATGGTCACGCGGTCGGCCACCCGGTCGCCGCGCCGGGTCGGTACGAGGGTGGTGACGAGCGCCCGCCGCTCGCCCGCGGGCAGGTCGAGCGGGGCTCGAGTGCGAGCCACCCCTGCCGACGGTGGCCACGCGTCCCGGACCACACCGTGGACGCGCCGCCCGCTCGGGTTGCTGACCCGCAGGGTCACCTCGGCGGCCTCGCCGAGCCGTACGACCGAGTCGCCGCTGCGGGACAGGCGGAGGCTACGGACCGAGCCGGCAAGAGCCAGGTCGACGACCACGCCCACGAGCAGCAGCCCATCGACCGCGAGCACCGCCCAGCCGGAGCCGACGAGCGCCACGACGAGCGTGCCGATCAGCGCCGCTGCCGCGAGGCGTCCGGTGAGGGCCATGGCTCGAAGGGGTCCGTCTCCGTCAGCGCGGGACGGCGACGCCGGCCAGGACGCCGTCGAGCACGCCGTCGGCGGTGACGCCCTCGAGCTCGGCCTCGGCGCGCAGCTGCACCCGGTGCCGGAGCGCCGGCCGGGCGAGTGCCTTCACGTCGTCCGGCGTGAGGTACGACCGGCCGGACAGCCACGCCCAGGAACGAGCCGCTGCCAGCAGGGCAGTCGCGCCGCGGGGGGAGACGCCGAGCCGCAGCGACGGGGACTGCCGGGTCGCGCGAGCGATGTCGACGACGTAGGCCAGCACCTCGGGGGCGACGGTGACCGCGGCCACGGCGGCGCGACCGGCCGCGAGCTGCTCCGCTCCGGCGACGGCGCGCAGCCCGGCGGACGCGAGGTCGCGCGGGTCGAACCCCGTGGCGTGCCGGTGGAGGACCCCGACCTCGTCGTCCCTGCTGGGTACCGGGATCGTCAGCTTGAGCATGAACCGGTCGAGCTGCGCCTCGGGCAACGGGTAGGTGCCCTCGTACTCCACAGGATTCTGCGTGGCGCACACGATGAACGGGTCGGGCAACGGCCGCGGGGTCCCGTCGACCGAGACCTGACGCTCCTCCATGGCCTCGAGGAGCGCGGCCTGCGTCTTCGGCGGCGTCCGGTTGATCTCGTCGGCCAGCAACAGGTTGGTGAAGACCGGTCCGGGCCGGAACGAGAACTCGGCGGTACGTGCGTCGTACACGAGCGACCCCGTGACGTCGCCGGGCATGAGGTCGGGGGTGAACTGGATCCGCTTCGTGTCCAGCGCCAGCGAGGCCGCGAGCGCGCGGACCAGCAACGTCTTTGCCGTGCCCGGGACCCCCTCCAGGAGGACGTGGCCGCGGGCCAGCAGCGCGATCACGAGGCCGGTGACCGCCGCGTCCTGCCCGACGACCGCCTTGCCGACCTCCGTCCGCAGCGCGAGCAGGGCCTGGCGCGCGTCCTCGCCCTCGGCCGGCGGTGCGGGGGCTGCTGGCGCGGTCAGTGGGGACTCGCTCATGGGTGGCTAACCATCCTCTCCAGGGCATCGATCTGGGTGGCCAGTCGTACGAGAGCGGCGTCGTCGGCAGGGGCGGCACCGTACAGCAGCGCGCCCACGTCGACCGCGGACCACCCGCTCCGGGCGGCGACGGCCGCGGTGACCGCAGTCGGGTCGGCGGTCCGGCTCTGCCCCACCAGGGGGACGAGGCGGGAGAGCGCGGCGGCGCGGAGGTTCTGGGCTGCGCGGTCGCGCGCACCGGCCCGGCGGTAGAGCCTGGCCCGGCCCTCGGTCGACTCCGCGGCGCGTACGACGACAGGCAGCGGCTCCTCGACGACGGGGCCGAACCGCCGTCCCTGCCACAGGGCCAGCAGGCCGACGCCGACGCAGAGCTGGAGGACGGCCAGCCCGACCCAGCCGGGGAGCAGGTCGCCGAGGGGTGTGCTGCCCTGGGGAGCCGGCACGGTCGGCACGCCGACGTACCAGACGAGCCGCGGATGCGCCCCGAGCAGGTTCAGCGCGAGGGCGGCGTNGCCCTCGGTGGCCAGCTGGTCGTTGGTCAGCCCCTCGCCGGAGCCGAGCACGGTGATCACCCGGCCGCTCCCGAGCCGCGTCTGCGCCACGGTGGCCGCGCCCCCGGCCGCATAGCACAGCGTGAGGGAGTCGGGGCTGGGCACCGTGCCGTCGACAGCCAGGCCGCCGGTGACGGCGCGACCGGCGCGCAGCGCGGCCGGGAGGTCGCAGACGGCGTCCCGGGGCTGTGCCGGCTCCTCGCCCTCCACCTTCAGCCACGGGACCAGCCGGGACAGGATCGACACCGTCGGGTCGACGAGGACGATGTCGGCGGTGACCGCCTGCAGCGCGCTGATCTGGTTCTCGCTCAGGTCGTTCGGCGAGACGACCATCACGGTGTCGCCGGGACCGGACTGGGAGACCGCAGCCTCGGCGGTGGTCACGGGTACGACCGTGACGCCCCGCTCCTGCAGCAGCACGCGAAGCGCGCGCCCTCCCGTCGGCGTCGCGGCGTCTGGGTCCAGGTAGCCGGCCGGCCCCGAACGCCCCAGCCCGACCGCGACCGCCACGAGCAGCACCAGCGCCACGACGGCCGCTGGCCGCTCGAGGCGGCGGACCCGGGTGCGTGCCCTGGGGTCGAGCGGGACCGACCCGAGGGTGTCGGGCGCCGTGGCGGCGACGGTCGTCACGCGTGGCTAAGGTCGAGGAGGGGGCGCGTGGCGGCCAGGCGCCGGTCCAGCTCGCGCAGCTCGGCGTCGGATCGCTGGTCACGTGGACGGTGCCCGTAGGCGACGTCGTCGAACGACCGTGCCGCCGCGCGCAGGCCGACGGCGCAGGAGGGCATCGCTCGCGCGGCGTCGGAGGCCGCCTCGTCGGCCGTACGCCCGGGCCGGGGGTCGAGCACGTCCCGCTCCTCCAGGCTGCGGATCACCGCGCGGAACCGCTGGCGCACGGCCTCGTCCCAGTCGCCCTGCGCCGCCGCCGCGTCGGCCGTGGCCCGGTATTCGGCCGCTGATCGTGGCCGGCCCACGAAGACGGGCACGTCGTCGGTCTCCGCCCGCCGCAGCCGGCCGACGCGACGGAGCACCACGACGGCGACGAGCGCGAGGATGGCCAGGAGTGCGACGAGCCCCAGGGCGCCGCCGGGCGCAACCGAGACGGCCCTCGAGAGCAGCTCGGCGATCTTCTNGAGCACCCAGGTCAGGACCNGTTGCGGGATCGACGGCCGGGCGTCGGCGTACACCGCCTTCGACAGCTCGCGCCGGGCCGCGGCCGCCGCGTCGCCGCGACCGACATCGACCGGGACGTCCAGCAGCCAGCTCACGCCGGCGGCTGGCCGTACTGCCCGGGCTGGCCGTACTGCGGCGGGCCGCCGAACTGGCTGCCGAACTGGCCGTACTGCGCGGGCGGCGGGGTCGCNCCGGCGGCCCGCATGAGCTCGATGTCGAGGCCCTCCTTGCGCATCCGCATGTCGACGTAGAGGAGCGTCGCGACGGAGGCGGCGAACGGGTAGGTGAGCGCGCCGGCCACGATGCCGGCCAGCGTCGTGAGCAGCGTCAGCAGCACGTAGTCGCCGTTCGGCGAGGCACCGCCGGAGGCGGCGCTGGCGAACAGCGACCCACCTCCGACGATGAGGAAGGGGATCTCGACGACGAACGCCACGACGCCCGAGATGAGCGCCGTGAGCAGCAGGATGCCGAAGGTGCGCCACCACTTGGTCTCGACCAGGCGCCGCGAGCGGCCCATGGACGCAAAGACGTGGCCGCGCTCCAGGACGAGCGCCGGCGACGAGACGGCGAACGCGACGTACAGGTAGATGCCGGGGATGACGCAGAGCACCAGCCCGAGGATCCAGGCCAGCGGGACCATGATGGACAGCCCGATCAGCCGCCATCCCTGCGGACGCACGCGGGCCCAAGCCTCTGCGAGGGTCGCCCGCTGCCCCAGCACCGCCTGGCTCACGACGACGGTGAACATCCCGGTCAGCAAGATGGTGGCGACCCACTGCAGCAGGTAGGACGCGGACAGGCCGATCAGGCCGGTCGCGTCAGCACTGGTGAACGAGCTCTGCGACGAGAACGAGTCGCTGCTGCCCACCGTGAACCCACCGGTGACGGTCGAGCTGTTNAGCGCGGTGACCTTGAGGATGAACTGGACCAGCCCGGTGACCGACACGACGGCCAGCGACAGGCCGATCATGAGCTTCCAGTTCTGCCGGATCACCGTCACCGCTCCGTCGAGGATCTCCCCGACGCCGAGCGGGCGGAGCGGGATGATGCCCGGCTTGGGAACCTGGTACCCGTACCCGGATCCGTACCCGGATCCGTACCCGGGAGGCGGCGGAGGTGGGGGTGGTCCGGGCGCAGCCGCCGCGGGAGGCAGGTATCCGGGAGGCGGCGGGCCGGATCCGGCGGCCGGCGGCGGGGGCACCGGGTCGGCGCCCCCGCGCTGCGTGGGGTCCCAGCTGGGCGAGGCCCAGCCTGGCTGGTCGGACATGGATGCCCCCGAGGTCGGTCAGCGACTACCGGCGGGCCGGGGTACGGGCCAGCCGGACGAACGCGTCCATCGTGGCACGCACGGTCGCCAGGGATGCGACGATGAGGCCATGAAGGCACGCGTGTTGGTGGTCGACGACGACCCGGCGCTCGCGGAGATGCTTGGCATCGTCCTGCGCGGCGAGGGCTTCGAGCCGGTGTTCTGCGCTGATGGCGTCCGCGCGATCGGGGTGTTCCGCGAGACGAAGCCCGACCTCGTGCTCCTCGACCTGATGCTCCCGGGGATGGGCGGCATCGACGTCTGCCGGCAGATGCGCGCCGAGTCCGGGGTACCGATCGTCATGCTGACGGCCAAGAGCGACACCGTCGACATCGTGCTCGGCCTCGAGTCGGGCGCCGACGACTACATCGTCAAGCCGTTCAAGCCCAAGGAGCTCGTCGCGAGGGTCCGTACCCGCCTGCGCCGCGAGAGCGCGCCGGCTCCGGAGCGGCTGCAGATCGGCGACCTCGACATCGACGTGGCCGGGCACGCCGTCACCCGCGGCGGCCGGCCGATCAACCTGACCCCGCTCGAGTTCGACCTCCTCGTCGCCCTCGCCCGCAAGCCGTGGCAGGTCTTCACCCGCGAGGTGCTCCTCGAGCAGGTCTGGGGCTACCGGCACGCCGCAGACACGCGTCTGGTCAACGTCCACGTCCAGCGGCTGCGCTCGAAGATCGAGCAGGACCCGGAGAAGCCGGAGATCGTGGTCACCGTCCGCGGCGTCGGCTACAAGGCGGGCGCTCCGAGCCTCGCGTGAGACCCTGAAGGGGTCATGAGCAGCTTCGGTCTGACCGCCTTCCGGGCCCGGCGGGCCACGGGACGGGTGCTCGGCCGTGTCGGCTACGGCTGGCGTCGTTCGCTGCACCTGCGCGTCGTCCTCACCACGCTCGTGCTGTCGGCCACCGTGGTCGTGCTGCTCGGCTACCTCCTGCTCAGCCGCGTGACGGCGGGCCTGCTGGACGCGCAGCAGCGGTCGGCCATCGACGAGGCCCGCGCCGGCCTCTCGTACGCCCAGGGTCAGATCGACGCCAACGACCAGATCGACCCGTCGTCCAGCGGCATCCTGCTCGACCAGATCACCCAGCAGCTGGCCAACCGCGCGGGGGCGCCCAACTCCCTCTACGAGGTGCTGCTGCTCGGGACGCCGGACCTCACGTCGACGGTCTTCCAGCCCGAGTTCGCATCGCACTACGTCTCGGCCGACAGCGTCCCGCCCAAGCTGCGCGGCGTCGTCAGCCAGAGCCAGGAGCAGGCCTACACGTACACCTTGATCCGCTACCAGGACGGCCGCCCGCCGGTGCCCGGCTTCGCGGTGGGCGCGCCCTTGTCCGTGCCCGGCATCGGCGGGTACGAGCTGTACTACCTGTTCCCGCTCACCCAGGAGCAGGACACCCTCGCGCTGGTGCAGAAGCTGTTGCTGGTCGCCGGCCTCGCGCTCGTCCTGCTGCTCGCCGCGATCTCCTGGCTGGTCACGCGCCAGGTCGTGACCCCGGTACGGGTGGCGGCGCGCACCGCCGAGCAGTTCTCGGCNGGCCGGCTCGAGGAGCGCATGACGGTCCACGGCGACGACGACCTCGCCCGNCTCGCGACGTCGTTCAACCAGATGGCGAGCTCGTTGCAGCGGCAGATCCGCCAGCTCGAGGACCTGTCCCGCGTGCAGCGCCGGTTCGTCTCCGACGTGTCCCACGAGCTGCGTACTCCGCTGACGACCGTACGGATGGCCGCGGACATCCTGCACGAGGCCCGCGAGGACTTCGACCCCGCCACGTCCCGGTCCGCGGAGCTGCTGCAGACCCAGCTGGACCGGTTCGAGGCGCTGCTCACCGACCTGCTGGAGATCAGCCGGTACGACGCGGGCGCCGCGGTGCTCGACGTAGAGCCGGTCGACGTCCGCGAGGTGGTGCGCCGCGTCGTGGAGTCGGCCGAGCCCCTGGCCGAGCGCAAGGAGACCGAGGTGCGCCTCGACCTTCCCGAGGACCGGTGCGTTGTCGAGGCCGACCCGCGGCGGGTGGAACGCGTCCTGCGCAACCTGCTCGTCAACGCCATCGAGCACGCGGAAGGGCGGCCGGTCGACGTGCGCGTCGCCTTCGACGACCAGGCGGTGTGTGTCGGCGTCAGGGACCACGGGGTCGGCCTTCGTCCCGGCGAGGCCTCGTTGGTGTTCAACAGGTTCTGGCGTGCCGACCCGGCCCGGGCGAGGACCACCGGTGGCACCGGGCTCGGTCTCGCGATCGCCCTCGAGGACGCCCGCCTGCACGGTGGCTGGCTGGAGGCCTGGGGCCAGCCCGGCGACGGCGCGCACTTCCGGCTCACCCTGCCGAGGCGGGCTCGTGGCGAGCTGATCTCCGCGCCCCTGCCGCTCGAACCTGCCGATGCCACCGCCGGTCGTCGCGTACCGCTGTCCGTCGGCGGTCGGCCCAGGCGGCCCGATGCGTAGCCGGGCCCGCGGCCCGGTCCGCGGCTCGGTCCGCGTCCGTACCCGTCTGGTGGTGGCGCCGCTCGTCGCCGCGGCGCTGCTCCTCGCCGGCTGCGCCGGCATCCCGACGTCCGGTCCCATCCAGCACGGCGCTGCGGTCGGTGACCCGCGTACCGAGCCGGCGACGCGGTCGCTCGCCCAGCCGCCGCGGGAGGGGGCCAGCCAGCTGCAGATCATCGAGGGCTTCCTCAACGCCAACGAGTCCTTCGACGACGACCATGCGGTGGCGCGGCTGTTCCTCACCCCTGACGCGGCCAAGACCTGGAACCCGGCGGCCGGCACGACCGTCTACGACAACTCCACGTCCACCGGAGGCGACAGCTACAAGCCGGTCGGCACCAGCGAGATCGTCTTCTCCGCGGCCAAGGTCGGCACCATCAGCCAGCAGGGTCAGTACGACGTCAGCGGCGGCACCGTCGAGGCCAGCTTCAAGCTGAAGCAGGTCGACGGCCAGTGGCGCATCGTCTCCCTGCCGCAGGGGCTGCTCATCTCGGCGGGTGCCATGGGCCGCGACTACAGCGACTACGACGTCTACTTCCCTGATCCGAACCGGTCCGTGCTGGTGCCCGACCAGGTGCTCCTGCCGATCAGCCCCGGGACGTCCACGGCCCTCGTACGTGCCCTCATCGCGGGACCGACGCCGTGGCTGGCCCCGGCAGTCCGCACGGCGATCCCGACCGGGACCAAGCTCGTCGTCGACTCGGCTCCCATCGTCGACGGCGTCGTGGAGGTCGACCTCACGGCGCCGGCGGCGACCGCCATCGGCAAGGAGGCGCAGGCCCTGTCGGCCCAGATCGTGTGGACGCTCCGGCCGCTGTCCGGCGTGACCGCGGTGCGCATCACCGTCGACGGCATCGCCCTACGGGGCGTGCCCGCTGTGCAGCCCATCACCTCCTGGCCGCAGTGGGACCCCGACGCCGACCCGGCAGCCGGCGTGGCCGGTCCGGTCGCCTACTTCGCCAACGGTGAGCGGTTGTTCAGCCTGCACGACGACAAGGCCGTCGCCGTACCNGGCCAGGTCGGCGACGGCACGTTCGCCCTGCACCACCCGGGCGTCTCGTTCGACGAGAGCGAGGTGGCCGGCCTCGACCCGGGCCAGCACAGCCTGTACGTCACCAAGGTCGGTGCCGGGGTCAAGGTCGCGGGCCCCGTCCTCACCGAGGGCACTCGCCTCACGGCACCGTCCTGGGACCGGTTCGGCATGGTGTGGACCGCCGACGCGCGGGCCACCGGCAACGTGGTCTGGGTCGACGCCCCTGGTGCGGCGCCCAAGAAGGTGGCCACGCAGGGGTTGCCCTCGGGCCGGATCCTGGCCCTGCGGATCAGCCGAGACGGTGCACGGGTGGCGATCATCGTGCAGTCACCTGGGGAGTCCGGCACCTCGTCGATCTACCTCGGCCGGGTCGAGCGTCCCGACGGACCGCCGGTGCTGCTGTCCGGGTTCCGACCCGTGGACACGGTGTTCACCACCGTCGCCGACGTGGCGTGGAAGTCCGCCGATCTCCTGCTCGCCCTGGGGCAGGTCACGACCGGCGGGCCGCTGCAGCCCTTGTACGTGGACCTGTTCGGGGCCTCCGTACGGGCGCTGGGCCCGATCGTGTCGTCGGCGGCGGCGAGCCCGGGGATCGTCTCGATNACGGCTGCGCCCGGCCAGGCCGAGGTGCTCGCCTCGACCAGCGACGGCCGGCTGTTCCGCTACCTCGACGTGGGCTGGGTCGAGCTGGGCAAGGGTCAGTACCCGAGCTACCCCGGCTGAGCCGGCACGGTCCACAGCCGTAGCTGCCCGGCTGGCTGTCCACAGGACGGGGCTCGGCCCTGTCCCGCGCCGGCACGTGGTCGAAGACTCCTCGGGTGAGCAGGCCCTGGTCGGTCCTTCGTGCCGTCGTCGACGCGCTGCTCGACCTCGCGCTGCCGCAGGTCTGCGCGGGCTGTGCCCTTGCCGGTCACTGGCTCTGCCCCCGCTGTGCCGGCGCGCTCCTCGGCGCCGGCCACGAGGTCCGGCCGNCACCGGCNCCGGCCGGGCTNCCGCCGGTGTTCGCGGTGGCCGCCTACGACTCCGTCGTCCGCGCGTTGGTCGTCGCCCACAAGGAACGGGCCCGCCTCGAGCTGGCAGTTCCGCTCGGCCGGGCGCTGGCCGAAGCCGTCCGGGCAGCCGCGTCCAGTGAGCGAGCGGCCGCGGCGAGGGAGCGAGTGGCTCCCGGCCGGGTGCTCCTCGTGCCCGTGCCTTCGCGTCCGGCGACGGTCCGTGCCCGCGGTCACGACCCGTTGCAGCGCATGGCTCGCGTGGCCGGCACCGCAGCCGGGGGGCTCACCGTGGCGCGTGTCCTGGTCCAGCGGCGTCGCGTCGTCGACCAGTCGGGGTTGTCGGCGGACCTGCGACACGCCAATCTGGCCGGCGCCCTGGAGGTCCGCGCGCGTCGTCGTGCGGAAGTGTGCGGGCGGAGCGTGATCCTCCTCGACGACGTGATCACGACCGGCTCGACGCTGGCCGAGGCCGCGCGAGCCGTGCGGTCCGCGGGCGGCTCGGTGGTCGCGGCGGCCGTCGTGGCCGCCACGCCCCGACGGGCGGCCGGACGGGTGGTGTGACCGATCCGGCCACGCCGCTCGCTCGACGGGCCACGGTGCCTGGGCTAGCGTCGGGAGCGTGGCACCCATCCGGGTCCGTGGTTGCGTCGATCGGGACTCCCCGGGGTCTACCCCGCGGTGGCCCGACCGGCAAGCCGATGCCAGTCGCAGGCGAAACGGCCCACGTAAGGCGACTTCTCGTCGCTCGAGCACGGTGCGGCTTAGGAGTAAGTCCTGCCCCGCCGGTGGATCCGATGTCCGCCGATACGGGAGAGACTCAGTAGTGGCGCCCAGCGCTGCGACCAGTCCGGCAGGCGGATGTGGGGACGAAGACCAGGTCGGCCGGATGGGTGCCCGTCCGTGACAGGCAGCGCAGGAGGACCAGTGGACATCGTCGTCAAGAGCCGGCATGTGGAGGTCTCTGACCGCTTCCGCACGCATGCGCAGGAGAAGCTCGGCAAGGTGGAGCGGCTCGACCCCGGCCTGCAGCGCGTCGACGTCGAGGTGTCCAAGGAGCTGAACCCCCGGCTCGCCGACCGCGCGTTCGTCGTCGAGCTGACCTGTCGCAGCCGCGGACCGGTGATCCGCGCCGAGGCGGCGGCCGAGGACAAGTTCGCCGCCCTCGACGTGGCGCTGGGCAAGCTCGAGGCTCGCCTCCGCCGCGCCGCCGACCGCCGTACCGACTGGAAGAAGCACGAGAAGTCCGGGACGGGTGCTGCCGGACCCGCGGTCGTCGCGGTCACCGACGTCGACGCAGCCGACGCAGCCGACG
>JGI24140J50213_10000135_pt1 | contig 32910 bp, 28 predicted proteins | sample BarGraIncu00222A_FD_50213 | JGI IMG/M metagenome (IMG submission 50213)
CTGGTATCCGCGACCTCAGATCAATCTAGGCGGCAACNTTCAGCTGTTTCTCGAATTGTTCGTAGGCGGATATCGCGTCGGCGGCATACATCAGCGACGGACCGCCGCCCATGTAGACGGCCATGCCGAGCGTCTCCTCCACTTCCTGGCGCGTGGCGCCCAGCCTGACCAGCGCCTCGGTATGGAACCCGATACATCCATCGCAGCGCGTGGCGATGCCGATCGCCAGCGCAATGAGTTCCTTGGTCTTCTTGTCAAGCGCGCCTTCGCGGGTCGCCGCCTGCGCCAGGGCCGAGAAGGCCTTCATGGTGTCGGGAATGTCCTGGCGCAGTTTTCGCAGATCGCCGGAAATGCGCTTGGTGATGTCGGCATAGTTCTTTTCCATAAGAGGGCTCCTTACTTGCTGGGTGGTGTTTGCGGCGAGGGCTGGCGTAACGCGATGTAAATCGCGGGGATAACGAGAACCGTCAGCAGCGTTGAGGACGCGAGGCCGAACAGCAGCGAAATCGCCAGACCCTGGAAAATCGGATCAAGCAGAATGGTGGCGGCGCCGATCATCGCCGCCAGCGCGGTGAGGAGGATCGGCTTGAAGCGCACGGCGCCGGCTTCCAGCACCACGTCGCGCAGCGTCTTGCCCTGTCCGCCACTATGGCGAATGAAGTCAACGAGCAGAATCGAATTGCGCACGATGATGCCCGCGAGCGCGATGAACCCGATCATCGAGGTCGCGGTGAAGGGCGCGCCCAACAGCCAATGTCCGATCAGAATCCCGATCAGGGTGAGAGGAATCGGCGTCAGGATGACGAGCGGAAGCTTGAAACTGCGGAACTGGGCCACCACCAGCACGTAGATACCCAGGATCGCCGCGCCGAAGGCCGCGCCCATGTCGCGGAAGGTCACATAGGTGATTTCCCACTCGCCGTCCCACAACAGCGTTGGATGGGACTCGTCGGACGGCTGTCCGTGCAGGCTGATGACGGGCTTTGGCAACGCGCCCCAGTCGTGGGCGTCGACGCGTTTTGCCACTTCGAGCATGCCGTAGAGCGGCGCTTCGAAGCGGCCGGCGAGTTCGGCCATCACCATATCGGCAAAGCGGCCGTCGCGCCGGAAGATGACCGGAGATCCCTCCTCGGTGGTCGCCTTGACGACCTGTCCGAGTTCGACAACGGTTTTGTTGCCCGGCAGCGTGTTCGCAGGCACGGGAGTTGACGCCAGCGCCTCGGTCCAGGCCAGATCGCGCTTTGCGAGCTTGACCGCGATCTCGATCGGATTGCGGTCTTCGCCGCGGTGGGAATAGCCAACCGACACGCCGCCGAACAGCGTCTGGATGGTGTCGTAAACGTCGCGCTGCTCGACGCCGAAAAACTCAAGACGGTCCTGGTCGATCGACAGCCGCAGCCGTGGCCGCTTCTCGCCGATCGAATCGTCGATATCGACGATGAACGGCACTTCGGCAAAAACCTTTTCAAGTTCGCGAGTGACTGCCCGTCGCGTGGCCGCATCGGGCCCATAGATTTCGGCCAGCAGGGTGGCGAGCACGGGCGGCCCGGGCGGCACCTCGACGACCTTGATGCTCGTGCCTGCGGGAAGGCTGACGGCCTTGAGCCGCTGCCGCAGATCGAGCGCAATATCGTGGCTTGCCCGCTTGCGGTTCCCGCGCGCGGCAAGATTGACCTGCAGCTCGCCGAGCTCGGGCCTTTCGCGCAAATAATAGTGACGGACGAGGCCGTTGAAATTAAACGGCGCCGGCGTGCCGGCATAGGACTGCACGGAGGTTATTTCCGGCAATCCGTGCGCGATATCCGCGGCCGCAAACAATGTGCGCTCGGTGTCTTCGAGGCTTGCCCCTTCGGGCAGATCGACCACGACCGCGATCTCGGATTTGTTGTCGAACGGCAGCAGTTTAACGGTGACGGCTTTGGTCGCGAACAGCGTCATCGATAATAGCGTCGCGATGCCGACGCCGATCAGGAATATCCAGGACGAGCGCTTGCTGCGGACAATCGGGGTCGCGATGCGCCGGTAGATACGCCCGAGCACGCCTTCGTCATGCGCCGCGTGAACCGGAACCGCGCCGTCCTTCGGCGCCAGCCGCAACATCAGCCAGGGCGCCACCACCATCGCCACGAAAAACGAAAACAGCATGGCCGCGGAGGCATTGGCCGGGATCGGCGCCATGTAGGGGCCCATCAGCCCGGACACGAACAGCATCGGCAACAGGGCGGCGACCACGGTCAGCGTGGCAACCACGGTCGGATTGCCGACCTCGGCCACAGCCTCGATCGTGGCCTGCACGCGCGGCCGGCCGTCCTTCATCGCCCAGTGGCGGGCGATATTCTCAACCACCACGATGGCGTCGTCGACCAGAATGCCGATCGAGAAAATCAGGGCGAACAGGCTGACGCGATTGATGGTGTAGCCCATCAGATTGGCGGCAAACAGCGTCAGCAGGATCGTGGTGGGGATCACTACCAGCGTAACCAGCGCCTCGCGCCAGCCGATCGCGATTCCGATCAGCACCACGATTGAGATCGTTGCCAGACCGAGATGAAACAGAAGTTCGTTGGCCTTCTCGTTGGCGGTCTCGCCGTAGTCTCGGGTAACCGTGACGTCGACGTCATCCGGGATCAGCCGCGACTTCAGCCCTTCGAGCCTGTGCGCAATATCCTCTGACACGACCACCGCGTTGGCGCCCGCCCGCTTGGCCAGCGCCAGGCTGACCGCCGGGACACGCTCCCACCTGTCCTTGCCGTCGCGCGCGTCATTCCAGGCGCGGTGCTCGGTGGCGTTCGGTCCAATGACGACGGATGCAACGTCCTTGACATAAACAGGCCGCCCATCCCGCGTCGAAATCAGGAGCAAGCCGATGTCGGGAATGCCCGACAAGGTCTGGCCGGCCAAAACACTGCGGACAGTCCCGGCGTCGCGAACCTGGCCGGCAAGGAACGAACGATTGGCGTCCTTTACCTTGGCGACGAGCTGTTGCAGCGTGACACCAAACAGCGACAGCTTTTCCGGATCCGGCTCTACTCTGATCTGTTGGGCGGCGCCGCCCGAGATATATGTCAGCCCNATGCTGTCGACCTTCGTCAACTCGGCANGTAATTTGTCGGCGAGTTCGTAGAGGTCCTTGTCAGTCCAGCGATTGGCCGCTGCGGGTTTCGGCGAAAGCGTCAGCACGGTGACCGCGACGTCGTTGATGCCGCGCCCGACGATGAGGGGCTCAGCGATGCCGATGGGAATCCGGTCGAGATTGGCGCGGATCTTCTCATGGACGCGAAGGATAGCATCGTCGGATTTCGTTCCGACCAGGAAGCGCGCGGTCACCATCACGCGGTCGTCTTCAGTCTGGCTATAGACGTGTTCCACGCCGTCGATACCCTTGACGATCGCCTCCAGCGGTTTGGTCACGAGTTCGACCGCGTCGGGCCCGCGCAAGCCGTCGGCGTTGACGCGGATATCGACCAGGGGAACGCTGATCTGTGGCTCTTCCTCGCGCGGAATAACGGCGACCGCGATGAGACCGACGACGAGCGAGGCGATCAGAAACAGCGGCGTTAGCGGCGAACCGATCGTCGCCCGGGTCAGCCGCCCGGACAAACCGAGATTCATGGTTGCACCAGTTGGTCACCAGCGCGGATGCCGGACAGGATTTCAAGACCGTTGGGAAGATCGGCACTCGGCAAATCGCGGCCGCGCTGCACCGGCACGTCGATGGTGCGCTCGGCCTGGCGGATATGGACGTAGTCGATGCCGAATCGGGTCGTCACGTAGTTCGAAGGGATCACCAGGGCCGTTCGCGGACCGCCTGAAATCCAGACCCTGAGCCGGTTGCCGACGAAATACTCCCCTAGCCCCTCAACTGTGGCATCGGCGACGACGCGACCGTCCTCGATCTGCGGATAGACCAGATCGATCGCGCCCGACTTGGAGGCTTGCTCGCCGAACTCCGCGCCGTCGACCCTGATCCTGTCACCGGCCTTCAGAAAGCGGGCATGGCGTTCCGGCACCCGCAAACGCAGCTTGAAATCCTGTTGCGCGATCATCGCGATGGGGTCGCCGGGCAGCACGACGGAACCGACCGCCACCAGCTTCTTCAGCACGCGTCCGCCGGCGGGTGCAAGCACCTGCCCCTCACTGAGCTGTTGCTGGATCACCGCGCGCTCCGCGGTCCGCGCCCGCAATCCGTTTTCAGCGACATTGAGCGCGGTCCGGGTCTCGTCCAGTTTGACGCGGGGAAGTATGCCGCGGTCCACCAGCCCTTCGGTTCGCGTAAAATCGATTTGCGCCTGGTCCGACTGCGCCTGCAACGCAGCGATCTGCGCATCGAGCGACTTCATCTGCAAAGCGAGCTTCTCGTCGCCGATTGCTGCAATCGCCTGGCCGCTCGTGACGGAATCGCCTTCCCTGACGTTAAGCTGGACGATGATGCCGCCGATGCGTCCGCGCGCCGGCACCACACTGATGCTCTCGACCGTGGCAAACACCGCCTTCTCGTCGGCCACCGATCGCGGCGCGACGGTGAGGATTTCCGCGCCGGCCGGAGCGGCGCCCAACCCAGCAACTGCGATGAGGCTCGATAGAATCAATCTGCGCATCGGTATGCTCATTCCACGCCGCGCCCGCGGCGTTTGTTGCGACATTTCATTGAAATTCATTACGAGGACATTGACCTGCCTCAAGGCGCTGTCGCGCACGTCCTCATAATTTGCGCTTGGCTTTCGGGACTTTCGGCGGCTTGCAATAGACTTGATAGAGCGTCTTTAGAAGTTCGCGCGCGGGATCGCTTGCGATCGAGTAGTAAATCGTCTGGGCATCGCGTCGCGCCGACACCAAGCCATCCTTGCGAAGGAGAGCAAGATGCTGGGACACCGTGGAATCGCGAAGCTTCAGGAACTCGGCGAGATCGCCGACCGATCGCTCGCCGTCGATCAGCTGGCAGATAATCAGCAACCGGTGACGGTTGGAGAGCGACTTCAACAGATCGCTCGCCTGATCGGCTGCAGATTCCATGGCTGCAATATCTATTTTCATACTTGCGTATATACGATAGTTCGAATATACAGTCAACACGCACGGTAGAACAAGCCAAGGTCAAATTGGCGCAACCGCACCCCAGGAACGCAGGAAACGGAGGCTATCATGGCGGAAGTTGTCGTTATCGGAGCCGGTCTCAGCGGAACGCTGATGGCCTATGAATTGCTGCCGCAATTGAGAAAGGACGACCGCCTGACCGTGGTATCTCAAGGGCCGGTCTATCACTTCGTACCCTCCAACCCCTGGGTGGCCATCGGCTGGCGCAAGCGCGGCGATATTGAAATCGACCTGGTCGATATCATGAAGCGCAAGGGCATTCGCCTGCTGACACAAGGTGCGCAGCGCGTGCATCCGGCGGAAAACCGCGTCGAACTCGCCGACGGCATGTCGATCGATTACGATTATCTGGTCGTCGCTACCGGTCCGGAGCTCGCCTTCGACGAAATTCCGGGGCTCGGGCCGGACGGCAACACGCAATCGATCTGCCATGTCGATCACGCCACGCACGCCCAGGAAGCGTTCGAAAAGCTCGCGGCCAATCCGGGACCGGTCGTGATCGGCGCGGTCCAGGGGGCGTCGTGCTTCGGTCCGGCCTACGAGTTCCTGTTCATCCTGGAAACCGAGTTGCGCCGGCGCAAGCTGCGCGACCGCGTGCCGATGACTTTCGTTACTTCCGAGCCCTATATCGGACATCTCGGGCTCGATGGGGTCGGCGACACCAAGGGCCTGCTCGAAAGCGAGATGCGCGAGAAGCATGTCAAATGGATCACCAACGCCCGCGTCAAGAATGTCGAGCCGGGAAAGATGTCGGTCGAGGAGATAGCGGACGACGGATCGGTCAGGAAAACTCACGAACTGCCGTTCTCCTATTCGATGATGCTGCCCGCATTCCGCGGCGTCGGCGCCGTCAGGGGCATCGAGAAGCTCACCAACCCACGCGGCTTCGTCATTGTTGACAAGCATCAGCGCAATCCGGCGTTTCCGAACGTCTTTGCGATCGGGGTTTGCGTGGCGATCGCGCCGGTCGGAGCGACCCCGGTTCCGGTCGGCGTGCCGAAGACCGGATTCATGATCGAATCGATGGTCACCGCGACGGCTATGAACATCGGCTCGCTGCTGCGGGGCAAGACGCCGTCAGCACAGCCGACCTGGAACGCGATCTGCCTCGCCGATTTCGGTGATACCGGCATCGCCTTCCTGGCGCAGCCGCAGATCCCACCCCGCAACGTCAATTGGTCTTCCAAGGGCGAGTGGGTTCATCTCGCCAAGGTCGCCTTCGAGAAATACTTCCTGCGCAAAATTCGCCGCGGCGAAAGCGAGCCGTTCTACGAGCGTTTTCTGCTCGACAAGCTCAACATCGCGAAGATCAAGGAGGTCAAGACAGGCACATGAGTGCAAGACAACAGGTGGTCTGTGGACATTGCGGGCAGATCAACCGGCTGCCCGCCGAACGGACCCTGACCGCCGCGCGATGCGGATCCTGCCACCAGCCCATCTTCGGCGGCCATCCGATCGAGGTCGACGAAGCAGGTTTCGGCCGCCACGTGGCACACAGCGACATCCCGGTTCTCGTCGACGTCTGGGCGCCGTGGTGCGGTCCCTGCCGCGCGATGGCGCCGATGTTCGAGCACGCCGCCCGGGAGCTTGAACCCAGAGTTCGCTCGCTGAAGTTGAACGCCGATACCGCGCCCTCGGTCTCCTCACGCCTGGCGATCAGCGGCATCCCGACACTTCTATTGATGCAGGGCGGCCGCGAGATCGCGCGAACGTCCGGAGCAATGGACGCCAAGACTATCGTCGCATGGACGATGACCGGGCTCGCCCGGGCCCAATGATTTTTGAACCAAGACAAAGGAACACGTCATGAATATCGATAAAGCCGTTCTCACCTTCGCCGGATGTGTGGTGTTGCTCGGCCTCGCACTCGGCTGGCTGGTTAGCCCCTACTGGTATCTGCTGACGGCGTTTGCCGGATTGAACATGATCCAGTCAGCGTTCACCGGATTTTGTCCGGCGGCGATCGTGTTCAGGAAGCTCGGCCTGCGAGGCGGCAACGCGTTTTCATGATCGGCGCCCTCCCCTCAAGGAGACAGCGGCGTTATTCATGCATCCGCACGAGGAAATCCCATGACCTATCACTTCTCGAAGACCGTCAACCTGTCGTTTGAAGCCGCGGTTGCTGCGACCAACGCCGCATTGAAGAAGCACGGCTTTGGGATCCTCACCCAGATCGACGTGAAGGATACCCTGCACAAAAAGATCGGCGTTGATTTCCGGCCGTACCTAATTCTTGGAGCATGCAATCCGAAGCTCGCCTTCCAGGCCCTCACGCTCGAGGACAAGATCGGGACAATGCTGCCGTGCAACGTGATCGTGCAGCAGCACGACGGAGGTGCGGTGGAAATTTCCGCAATCGATCCCGTGGCGTCAATGAGTGCGATCGAGAACCCGAATCTCGGCAAGGTCGCCGGCGAAGTGCGAGAGCTGCTCAAGCAAGTGGTTTCAGATATTGCTTGAGCAATTCGGCGTGCCTTTGGTGCGGTCGTAGTGCGGCCCGCGTCCGTTGCTTAGTCTGATCGGCATGAACTGGAGCCGCCTCGACTGCCCTTCATCGATCAAGGCGTCGAGAGCGGAGGCGCGCTGCCGTCATCCCTTTCACGAACCGTACGAAGTTCGAACCAGAGTGCATTGAGGACGCCGACGGTGGCGGCGAGTCCGAGGCCCAGGATCCAGGCGAAGTACCACATCGTTTGTCTCCACTTTTGTGTGCTCAGTAAACGGACGATCCGGCATTCTGGATCGTCGTTGCGCTCACCTTGCCCCACAGCACCTTGTAGACCCAGGCGGTATAGGCGAGCACGATCGGCAGGAAGATGACAGTCGCGATCAGCATGTTGCGAAGCGTCGCATGGCTTGACGAGGCGTCGAACACGGCGAGCGAATCGTTCGGGTGGGTGCTCGATGGTAGAATGANGGGAAACATCGATAACCCCACGGTTGCAATGATGCAGGCCACCCCCAGCTTGGAAGCGAGAAAGGTCAGCCCTGCCCGGCGCGCGCTGAAGCCGACCGCGGCCAGCAATGGGGCGACAATGCCGATCAAGGGCACGATGGCGAGCCATGGAGTGGCGCGNAAATTTTTCACCCAGGCGGCCGAATCGAGCGCGACGGTTTTAGCCAAGGGATTGGACGGANCGTCCCACACGATCGGACTCGTCACCTGATAGCCGCCGAACGCACCCAGCCAAATCAAAATACCGCCGCCGGCAAACAGGAGTGCGGTGACCAGCGCCGCCTTCGATCCGAACGCCGCGGCGCGATCAGCCACCGGGCCTTCCGCCTTGAAGCTGAGCCATGCCGCGCCGTGCATAACCAGCATGGCGAGCGACACCAACCCGCAAAACAGCGCCAGCGGATTGAGCAGGCCGAACAATGTGCCTTCGTAGATGGGTCGCAGATCGTCGGTAAAATGGAAGGGCACACCTTCAAGCGCGTTGCCAACCGCGACCCCGAAGATCAGCGCCGGAACCGCGCCGCCAACGAACAACGCCCAGTCCCAGTTACGGCGCCAGGCAACGCCCTCGCGCTTCGACCGGTACTTGAAGCCAACCGGGCGGAGGATCAGCGCGAATAGCACCAAGAACATCGCGAGGTAAAAACCGGAAAAGCTCAGCGCGTATAGCGCGGGCCAAGCTGCAAAGATCGCACCGCCGCCCAGAACGAACCAGACCTGATTGCCTTCCCATACCGGGCCGATGGTGTTGATCGCGACGCGTCTTTCGGTGTCGGTCTTCGCTACAAAGGGCAGCAGCGCACCGACGCCCATGTCGAAACCGTCGGTGACGGCGAAGCCGATCAGCAGGACGCCGAGCAGCACCCACCAGATCAGGCGCAGCGTGGTGTAGTCGAACAGAGTTTGCATCATGATAGCGTTCCTTGGACCAGCGTGTGGGATCACTCGGCCGGCGCGATAGCGCCAGCGCCGGTGATCGTGGGGAAGTCCGCAAAAGAGATTGTTTCGCCTGTCGCCGCGTCGGGTCCCCTCTCGATCGCGTGCAGCATCAGGCTACATTCGACGACTGCGAGCACGCCGTAGACCGCCGTGAAGCCAACGATGGTCAGGACCAGGTTGAAAACGCCGAGTTCCGAAGTTGCCAGAAAGGTCGGCAGCACGCCGTCGATGATCCAGGGCTGCCGTCCGAACTCGGCGACGAACCAACCCAGTTCGGCGGCGAGCCAGGGCAACGGGAAAGCGAAAAGCGCGAGCTTGAACAGCCAGCGAGGCGCCTCCGCCTCCCGCATCGTGTACCAAAGCGAGGTCAGGAATACGGCGAGCAGCGCGAAGCCGCACACCACCATGAAGCGGAAGGTGAAGAAAATCGAGGGCACGCTGGGTACCGTCGACCAGGCCGCGTCTTGGATCTGCTGCGGTGTCGCCTGCAGCGGGTTTTCGATGTAGCGCTTCAGCAGCAGGGCATAGCCGAGATCGCCACGGGTCTTCTCGAAGTCGGCGCGGGCCGCTGCGTCGGCGTGGTTCTTCTTCAGCTTCTGCAGAGCGTCATAGGCGACCAGACCATTGCGGATATTTCCTTCGGCCTTCTGCACGAGATCGAAGATGCCGGGGATCCTCTGGTCGATGGAACGCGTTCCGATCAGTCCCATTACCCAGGGAATCTCAATGGCGTCGCGCGTCTCGTGCGCCTGCATGTCCGGAATGCCGAAAACGGTAAACGACGCCGGCGCCGGTTCGGTCTTCCACATCGCCTCCATGGCCGCCAGTTTCATTTTCTGGTTGTCGGTGATGGTGTATCCGCTCTCGTCGCCGAGTACGATGACCGAAAGTGCGGAGGCGACGCCGAACGCCGCCGCGATCACAAATGACCGCTTCGCGAGTTCGATATAGCGGCCGCGCAGAAGATAGAACGCCGAAATACCAAGGACGAAGGCTGCGCCGCAGACGTACCCCGCTGACACGGTGTGGACGAACTTCGCCTGCGCGGTCGGATTGAACAGGACCGCTGCGAAATCGGTCACCTCCATGCGCATGGTGTCGGGATTGAAGGCGGCGCCGACCGGATTTTGCATCCAGCCGTTGGCGATCAGAATCCATAGCGCCGACAGGTTGCTGCCAAGCGCGACCATCCAGGTGACAGCAAGATGAGCGCGCGAGGACAATTTGTCCCAGCCGAAGAAGAACAGACCGACGAAGGTCGCCTCCAGGAAAAAGGCCATCAGCCCTTCAATCGCGAGCGGGGCGCCAAAAATATCGCCGACATAGTGCGAGTAGAAGGCCCAGTTCATCCCGAACTCGAATTCCATGGTGATGCCGGTGGCAACCCCGAGCGCGAAATTGATACCGAACAGCAGACCCCAGAACTTGGTCATGTCGCGCCAGATCGTTCGCCCCGTCATGACGTAGACGGTTTCCATCATCGCCACGAGGACAGACAGGCCGAGCGTCAGCGGCACGAACAGAAAGTGATACATCGCGGTCAACGCGAACTGCAGCCGCGAAAGCTCGACGAGCAGGGGATTGGTCATGAAGAGAGGCCTTTCGGATGTTTGGCTCAGCTAGCGCGCGTGGGCAGCATCTTCGTTGACCTGGATCAAGGGATCGCGGCCAAGATCGAGGCACCAGAGAGCAATGCGAATATCGAACGATAAAAATTGGTCGCAGCGGCCCGGGAAACCGGCAAGCGCGGAACCGCTGCCGGAAACCTCGACCGACCGCAACAATGCGCTCGATCTTGCCCGCAAACTCGGTTCCGTGGGCCTGCGCGCGGCGCTCGGCGGGCAGACCGCACGGACGCTGTTCCGGATCGGTTTTTCAGGGGCGCTTGCGGTGTTCGCAGGGCGCCTGATTGAAGACGCTCGTTTCGACATGGTAGCGCTGGCCGGCGCACTTGGCGGCCTCGCCCTGTCGAGCGGCGCCGGCGTGTTCGCCGATCTTCAAGCGGCGAGCGCCGAGGATTTTGTTGTCAACGGGCTGCGAACTGCGCTGCAAGACGCGCTGCTGCAGAGGTCGCCGGCGCGCTTGCGGACAAAACCCGCCGGTGCCCTGGTGGCGGGCTTGCAGCGCTATCCCAACGCGCTTGCCAGCCTCGTGATCAGCCACAGCGCGGCGAAGTCCATGCTCTGTATCGGTCCCTTGCTTGCAGCGTTAGCTGTTGCGGTTGTGTCCTGGCAAGCGGCGCTCATGCTCTTTCTCTCGGTTCCGATCATGATCGTCTTCTTNGTCACGCTCGGCGGCGTCATCCGCGGCAAGGCTGAACTGCAAGAAAAGGCCTTCGGCCGGCTCGCGGCGCAGTTCTCGGATCGCATCCGCACGCTACCAACCATCCTGGCCAACCACGCCTTGCAACGCGAGCACGGCAAGATCGAGCAGCGGATGACGCTCTATGCCAACAGCACCATGGGCGTGCTCAAGGTGGCGTTCCTCAATACTGGCATCATTGATTTTTTCTCCGCGCTCGCCATCGCGGTGCTCGCCATATTCCTTGGCCTCGGCCATCTCGGGCTGGTGCACGTTCCCGGATTTTCAAATCTGGCGCTTTGGCAAAGCCTGTTCATTCTGATGATCGCCGCGGAATTCTTCGTACCGTTCCGCCGTTATGCCGAGCAATATCACGTCAAGGCCGAGGGGGAGGCCGCAGCCAAGGAACTCGATTGGTATTTCGACTATTCCGACGCGACCTCATCCGATCCTGGAAACGTCACGATCAGGCCATGCACTGTCGCTGGCGCTTTCGACGCGACCGATCTGCCCGCGGCAGGCTTGATTGCGATTTCGGGGCCGAGCGGCTCCGGGAAGTCGACGCTGCTGCGCAGACTTGTCGGGATCGAAACATCGTCGCGCGGCTTCCATTCACTGCCTCAGGTGATGGCCGAGGGATGCGATTGGATATCGACGGATATCTACGTGCCTGCGGGGACGCTGGCTGAAGCGATCGGGTGGAATCGTAACCTTTGTACCGGCGTTGAACTGCAGGAGGCGGCCAGGCACGTCGGTTTGCTCAACGAACGGCTACTGCCCGGCGGTCTCAATGCCCGCATTGCGGAAGGTGGCGACAATCTCTCCGGCGGCCAGCGCATGCGCATCGGCATCGCCCGCATCATGCTTTCCCGTGGCGTCGTTGTCGCCGACGAACCGACCGCCAAACTCGACCCCGAGACGGCAAAACTGGTCCGGCGGATCCTGACCGACGTAGCAAAGCGGCGTCTGGTCATTGTCGCCACCCACGACCAGCAGCTGATTGAAGCAGCCTGCCGGCATCACGTCCTGCAGCCCCAATCCGAAGCCGCCCGGGCTGCAGCATGAGCATACGATCCATCGGTCCCTCGATCGTCGCAACGACACCTGCATCGGCCTCCCTGCGCGCCAAGCCACCGTGGCGGATGGCGATTATGCTTGCCATCGCGGCCTCAGCCTCCGGAATCCTGCTCACAGGCATATCCGCCTGGTTCCTCGGCGCGGTTGCGCTGGCCGGTCTGGGACCGGCCGCGCTCGCTTTCAATTTTCATATTCCGGCGGCTTTCGTACGACTGTTCGCCTTGAGTAAGACGCTCGGCAAATACGGCGAACGTGTCGTGGGACACCGGGCCGCGCTGCTCGACCAGGTAAAACGTCGTGCCTGGCTGTTCCTTGCGATGGCGCAAGCCCCAGCCACCCGCGCCGCGGGCTGGCAACTCGGCAATCAGGACCGGCTGTCCGACTATATGGAGGATGTCGAAGACGTCGACTACGCACGCTTACGGGTCGGTATGCCGGCGGCAATTCTGTTCGCCGGAACCGCCCTGCTCACTGGAGCGACGGCATGGCTGGCACCGCTTGCTCTGATTCCGATCGTATTATTTTCGGTCGCGGTGATGGCGACGCTGCTCCGCCTGATGCCGGCTGTGGGCAGGCAATGGACAACCGTGAGGTCCTCGCAGCGAGCCGCTGGTCGCTTGCTGGGGCGCGCGCTGGCCTCCATTGTACCGCTACAGGCCGAGCGAGCCTTCGCCGATATCCTGGTCCTTGCCTTCGGTCATTTCAACAATGCGGAAGCCGGACGGCTTGCTCAACGCCGCTTGCTTACTGCGCTGGACCTGCTCGCCGGGCTAGCCGGCCCTGTGATATCGCTCAGCGTCATGGTTGCAGCTTGGCAGGCCGGAAATCGCGGCACTGCTCTTCTCATTCCCGCCTTCGTCGGGTTTGGCTGGCTCGGCCTTGGCGAGACCGCACATAATGCCTCGCGCATCGCACTTGGAAGAGTGCGGGAGCACGCCGCCCGCGAGGGGCTGGAGGATTGGTCTACCGTAACCTCCGCAAAGGCGAGGCCGACATTATTCCCCGCCCTCCTGCAAGACTTGACGCTCAGGAATGTCCCGCGCCAGACGCCTACCGGAATCCGTCTCGGCGAAGCGATCAACCTGAGCTTCCGCGTCGGCCACCCTACTGCACTTGTTGGCGCTAGCGGCACGGGCAAGACGACTTTGCTCAAACAGATTGCCGGCTGGATCGGCGCCGACAATAGTGACACGTTCGTTGGCGATGGAGTGGTGATGCTCAGCGCCTACCGCCGAGCCATATCGCATCTCTGTCTGCACGATGCCGCCATTCTTTCAGACACCATTCGTGAGAACCTCTTCGCGCCCGGCGCATCCGAAACGGAATGCTGGCTGGCGCTTGCCGCCGTAGAACTCGACGGTCGTCTCGCGGGCGCAGGCGGGCTCGACGCCTGGATCAGTCAGGATATGTTGTCGCTCGGAGAGGCACAGCGGTTGAATCTCGCTCGCGCGCTGCTCTGCGATGCTCCAGTTGTTCTCCTCGACGAGCCCGTTGAACATCTTGACCATGACCAGGCTTCGCGGATCCTCAAGCGGGTTCTCTCGCAACTGGTGAATCGCATCGTCGTCTATTCCAGCCATACCGATTACGCCGCGCCCGAAACCATTAATATCTCATTTGGCGCCGACCGGTAAATCATCTGACGATGACGGAACCGGCGCTTAATAACATTCGCCACCAAACATCCGTCTGGCGGATGATTGCGTGGTGAACCGGTGGCGCCAGGGTTCTGCAACTTCGCGCAAGGCCGTCGATTTATTGAGCTATCGCAAAGCCAGGGCTCTGCACAAGGGTTATTCAGGATTGCCCCTTGCCCCGAACCCTTGCACCATTTGCGTGAAAATCTGGATTGCCGGCCGCCATGAACGAAACCATCATAGAAGGCCCCCTCTATGCGGCTCGTAAAAAGGTGTACCCGCAGGCCGTCCGGGGCAGGTTTCGTCGCATCAAATGGGCGATCCTTGGCGTCACCTTGGCGATCTACTACCTTCTGCCCTTCGTCCGCTGGCATCGCGGACCCGACCTGCCCAGCCAGGCCGTGCTGATCGATTTCCCGCATCGACGGTTCTATTTCTTCTTCATCGAGCTGTGGCCGCAGGAGGTCTATTATTTCACTGGCCTGCTGATCATCGCCGCGATGACCTTGTTTCTGATGAACGCCGTGGCCGGACGGGTGTGGTGCGGGTACATGTGCCCGCAGACGATCTGGACGGATCTTTTTTATGCGGTCGAGCGCCTTGTCGAAGGCGACCGCCGCGAACGGATCATGAGCGACAAGCACGGATGGACGTTCACGCACATCCGCCAGACTGTAACCAAACACGCGCTTTGGCTGATGATCGCGTGGTGGACCGGCGGGGCCTGGGTTCTGTACTTTGCGGATGCCCCGACGCTGGTCAAGGATCTGGCGACGCTTCAGGCGCCGTTCGTCGCCTATCTGTGGATCGCCATTCTGACCGCCACCACCTACATTTTCGCGGGCCATGCGCGCGAGCAGGTCTGCATTTACATGTGTCCGTGGCCGCGGATTCAGGCCGCGCTGACCGACGAGTGGGCGCTCAATGTCACCTATCGNCGTGACCGCGGCGAACCGCGAGTGTCCGTCAAGAAAGCGNAACAATTGCGCCAGCATGGCGAGCCGGCCGGCGACTGCATCGATTGCCACCAATGCATCAACGTCTGCCCCACAGGGGTGGATATTCGCGATGGAATCCAGCTCGGCTGCATCCAGTGCGGCCTTTGCATCGACGCCTGCGACGTCATCATGAGCGAGATCGGCCGGCCGTCAGGCCTGATCGCCTACGATACCGATATCAACAGCCAGCGTCGGCTGGCGGGCAAACCGCCGATCTATCGCACTATCCGGGCGCGGACGATTCTCTATTCCTGCATCATCGCGCTGGTCGGCGGCATCATGCTGTATGCGCTGGCGACCCGAAGCTCGGTCGGCGTCAACGTGCTTCACGAACGCAATCCGCTCTACGTGCTGCTGGCGGATGGCAGCATTCGAAACGACTACACCGTGCGTATTCTGAACAAGGGCGCCGATCGGAAATTCAGGCTGGAGGTCTCCGGCTTGCCGGGCGCGGTCTTGCACGTTGCAGGCGTCGAACGTGCAGCCGATGGTACGGAGATCGTCGAAGTGGGAACGGATCAGACGCGCGAAATCCGCCTGTCGGTGCAGGTGGTAGGCGCAACGGATCGTCCGATCTCCACCGACATCGAGATCAAGGTGACCGACACGGCCACTGGAAACCTGGCAAGTGTCCACGACCATTTCATATCGGCTAAACAATAGGGTGGTTGAACTTCGTGTGGGTTATTCGCGGCCGGGCCGAATTCTGCAACGATCCGCCGGCGACGCTGGCTTGACCTGATCGGTCAATAACAACGCGACGCGGCGATCGCGTGCAGCCTGACGTCGCCAAGCACATGCGCCATGAAGCCTGGCATCCGGAATATTTTCGCGAACGCCGCGTCGCGGATGCTCAGGCCGCCGGTATAGGCGCCGAACGCCGGCATTACCGCGCGCTCGCCGTCGCAGGCAAAACATCGCCGCTCCATCGAGCGGCCGCGGGTCGAGACCCGCGCCTTCGGATGCAGGTGACCGGCGATCTCACCAGCCGCCCCGGTCGGTTCGTGACGAAACACGATCGGCCCGATCGCAACTTCGCTGGCGACCACGCCGCCCAGATCGGGCGGCAGTGCCGGATCGTGATTGCCTGATATCCAGATCCAGTCGCGCCGCACTTGGAGCGCCGCGATGGCGTCACGGTCCGGCGTGGACAGCCGGTCATGGGCGGCGCGATCGTGAAAGCTGTCGCCAAGCGCGATCACCATGCGCGGGTCATGCCGTGCGATCACCGCTGCGAGCCGGCCGAGTGTCGCCACCGTGTCAAAGGGCGGCAGCAGCACACCGCGCGCGGCGAAGCTGGAGCCTTTTTCCAGATGCAGATCCGAGACCACCAGCAGGCTCTGCTCTTCCCAGAACAGCGCGCCGGAGAGATCGGCGATCAGGCCGACGCCCGCGATGTCAACGATGGTGACGCGCGCCGCAGGTGGTTCGTGGTCTAGGAATTGTGCGCGCGCCGTCACGATCTATCCTGTCGCCTCTTTGACCAGTTCCTCGGCGGCTTCCGCCAGCAACTCGTCCGATGCCTCGCCATAAACCTGCTCGCGGCCGATTTCCAGCATCACCGGCACCGCCAGCGGCGAAATGCGATCGAGTTCCTTGTGGGTGATTCGCCCCTTGATTCGCGCAAGCATATCACTGAGCCGGCGAATATCGAGCAGCCCGGTCGCTGCATCGGCCCGCGCGGCGCGCAGCAACACGTGATCCGGCTGGTGCTTGCGCAGCACGTCATAGATCAGGTCGGTCGAGAACAGCACCTGACGTCGGGTTTTTTCCTCGCCGGTGAAGCGCCGCGCGATCAAGCCGGAGATGATCGCGCAGGTGCGGAAGGTGCGTTTCATCAGCGCCGATTCCGCCAGCCACGCTTCGAGGTCGTCGCCCAGCATGTCAGGATCGAACAGCGCGTCGAGATCGAGCCGGCCCTGCCGGATCATCGACGACACGTCGCCAAGCCCCCATACCGCCAACGCATATTCATTGGCGACAAAGCCGAGCGGCCGGGCGCGCGCGCGCTCGAGCCGCCGCGTCAAAAGCATCCCGAGCGTCTGATGCGCCAGCCGCCCCTCAAAGGGATAACAGACGAGGTAATGCTTGTCGGCGCGCGGAAACGTCTCCACCACCAATTCGCGCACGCCGGGGACAACAGACAGATGCGCCTGCAGCGACAGCCAGTCGCGGACCTGATCCGGCAAGGCGTTCCAGGCGCGCTTGTCGGCGAGCAATTTCCGGACCCGCTCGGCGAGATAGGTCGAGAGCGGAAACTTGCCGCCCATATAGGACGGCACCTTGGCGTCCTTGTCATTGGCGCGCGAGACATAAACAACGTCTTCCGCAAGCTGCTCGTAGCGCACGACCTCGCCGCCGAAAACAAATGTATCTCCGACCACCAGGCCTTCGATGAAATACTCCTCGATCTCGCCGAGCATCCGGCCGCCCCGCCCGAGCGCACCGGTCGATCCGGCGTTTCCCTTTGCATCGCGCGAGCGCACCAGCCGCACCTTCAGCATCGCTTCCTCGACGATGGTGCCGACATTGAGGCGATAGCTTTGCCGCACCCGCGGATTGGTGACGCGCCAGCGGCCGGTCTTGTCCTGCTTGATGCGCGCGAAGCGCTCGTAGGTCTTCAGCGCATACCCACCCGTGGCCACGAAATCGACCACGTCGTCGAAATCGGTTCGGCTCAGGCCCGAATAAGGTGCGGCGGTCAGGACTTCCTCGTAAAGCTGATCGGACAGAAACGGCCCGCCGCAAGCGCAGCCGAGCACATGCTGCGCCAGCACATCCAGCGCGCCGATCCGCAGCGGCGGGGTATCCTGGGCATTTTCGGCCACCGCGTCGATCGCCACCGCGCATTCCAGCACCTCGAAGCGATTGGCCGGCACCAGCACCGCGCGCGAGGCCTCGTCGATGCGGTGATTGGCGCGGCCGATCCGCTGCATCAGCCGTGAGGCGCCCTTCGGCGCGCCGATATTGATGACGAGATCGACNTCGCCCCAGTCGACGCCGAGATCGAGCGACGAGGTGCAGACCACGCCGCGCAGTTTNCCGGNCGCCATCGCATCCTCGACCTTGCGGCGCTGCGCGACATCGAGCGAGCCGTGATGCAGCGCGATNGCAAGGCCGTCGTCGTTCATGCGCCACAGATCCTGAAACAGCATCTCGGCCTGGCTGCGGGTGTTGACNAACACCAGCGTGGTGTTGTTGCGCTTGATCAGGTCATAGACTTCGGGGAGCGCATGGCGCGCGCTGTGGCCGGCCCACGGCAATCTTTCGCGGGTGTCGAGCATCTCGACGATCGGCGCCGCGGCACCGCCGGCGATAACGATATCGGCGGCCTCGCTATTGCCATCGCGTTGCGGCACCAGAAACCGCGCCAGCGATTCTGGCTCGGCGACGGTGGCTGACAGTCCGATCGCGCGAATATGTGGCGCCAGCCGCCATAGCCGCGCGAGACCCAGCGACAACAGATCGCCGCGCTTGGAGGTGACCAGCGCATGCAGCTCGTCGAGCACGATACGCTTCAGCGACGAGAACAGGAACGGCGCGTCGTCGGACGACAGCAGCAGCGCCAGTTGTTCGGGCGTGGTGAGCAGGATATCCGGCGGATAGCGCCGCTGCCGCTGCCGCCGCGACACCGGCGTGTCGCCGGTCCGGGTCTCGACCTTGATCGGCAGATCCATCTCGGCGATCGGCGTCTCCAGATTACGCGCGATATCCACCGCGAGCGCCTTCAGCGGCGAGATATAGAGGGTGTGGAGGCCGCGGCTGCGCATTACGCCGCGGCCGGTGGAGATGACGTTATTTTTTTCACCTCTCCCCTTGTGGGAGAAGTCGGCAGCCGCAGGCTGCCGGGTGAGGGGTAACGGCAGGGGCGGAGCTAAGGAAGTGCACCCGGCAGCACTCAACTCCACCAGCGTCGGCAGGAATCCGGCCAGCGTCTTGCCGGCGCCGGTGGGGGCAATCAGCAGCGCCGAGCGATCGTCGCGGGCTTTGGCCAGCAGTTCCAGCTGATGATCGCGGGGCGACCAGCCGCGGCTTTCGAACCAGCGCCGAAACGTTTCAGGCAACAGCGAGGGCGCAAGAAGGTCTGGTTCAACGGTGTTCACCGCAACAGGTTAAGCCGGTCTGATGCGGCCGGTCGAGGGCTTAGAATCCGAATCAGTCCGACAGAGTCAGGGCAGTTCGTTCAGGATTTTTCGGCTACCACCACCAGGCCCGGCACCGGCGCGTTGTGCTCGTTGCGCGCCGACAAATCCTCCAGCCGCGACGGCTTCAAGCCGGCGGCTTCGATCGCGCGCCGCACATAGTCAGCGCCATGCGCATAGCGCAGGCCTTCGCCGAGGATGACGCCCTCGCCGCCATGCGTTTCAACGGTGAAGGCCAGTAAGCCGTCGGCCATCAGCACGCGTCTCGCCTGTTCCAGCACCGGCGCGAGATCGGCCAGATAGACCATGGCGTCGGCGGCGAGAATCAAGTCGGCGCTGGCATCAGGCCTGCCGCGCAAACCCTGCACCATCTCGGTCANCTCAAGCTCCGCATAAAGCCCGGTTAAGCGCGCCCGCTCGATCATGCGCGGCGACAGATCNATGCCGATGAANTCGTCAACCTCCTTGGCNAACGCGGTNGCCGCGAGTCCGGTGCCGCAGCCGAGATCGATCGCCCGCTTGAAGAAGGCGGGCTCGCGCACGGCGGCGCGCGCCGACAGCACCGCCCTGAATAACAGCGCTGGGCCGCGGTAGCCGAGATCGTCGACCAGCGCGGCCTCGAACTTCGGCGCGTATTGATCGAACAGCGCCCGCACATAAGCTGGCGGCATGTCAGACAATTGTTCGGCGCCGAGCAGCATCAGCCGCAGCCGCGCGCCGTGCCGATCGTCGGGATCGGCGATCACAGCTTGCCGAAACGCCGCGATCGCCGCGTCGCGCTCGCCGAGCTGCTGGCGAATTTCTGCCAGCGTAAACCAGGCGGAGGCAAAGCCGGGCACAAGCTCAATGGCCTGCAACAGCAGATCGGCCGCGGCGACCAGATCGCCTTTCAGCTGCAGGTCGCGCGCGAAGTCGAACCGGCGGTCGGCAATCATATCGCCGGAGGACAGAAGCAAGCGCGCGGGCATTTTCAGAAAACCACTTTCGTCATGACCGGGCAAAAACGCGAACCGCGGGGCTGCAACTCCGCCTTCGGCCGCCCTGCACCGGGTCCGAGTCAATGCGACAACACATCGCGGTCCTTTTCAGGACTAACACTTGGAGTTGTATCATCGCGTGCTACGGTCAGTGTATTGCAAGGTAGTCGAATTATGTTGGAACTGATTTGCTATCATCAATATATTTGGGGAACGATCGCGGCCGACAGGTCGCCTTGGCACAGTGACGGTTTTTCATACGGCGTAGCTCCGGTTGCCGGCGGCGGCTTGAACTTCTCCACGCCGCAGAGCCGTGTCGTGATCCCGCGCCAGGACGGTGACCCCTGGGGCGCCATGGGCGCCCTCCGTGTCGAAATCGTTGCCAGCACGCAGCCGAGCGGCGGCACGCTCGTCGATGCTGACGGTTGTTTTCGCGTCAGCTTTGCCGGGTTGCAAGCGATCGTCGTCGAAATCCTGAACTATACCCTCACCGTCCCGATTGACAGCCTTCCAGCGGGAAACTGGATAACCTTCAAGTTCTGGCACGACGGCGTGAACCAGCTTAATGGCTACTACGACTTTGTTACCCCCCACGGCACGGGAGGCAGCTCTTCATCGCCGAGCAATGTGCCCGGGCGGGTCCCCCCCGTCGGACCGCAAGGCGTCTGGATCGGAAACCGGATCGGAAGCCCGAACAATCATCTGAACGGCAACGTTTCGAGCGTGAAGATCTGGCGGGCCGATCCCGACGCGATGATCCCGCCGTTTCTTGGCAGGCCGTTCACGCCGCCGCTGCTGAAATGCTGGGGAGACGCGATCGACAAGATCAACAAAGTGGCCGCCAGCGATCCGGAATGTGCCGCGTGGTGGAGGGACCTGATCGAACAGCAGCAGAACCAGCTCTTTGCACGGCTCGGACAGAAGAGTCCGGACACGCTCGCCGAACTTTACAAAATGTGTGACGCCTATCAGCAGCTTTGGTCGGCCGGCAAGGTCGGCAGCCCGGAAATGCAGGCGCTCATGGTGCGGCTGCGCGACTGGCTCAAGAGCGAAGGAATATTCTCCGCCGACGATCCCGCGCTCCGAAGAACCCTTCAAAATCCTTGCATGGCGAAATTCACCGGCGCAGCCGGAGGCCTGGACTGCGATCCCGATGCCCAGGCCTTGATCAAGGCCATTATTGGCACTGGCAGTCATTAAGGATTGGTGTGATGGGTGGCCCGACGCCTGACCAGATTGCGCTCATAAGACAATACGAGCCTGCACTGTATTTTTCCGGCGCTCCAGGCGCCCCCGGATCCGAACGGTTTTTCCCGAGCGATGCCAAGCGCTATCTCGAGCAGGCGGCGCTCTACCTTGCCAAGGCGCCGTTCGCCACCAGGGCCGATTGGGGAACTCCGGTCGCCTTCGCCGACCAGCTTGGAGCCATCAACGGCGAAGGTGCCATCTTCCTTGGCCAGTTCAACGAAGCGGGCACACCGCAATATCCGTTCCTTGAGACCGTCGCGGGACAGGAGCATTTTCTGGACGTCTCGGGGTGGACGTCCAACGACACCCGCGCCGATCTTGATCGTCTGGCTTCGCTCTATGCGACCAATCAGGCTTTGAGCCAGTTCTGGTATCACGCCGAATTTTTTGATACCCCCCGATTGCAGAATCTGTTCACGGAGCTGGTTCGCAGCGGCAGTGCCCTCAATTTCAATAACCTGTTCGGTTCGACGCCGGGCAATCCGCCGGTTCTCACGAACCCGGCGCTGATCTGCTATTATCTGTTCTATCCGGCTCACGAGGAATCGCTGAGCGGCTGCGAATATGCCCCGGGCCAGATCGTCGATACGGCGCGCGACTTCGCCAGTTTTGCGGGCGAGTGGAGCTGCATCGCGCTGTTGCTGGACCGACCGAATGCAGCGGCGCCATATGCGCCGAAATGGGCGGGACTGTCCAACCGTAATGTCGGCAAGACCAGCGTCAATGGCGAGGAAGTACGCTCGACGATGCGTATCCTGCCATGGGCTGGGATGGACCTCTATCAAGTTACCCACCCACGCTTGTTCGTCGGCCGGGGCAGTCACGGCCTCTACCTTCCCGATGAGATGCCGCCGCCGCTCACTTTCGCTGATCCTTCGGCGGCCTTCTGCGGCGGCGCGACGTCGTTAACCACGGGCCCGGTTGGGGCCCCCTCCGCCCCGCTCTACGGTATTGCCACTGGGTTCCTTATTGACAAAGTGATTGCCGGCTCAGCCGCCGGCACGGGATTGCTGGGGTTCCCCGGCGGAGCTGTAGGCGCAGCGGCAGGCCTGGTCTGGGGCATCGCGGAAATTGCGAATGCTCCGCGACTGGACGGGGTAGATCCTCCCGAAACGCCGGCACTGCAGTCGACCATTGACACGACAGGTTCGAACGGGATCGTGATTCATCCAAAGGGCCTGCCGCCACCGGGCGTCGATCCCGGCAACACGAGGGAATGGCAAAGTGACGACAACGTCGTCATCGGTGGCCGGAAATATTTCTTCACCGTCGACCGCACGACGCAGGTGTTATGGGGCAACGATCCCGACGGCCAGGGCTATACCGGCCGATGGGGCGCACACGTCGCGCAGGATCCGCAGACCCGCCGATCGGGGATGGCGTTTCCAACATTCTGGCAGCTTTTCTTCGAGACATTGGTGCGCAACGACCTGCCCGCGGTCACCATTGCGTTGAAGACCGGCAAGACGGTGGCGACATGGACGGTCCCGCACGATTGGAACGCGAAAAACAACACGGTCGAGTGCATCGGCGGCGGTGTCGGCGGCGGGACTTCGGTCGCTGGCGGCGCGTTTGCTGCCGGAGGTGGCGGTGCGTATTCCAAGAGCGTCAATCTGACCTGGTCGCCGGGTCAGGTGATCAACTTTTCGGTGGGTGCAGGCGCCGATAAACTGGGTACCGCCGGCGATACCTACGTCAATCCAGCGGGGCCATCCTTTCCCACTTCGGGTGAGGCCGCGGGAGCCAGGGGCGCGACGTCGTCCAATGGAGGCTCTTCAGCGAACGGTTATGCGACGGGAATCGGCAACGTCAAAAACGCAGGCGGTAACGGCGGAACATCATCCTGGGGTGGTGGCGGCGGCGGCGGCGCGGGTGGTGCGAACGGCATCGGTGCTGTCGGCGGGTCGACAGGCCTGGGCGGCACCGCGGGATCGGGTGGCGGCGGAGCCGGCGGCGGAACGGCGGGCGGTTCGACGACAACAGATGATAACCCGGGCACAGGGGGCGCGGGATCGGGCGGCTCGGGAGTTGGCGGTAAGGGAGCGGCGGTACCAACCGGCACTGCCGATCCAGGTGCGAATGGAATCGATCTGGACGGAGCCCATGGTTCGGGCGGTGGTGGCGGCGGTGGTGCAGGCGACGACACAGGTACCATAGTGGCCACGACCGGTGCCGACGGCGGTCGTTACGGCGGCGGCGGCGGCGCTGGCGGATCGAGCGCCGGCATCGGCGGTATACCCGGCGGCAAGGGTGCCGACGGAATCATTGTCATCCGCTACGTTCCCCTTAGCTAAAGGTCGCGCGCCCCGCGCCCCGAGTTTGTTGCGTCGCTCCGCATTGCCAGCCAGCCCAACGCAAATCAGGCAGGCCCGACTTGCTTTGGGGCGAGGTAAAAAACGTCGCGGCACCTCCTATATGAGGTAGATGCGTCCGCAAGACATCCTGATGCCGGTTGCCGCCGGGCTGTGCTGCAAGCCGGGGGACTTCCACATCGATCCGGTGCGGCCGGTCAAGCGCGCCGTGATCACCCATGGCCATTCCGATCACGCCCGCCCCGGCCATGGTGCGGTGCTCGCCACCCAAGAGACGCTCGACATGATGCGGCTGCGCTATGGCGACCGTTTCGCCGGGAGTACGCAGGCGATCGCCTATGGCGAGGAGTTGCGGCTCGGCGACGTCAGGGTGAAATTCCACCCCGCCGGCCACGTACTGGGATCGGCGCAGATCGCGGTCTCCTGCCAGGACACCTGCATCGTCGCCTCCGGCGACTACAAGGACGCGCCCGACCCCACCTGCGCGCCGTTCGAGGTGGTGCCGTGCGATGTGTTCATCACCGAGGCCACATTTGGCTTGCCGGTGTTTCGCCATGGCGATGCGGCCGACGAAATCAAAAAGCTCGTGGCCTCGGTCGCGCTGTTTCCGGAGCGGGCGCATCTGGTCGGCGCCTATTCGCTCGGCAAGGCGCAACGCGTGATCGCGTTGTTGCGTCTGGCCGGCTACGACGCGCCGATCTACCTACACGGCGCGATGGAAAAGATCACCCGCTACTACGAGAGCCGCGGCGTCGCGCTCGGCGACCTGCGCGCCGTCAAGGGTATGAAGAAGGCCGATCTCGCCGGCACCATCACGCTGGCGCCGCCGTCGGCCACCTCGGATATCTGGACAAGACGATTCCCCGATCCGGTCACGGCGTTTGCGTCGGGCTGGATGCGGGTGCGCGCCCGCGCCCGCCAGCGCGGCGTCGAATTGCCGCTGGTGATTTCGGACCATGCCGACTGGGACGGCTTGACCGCGACCATCGATGCCACCGGCGCCGGCGAGATCTGGGTCACCCATGGCCAGGAAGACGCGCTGGTGCATTGGTGCAAAGCCAAAGGCCTCGCCGCGCGGCCGCTCGATCTGGTCGGCTATGGCGATGAGGATGAAAGCGATGCGGCGCCGGTGGCTGAGGACGAGGCATGAATCGCTTCGCCGAACTGCTCGACCGCCTCGCCTATGAGCCCGGCCGCAACAACAAGCTGCGGCTGATCACCGCGTATTTTCGCAAGGTCGAAGACCCCGATCGCGGCTATGCGCTGGCGGCGCTGACCGGTGCTTTGTCGTTCAAGCACGCCAAGCCCGGACTGATCCGCGACCTGATCGCCGATCGCACCGATCCGGTGCTGTTCGCATTGTCGTATGATTATGTCGGCGATCTCTCCGAGACCGTGGCGCTGATGTGGCCGAAGGCGGCCGCCCCGCTCCACAACAACCCGCCGCCGCCGACCCTCGCCGAGGTCGTCACCACGTTGCGCACGCTGGGCAAGACCGAGCTGCCGAAACAGCTGGCGCGCTGGCTCGACGAACTCGACGAGACCGGCCGCTGGGCGTTGTTGAAGCTCGTCACCGGCGCGATGCGGATCGGGATCTCGGCGCGGCTCGCCAAGACCGCCGCCGCGGCACTCGGCGACAAGGATGCGCACGAGATCGAACTGATGTGGCCCGGGCTGACGCCGCCCTATTTCGATCTGTTCGCGTGGCTGGAAGGCCGCGCGGCAAAGCCGGTCAATCTCGATCCGGCGCCGTTCCGCCCGGTGATGCTGGCGCATGCGATCGAGGACGCGGATTTTGCCGATCTCGATGCGGACGATTTTATCGCGGAATGGAAATGGGACGGCATTCGCATTCAGGCCGTGAGCGGCCGCGATCACCGGGGCAACGTCCTGGCGCGGCTCTATTCGCGCAGCGGCGAAGACATCACCAAAAGCTTTCCGGACCTGCTGCCGTCATTGCATTTACCCGGTGCAATCGACGGCGAACTGCTGGTGCTGCGCGGCGGACGGGTGCAGACTTTCAACGTCCTGCAGCAGCGTTTGAACCGCAAACTCGTCTCGCCGAAACTGCTCAAGGAATATCCGATCCATCTGCGCGCCTACGATCTGCTCGGTGAAGGCGATGCCGATCTGCGGGCGCTGCCGTTTACCGAACGCCGCAAGCGGCTGGAGGCCTTCATTGCAAAGCTCGACGATGACAGGGTCGACCTGTCGCCGACAATTGCCTTCGATAGCTGGGATGCGCTCCGCGCCGCGCGCGCCGATCCCGTCAGTGCCGGTGCCGGCGAGGATGCCGAGGCGGTCGAAGGGGTGATGCTCAAGCACCGCGACGCGCCTTATCTGCCGGGCCGTCCCAGGGGCCAATGGTGGAAGTGGAAGCGCGATCCGCATTTGATCGATGCCGTGCTGATGTACGCGCAACGCGGCCACGGCAAGCGTTCATCCTATTACTCCGACTATACGTTCGGGGTCTGGACCTCATCAGGCGGCGATGGCGACGAACTGGTTCCGGTCGGCAAGGCCTATTTCGGCTTCACCGATGAAGAGCTGCTGCAGATCGACCGCTTCGTGCGCCGCAACACCACCGAAAAATTCGGACCCGTTAGNCATGTGGTGCATGAGCCGGATCAGGGCCTGGTGCTGGAAGTCGCCTTCGAGGGATTGGCGCGCTCGCCGCGNCANAAATCCGGCGTCGCGATGCGGTTTCCGCGCATCAACCGGCTGCGCTGGGACAAGCCGCCGCGCGAGGCCGAGCGGCTGGAAACGCTGGAGCGGATGCTCAAGGCCGATCCGGGATGAACAGCGGTTCATGTAGCAAGCCTTGGTTAAGAAAGCGCCGCGTCAAAACAGAAACTGTGCGAGACCGACCGCCATTGACGGCGCCAGACGGATTCCCCATTTGCACTGAATTATACTAGAATGTGCGGATACATCCGCGCAGGAGATCACGATGGCCAACGACACCCGCGAATTGCCGGCGACTAATGACGGCATCAACCGCTTTCTCGGCGGCTCGCCGCTGACGGTGGCGTTCCGGCTGATCCTGCTGTCGGTCCTGGTCGGCGTGGTGCTTGCCGCGATCGGCTTCGATCCCTGGAATATCGTCCACAGCATCCGCTTGCTGTTCCAGCGGATCTGGGATCTCGGCTTTGACGCCATCAACGGGCTGTGGCGTTACTTCCTGCTCGGCGCCGTGATCGTGATTCCGATCTGGCTGATATCGCGGATGTTCGGCGCGCCGCGCGGGAGATAGAGCGCGCACCGGCAAGCTTCGTTGACGTCCTTATCCAGGGTTACGACCGCGCAGGTCTTCGCCATCGCAGGACCGGCGATGATCGCGAACCTGACGACGCCGCTGATCGGCATCGTCTCGACCATAGCGATCGGGCGGCTCGGCGACGCCACGCTACTCGGCGGCGTGGCGATCGCGTCGGTGATTTTCGACTGCCTGTTCTGGCTGTTCGCTTTCCTGCGCATGAGCACGGTTGCCTTCACCGCGCAGGCGCTCGGCGCCGGAGAATTGCAGGAAATACGCGCCCAGCTGGTGCGCGGGCTCATCATCGCAGCCCTGATCGGCGCCTGCCTCATCGCGCTGCAGGTGCCGCTCGCCGCGATATTGCTCAACGCCATGGGCGGCAGTGACGGCGTCACCCGCGCCGCCAGGATCTACTTCGCCATTCGAATCTGGTCGGCGCCACTGGCGCTGGCCAATTATGTCGTGCTCGGCTGGCTGATCGGNCAGGCGCGCGCCACGCTGGCGCTCGGCGTGCAGATCGCGATCAACCTCATCAATATGGCGGCGACCATCCTCNTGGTGCTGGTGCTCGATGCCGGGATCGGCGGCGCNGCCTTGGCGGCGGTGATTGCCGAAGCNGGCGGGCTCTCGCTCGGCATCCTCATTGCNTGGCGCCTGACGCAGGCGTCGGCGCCGCTCGAACGCGCCGCGCTGTTCGACCGAACCAAGCTGTTGCGCATGCTCGCGGTCAATCGCGACATCATGATCCGCACCGCCGCCCTTATCACCGCGTTCCTGTTCTTCACCGCGCAAGGCGCGCGTTCGGGCGACGTGATCCTCGCCGCCAATGCGGTGCTGAACAATTTCCTTCTGATCAGCGCGTTCTTCCTCGACGGCCTCGCCAACGCCGCCGAACAACTCTGCGGGCGCGCTTACGGNGCCCGCGACCACATCGCCTTCGCCAGCGCGGTGCGGCTGGTGATCCGCTGGGGATTTGGCATTGCGCTGATGGTGGCGGCGGTTTTCGCGCTCTTCGGTCCCGCGCTGATCGATGCCATGACCGCCAGCGCGGACGTTCGGCAACATGCGCGGGACTATCTGTGGTTCGTGGTGCTGGCGCCGCTGCCCGGCGTCTTTGCCTTCGCCTATGACGGGATCTTCATCGGCGCGACCTGGGCGCGCGAGATGCGCAACCTGATGGTGCTGTCGTTGTTGATTTTCCTCGGCACCTGGTTTGCGCTGCGATCGTTCGGCAATACCGGGCTGTGGGTGGCCATGCTGATGCTTTATGCTGCGCGCGGAGGGATGCAGGCGCTGCGCTATCCGGCGATGCTGCGGGCTTCGTTCCGGCAAGCACCGACGCCCGCCTGAACCTGGAGAACGCGAGCGATGCAATTGCGATTTGTCGGCTGCGGCGACAGGATCGTGAAAAATCACCTCAGCCTGAAAACGCTCGAGGCGCATCTGCCCGAGATCAGGCCGAAACGGCTGATCCTGACCCATATGAGCGACGATATGCTTGGGCGGCTGGATACGCTCGACTACACCGCCGCGCGCGACGGCATGGTGGTGGAGTTGTAAAACCTTCTCCGTCATCCTGAGGAGGCCGCAACGCGACCGTCTCGAAGGATGGATAGATGCCCGGCCTCGCATCCTTCGAGGCTCGCTACGCTCGCACCTCAGGATGACGGAGATGGAGTCATGATCAAGATCTAAACCGGCCAATCCTCGGCGGTAATCGTTGCGGCATCGGCGCCGACGATTTCCGACAGCGAATCGCGGCCGGTGCGCAGCAGCGTCGAGGCGAGATCGCTCTTGATGTCGTCGACGAGGCCGAGGCCCTTGTAGATCAGCGATGAATAAAGCTGGATCAGGCTGGCGCCGGGCCAGATTTTAATCCTTGATTGGCCATTCTTCTGCGGTTAGTGCGGCAGCATCGAGACCGACAAGATCGCCTATATTTTCGGCTTTCCTCAACTCGACTTCCTCTAGCAACGCACGCTTAATTTCGGCAACGAGATCCAGTCCGTAAAAGGCCAAACCGCTATACAATTGAATGAGATTCGCACCGGCTCGAATTTTTGCTACAGCCGCGCTTCCAGAATCTATCCCCCCCACACCAATGATTGGAAACGCACTTTCAACGCGGACGTATGTCTCCGCAAGAATGCGAGTCGAAATCTTAAAGAGTGGCCTTCCCGACAACCCACCAACTTGCGAGTTCTTCCGACTGACCAAGCTAGAGGGTCTTTGTGTCGTTGTATTGCTAACAATCATCCCATCAATTTTCCATCGGCGGGCAATCCCAACAATATCGTCTAGCTCAGAAAGCGAAACGTCCGGGGCGATTTTGAGTAGGACGGGCGTTGGTCCCGACCTCCGCTGAACCTTATCACGCGTGTCGATAACTCTTCCTAGAAGCTCATCGAGCGCTGAGGCCATCTGCAAATTTCTTAGCCCAGGGGTGTTTGGCGAAGAAACGTTGATCGTAACGTAGCTCGCAACCGGAGCGAATTTCTTGATCAAGTCAACATAGTCAGAGACGCGATCGGCGGAATCCTTATTTGCGCCAATGTTCACACCTACGAGCCCTCCCTCATAGGCCCGTTCGGCCAAACGCCGAAGAACTACGTCCGCGCCAGCACTGTTGAAACCAAAGCGATTAATAATTGCCTTGTTTTCTCTCAGTCGAAACGCTCGCGGTTTCGTATTTCCGGGTTGGCCGAGCGGTGTCACCGTTCCAACTTCAACGAAACCAAATCCACATTGAAGTAGCGGAGAAACTTTTTCGGCATCCTTATCGACACCTGCAGCAACGCCGATAGGATTCTTGAAGTTTAATCCGAACACACGTTGGTTGAGACGTTCATCATCTTTGCTAGGCCTGTAACGCGTAAGTGCGGCTAACGGCAAAAACTTAAGCGTTAGATTGTGAGCTTTTTCTGGGTCCACAAATGTCAAGAGAGACCAGCGAATGAATCGCTCAACTAGTCCTGTGACAGGAGCGATGACTGAAAAAAAGCGATCCAAGAAACTTGCACTCCGACGGACCACCAAATCTATCTGATCACTTTCGATTTGAGAGGTTGCAAAGTCGGAGGAAGATAGCGTCATGGGGAATCCACGTAGAGAGGGTCAGATCGCGGCCAGCGCTGACCATTCAGGCGACCTTTCGGACACAGCATGTAGAGGGTTATCTGATTTGCGCCCCAATAGAGAGGGGTATTTTGCGCGTCCACAGGGTAATGGCGCCGTCCTTCGGACCCGGCTAGGACCGCGAAAAGCAGTACTAAGCTATTGATTGAATTTGGTCAAACCGTGTTGATCTGACGGTTAATCACGGCGCAAGCTCCGGGATGTCGTGCGTGCCATCGGTCCGCGCGGGCATATCGAAGATGCCGGTAACCGCGCCGAGATCGAGTTCGCCGTAGAGATGCGGAAACAACTCGTCGTTGCGCGAGCGCTCCCAGCGCAAGGCTGCTCCCAGCGCATCGGCATCGACCGCGATCAGCAACAGCCCGGTCTGGCCGGCGAAATGCTTGCCTGCCGTTTCCGCCACCTGCGAGCTTGCGGAAAAATGAATGAAGCCGTCGCGGGCATCGTCGGCGCTGCCGCGGTAGACGCCTTGCCGCTCGGCCTCGCGCCAGGCCGAGGCGGGACAGATTTTGTAGATCCTGCGCACCAGCGCCCACATCCTGCTTGTCGTTGAGTCTCTTGGGATTTCCCCGGAATCTCCGGGCCTGCTTTCGACCGTATCGGCGGCACCGGCGTAACTCAAGGGCAGGCTTCCACGCACCGGCGCCGATTGCGGAAATCGGGCCACTGAGGTAATAATTCCTAAATTCACCGTTCCGATTGAAGCGGAACGGTGGCTCTCATTTGACGCGTTTTCTTCGCGAACCGGCATCCACCCGGATCAGGTCCGGGGCAGGCTTTCGTGAAAAACGCTCTGGTAAAGTCCCGCCATGGTCAAACCGCCAAAATCCCCGCGAATGCTGACCCATGACCAGGTCTGGACCGCGCTGGATCGGCTGGCCGAACGCGCCGGGCTGTCGGCGTCGGGCCTGGCCAAAAAGTCCGGCCTCGATCCCACCACCTTCAACAAATCCAAACGGGTCACCCCGGACGGCCGCGAACGCTGGCCTTCGACCGAATCGATTTCCAAGGCGCTCGCCGCGACCGGCAGTTCGATCGACAGCTTTGTGCAATTGATCGGCGATAGCGAATTGACCGTGCAGTCTGTGCCGCTGCTTGGTTTGGCGCAGGCAGGCGCCGCCGGCGCCTTCGACGAAACAGGGTTTCCGGCCGGCAAGGGCTGGGACGAGACCAGCTTGCCCGGGGTCAGCGACGAGCACGCCTATGCGCTGGAAATTTCCGGCGACGCGATGACGCCCGCCTATCGCGACGGCGACATCATCGTGGTGTCGCCGGGCACGCCGATCCGGCGTGGCGACCGCGTCGTGTTGAAAACCAAAGCCGGCGAAGTGATGCTGCGGGAATTGAAACGCCGGACCGCGAAGTCGCTCGAACTGCAATCATTGAACGCGAACGCGCCCGACCGCACCCTGGCAGCCGCCGAGGTGCAATGGATCGCGCGGATCGTGTGGGTGAGTCAGTGAGCCTCTGACACATGAAGTTGCGGCGGCGTACTCCATTCAATAGCTTGGCGCGNCAACCCGCCCGGTTGGCATTCGAAATCGCATAAATCCGGAGTTAACAATGAACCGTCGTCATGCACTGAAGATCTTGGCAGGCGCTTCCCTCTGCCCGCTCTGCGCGCAGAAGGGAATTGCCGCAGAAGGCGCGCACTGGAGCTACGAGGGCGATAATGGTCCGGCAAAATGGGGCGACATGGACGCCGCCAGCAAGGTTTGCGCGATTGGATCGCAACAGTCGCCGATCGATATCGAAACGACGATCAAGTCACAATTGCCGGCCCTCAAAATAGACTGGGCCAGCAGCGCTGATACCATGGTCAACAACGGCCACACCATCCAGCTGAATTTGGCCCAAGGCAGCACAATGACGTTGGGCGACGTCAGATATCAATTGCTGCAAATTCACTTTCACCGGCCGAGCGAGCATCTGATCAGGGGCAAGAATTTCCCGATGGAAGCTCACTGTGTGCATCGCGCGGAGACTGGCGGCCTTGCCGTCGTCGGCGTCCTGATGAAGACCGGCAAGCCAAATGCCGCCTTCAGCCGGATTGTCTCGACAATGCCGGCCAAGGAAGGACCTGCCGTCAAAGCCGACGCCCGCATCAACCCCAATGCCCTGCTCCCGGCAAAGCGCGGCTATTACCGCTACTCGGGATCGCTGACGACGCCACCTTGCGCGGAGACCGTCGAGTGGTTGCTGTTGACCGACCCGATCCAGGTGGCGGAAGCCGATGTCGCGAGCTTCGCCAAACTCTATCCGATGAACGCGCGTCCGGTGCAGAAAGACAATCGCCGCTACGTGCTGCAGTCGAGCTGAGCGAGGAGCCGATCGCGCGAATCGTATTGGTGATCCGGTGAGAAGACTGTCATTGCCGGGCTTCACCCGGCAATCCATCAACCAAGAATTTTGCGAAGCAAGATGGATGCGGGGGTCAAACCCGCGCGTGACGAGATAAGTAACGCCCGCCTACGTCGCGTAGTCGGGCTCCTTGCGGTCGAGGATGCGCTTCAAGGCATCGAAATGCCGCTGCGCGGGACCCGGTTCGTACCGAGGCACATTGTTGCCGCCGCCGATATCGCGCCCGATATCGCGCTTGGTCTTGTCGACCACGGCGTCAGGAAGCTGCTTGAGCTTCTGGCCGGTCCACATCGCGTAGATCTGAACCTGCGCCGCGCGCTCGGTGTAATAAAGCCGGTCATAGGCGTCGGCGACGGTTTCGCCGACCGTGGAGATGCCGTGATTGGCCATGAACAATACCGTCTTGTCGCCGATCACTTTGGCCAGCCGCGCGCCTTCGGCCGGATCGAACGCCGGGCCGGTATACTCGTCGTCATA
>JGI24140J50213_10000136_pt1 | contig 32906 bp, 16 predicted proteins | sample BarGraIncu00222A_FD_50213 | JGI IMG/M metagenome (IMG submission 50213)
CAATTAAATAGATTTGTGTCACCAAAAAATATCTTGTTTAATCCTTAAATTAGTTGTAGTTAACTGTTACATTAAAACCTGTAGTGTTTACATAAGTACCTGCAACTTGTCCAGCCGCAACATTGAGTGTTGCACCTACTTTAATCACCTGTGAGCCACCAGTTAATGTTCCAATAGCTGAAGGAGTACTGGTAAAAGCATTTACGGTCATATTATTTGTAAGATAGCTTATAATATATGATGAGGGCAATGAAATCGAATAAGTTGAATTTGCCAAACCTGATACAGTGAAAGAAGCTGCAGCAACAGTTCCATTGACTGCTGGAAGAACAACTCCACCTGCACCGTCTGTAGTTCTGCCACCTAAAGGTGATAATGTAACTGTACCGGAAATTGTTGGACTTACTGCGAGGTTACCAAAATTCATATCAGTAGTTTTCAAGATTGAAATCGGAGTGATGATCGTTGCTGATCCTGTTGCTGTTCCTGTTACCTGTGCGTTTACTGTTGCTGTTATTGCTACTAAAACGACTGCTGCAATTAATGTGATTAAGTTTTTCATGGTTTTAAGTTTTTAAGTTTCTTTATGTTTAAATTTTAAGTTTCGCTTGTAAAGTTTTTGTTATATTTATCATTATAACCAATACCGTGCCAAACTTAAATAATTATCACATACCATGAATTATTGATGGGTAATATTATTTATATATTATTGTTTTAGTGTTGTTTATAAGTGATAATATTCCCATTTATTTTTTATCCATTCACTAACATTAAACTAAAACACATCCACTAATAATGTTTTCTTTACGCTATGTAATGTTTTAAAATCATATTATGTAATATTTCTTTACTGAGCCTATACCAGGAATATGATTATCAAATACCAATTTGTCACTAATTTCCAATAATTAGGGCTGCGGATTCCAGAGCACAAATCATGACAATGCGATAATCATTTCACCCTTACGGGGTTCATTTTCGCTAAGGATTTAATGCTATAATCATTTCATGCCTTCGGCATTTTTCTTCAATCCAGAAGAGACTTTTCTTCAATCCAGAAGAGATTTTTCTTCAATCCCAAAGAGACTTTACTTCAATCCAGAAGAGACTTTCCTTCAATCCCGAAGAGATTTTTCTTCAATCCCGAAGGAATTATTCTTCAATCCCGAAGGGATGGTATGATTATAGAAAAACAAAAGACTGAAGATGAACCCCGAAGGGGTGAAATATTTATAGATTAACATTTCTATGGAGATTAATCCACTATGGCGAAAAATGCTTTTAAGTTTTTATTCAGGGGTTGTATTTTCAATGCTTATAGACCACAGACAAGAGAAAAAACAATAATTACATAGTTTCTTATTAACCGGAAAATCAGTTGAAGTCAAAAGCTAGAGTATAAGCTCAGCCTCAGCAAGTTTTACAGGTTTATCTTCCTGAGATAAATAAGTAACATGAATTTTTCCTTTTTTAAAATCAACCAGAGAATTGTTATCTATATCAATAGTTAGTCTGCGGATGAGATTTGGTGTATAAACCACAATCCCTGTTTCAAAACCAATTTTGGTTTCCTTTCCATCCGGTGCAATATATGTCAAAGTTATATTACCTATCACAGACATATTTCCAGTCCTATGCATAATCATGAAAAGCCTGTTAGCGCCACTTAAAGTCTTTTCTAATTTTACATCAGAAATATTGGTAGTTACATTTGATTCTCCAACCCTGATAATAACCGGAATTGAAACACCAAAAATTGGTATAATCTTAATTGAAATTGCCTTAGAAGTATCTCTCTTTTCCTCTTCACCCAAAGCTTTTTGAGATGGCAATGCCCTGAAATAAAGATGTGACCTGTATTCCCCAGGCTCCAGTTGTTCACTCTTAACCAATTGCAATTTCACTACCTGGGATTCATTCGGGCCCAGCATAACAGTTCGTGGGAAAAAACGAATGTTTTTATCAGCAAATCTTTGTCCCGGATCTGGGGATGTAATTTCCTGAACCTCCATATCATCAGTCACCCTGTATTGCAAGAAGGAGATATTATAACTGGCTGAATCCTGTCCGGTATTCACCAGATTCACATCAATAGCTTTTTTTGCTCCATCAAATATAATCCTGTGCGGGGTAACCTGCAGGTTTCCCTGTGCTTTCATTTCAGTAGTACAAAAGAAAGAAATGAATAGGAAGATGGCCAAAGAAATCCCCTGAAAGAAAGATCTTGATATAAATTTCATTAAGTTCTGAAAAGATGATTTTAACATATTACAAATAAATTAAAGCGCTATCAAATATATAAATAATAATACTCGTAATGATAGAAAACAGGGACGCTTTTACTAAAGAGACAATATTTTGATTTAACTACCTCAGAATCTGCGTTTAGTTATACACAAATGTAATGGGATAAGTACCACTGTAAACCCCTGTCTGATCTTTATTGACCGCACCAACATTTATTGAACCATCCAGTTTGACTACCCTGGTACTTTTACCAGTTTTATTCTGGTCTGACTGTATAGACGTTTGGCTACCTGTTACCTGAAGTGTATTTCCATTTACAGAATTCTTAAGCATTATGGGATGAGCAGGTAAAGAGACGGAAAATGTATTCTTATTCTCACTCGAAATCGTAAACGCTCCCAGGTTCTGAACTGTATTATTCAACAGTTTACTATTATCAGTAGAAATTATTATAGTATTGCCTAGTACATTATAAGTTGCAGTACTGTTATTTGAAAAACTATTGACATAATCGATCTGAGCCACATTCGCATTCTTATTAATTCTGATAAATGCAGCTGCTGCAGCGTTATTCTGACCTTGAACCTGATTTAAGCTAATCCCATAAATCAACATCAAACCAAAAAATGAATATCCTATTTTATTCATTATCCCTTTTGTATTCATCTGTCAAAATTAATAAATCTGATTATTGAAATCAATAAAAAGCAAAAAGAAGCGCCCATTTAATGAACGCTTCTTCTTATAGAATAGTATATTAAAAATGAGTTACGGTAACTGTTAAACCGGTACCACTAGAATAACCGCCATAAGCGCCTGCTGGTATTGCCAATGTTCCACCAATTTTCAATTTCTTATCAGTTGTTCCTGCAACATTTTCCCAGCATGCATCATTGTGGATAACGTCTGGAGTTAAAGTTAATGTCAGTGGTGCACCTTCTCCTGTTAATTGTAAAGTTGCAGGATAAGTAATAGTAATACTTCCTGCAGTTGCGCCTTTAATTAAAAACTGAGCAGGTACCCCAGTCATTGTAGCATGAGCTAATGCTGCACCAGATGGGATTGAAATCGTTCCGGTAGGACCTAATGTAATTGAACCACTTGTACCGGCTGCGAGTGTATTGGTAATTGTACCAAAATTCATATCGGCTGTCCAGCCAATACTTTGAGGTATGTTGACAGAATTTCCTCCACCACTGGTAGCAGGTACCTCAATCTTCGCAAATGCTCCTGCATTGGCTGAACTTTGAGCGTGAGAAAACGCAGTAAATCCTAAGAGAACAACTGCGAGGAAGAGTAATTTTTTCATAGCTGTAAAGTTTATAAAAAATAATGTATTTAAGTTAGTAAGTTGAATTTAAATTTTATTGTTGTTGTAACCCCTACAACACATACCATGCCAACCCGTTATTACTTACAACAACCATTCAACAAAAACCGAACCAAACACATCATATATTACTCTATTTATGATAATTAACAGCCAAATAAAAATATTTAAAAACCAACATTCACCTTTAATATTAGCCCAACATCCTCAAAGCTTCTTAATATTTCTTTACACTGCGTAAATTTTAATACACTAATATGTAAAGTTTTTATCTCTACTTAAAAGTATTTAAATTCCTCTTACAATAGTCCCTTTAAATCCCATCAGCCCCAATTTCTCTTCAAACACCTTGGCATCTCTTCGGCTGGCAAATCCTTGAATCAATAAATTATAGAACCCGTCCTTTATAGAGATAATGATCGGCAGTTTAGTCTCTGTAGAGATCCTTCTTAAGGCCCCAGTGGCACTTTTATCAAAAATGAATCCATCAACACGAATAGAGAATTGGGGTTCGTTAGAAACAGCGTTTTGGTTTCTTTGATTTCCAGTTACAGGGTTTGACACCGTAGGTTTATTATTAACCGGCAAAGATCTCACATCTGTCTTTGTCACGACATTACTGATATCCGCTTGTTTGACAGTAACAGGAAAGCCCCTTGTTTTGCTTCCTTTAGGTTCAAATTTAAAGATATTGGCAATGCTGTCGGTATAGTCAATCAACTGATTTTTTCCTACAGGATTCACAATTTCACCAATTTTAGATTCTTTTTCCGGTACAGGAATTCGCATTTCATCAGTATTCGAAACAACACCAGCCTTATTCATTGCCACCACTTCACGGTCAACATTTGTTGGCATCTCCACCTTACCCAAAGAAGCTAAGAATGCACGCGCCTCTCTCCTGTTGTTGAATCCCTCGATCCATAACTTATACACCTCCCCTTCCTTCACAATGATCACTGGCCGACCTGTTGTCTTTGTAATCGTTCTTTGATCCGAAAGTGCATCCTTTTCTAAAGTATATTCACCATACTGAATAGAGCATCGCTGCCCATCAGCCTCAGATATTTGAGCATTTTGATCAGTTGCCTTGATCAGTGTTGCACTGGGTTTGCCTTTTAAATTAACAGCCTTCAGATCGCCAGGTTTTACTGTATTATCCTTACCACCCGTCTTCCCCAAAGCAGGTAACGCCTGTGAATAACGTACTCCCGGAATAGTACTTTCCATCCTCAGTTCCGGTTTATTAGCCCCAACCACAACACCTTCTTTAACACTGTTTGATGCATAATTGATGATTTTGATTTTAGAAGAATCAACCTTTGGTAGTGGTATTTCAGTGGTGTCCTTTGCTGTAGATCTTAAAATGAAATCAATTCCTTCGACAAAATCACCTTCTCTTGATTTTTTAACTGTAAACGTTTTATAATTAGGTATTACAGCAAGTCTGATAGTTGATAATTGGCTACTATCCATTCGAGCAATATATTCACCCGGTTTCAGTCCCATAAAGCTGTAATAACCATCACTTTCAGTAAGTACCCTGCCAAAATAAGTCTCATCACTTCGATAGAAATTAACATAAACCCGCCCAAGACCTCGGCTTCCATTTTTCGTCTTTAAAGTAACTGTTCCCGACGCTTCACTCATCACATCAACCGGAATTTCAATCGATTTAAACTGATTTGGATCAGCATATACACTTAAGGCTGTTTTCTTAACTTTCCATGCAATATTCTGAAAACTATTACTATTCATTTCTACCAAATAACTGGTATAAGGAACAAGGTCGATAACCCGTACAGTGGAATCTTTATCATTTTTAACAATTGTACCTCCATTTACCCGAATATTAAGACCGTTTACTTTGGGTTCATTTTTATCTCTAATCCCATTCCCATTCATGTCAAGAAATGCAGTAAATACAAAACCAGCTCTACCCAGAGTACCAGTATTAGAAGTCCCAATATATTTAGTCTTTGGATCGAAAAGAAGACCTCCACTTGCAGATTGAGAAAAGGAATTCGTATTTTTACTAATCTTAGAAGCCATACTTGTTTGCATAAATGAGAAGTCGTACCTAAATCCGACATCAAGACTATTATACATTTTATTCTTAAAATCCTTATTATATGAAATATTCAAATATCCCTTTTTGAAGAGCGGTTTATCTAGTTGCCACTTCATAGAGGTCCAATTGTGTTGAACAAAATCAAATTGTGCTGATGGTCTGAGAATATATTTATATGGGAGCCTAAAAGAAAAAGAAATATTAGTCAATAGACTATTCAGTCTTGAATTAAGATATGCAAAAGAGGTTGTTGCATTTGAACTAATTCCATTTAAGTTTCCAGAGAGAAGTAATGTAGCATTGGTAGTCTGATAATTACTATAAATTCGTTTATCAAAAATTCGTTGACTTAATAATAACATTGAATATAAAGAAAAATGTTTTCTTTGTAATGGAACTGATATTGAGACTCCGGTTTCCTCTAATGGAGAATAAGGAATAGCATTTTGTCCTTTTGCATAAAGGGTATAATTCATATCAAATTGCAGACTAGCTGGCAACCGATAATTAAGAGAGCTTTTAAGCCTCACGCCTAAAGTATAATCAAATGCTAACAAGAGCTTTTTAAAGATAATGAGTGACGAATTCACAAAAGGCAATGAATTTTCCACTGTTGGTGACGAAAAATACTCATAACCGCCTCCTATTGCCATCCGTCGACTTATCCCATAATTAATATTGGTTCTGGAAAATTTTGTATTGGGTTGATCTTCGATCACCCCTGCAGTTGAAGTATATTCCAACTCACCAGGAGGCAAAAAATTAAATGGAATATTGGAATTTTCAATTCTTTCCCTTACTTCACCCCATGGACCATAAGCACGTATTCTTAAAATAGAGTTACCGTATGATAAAGGAACTTCAAACTTATAAAAGCCGGAAGCATCTGCTTTCACATAATCAATCAGTACATTGTTTATATAAAGTTCTACTAACCATCCGGGTTCTGTCACATTAGTCAATGTATATGTTCCAAAAGATTTTCGATAAATCGTAGGAGTATTGTTAAATTGAACCCCTAATATAGGTCCATTTAGTGAAGAGATTGTCTGAGTTGATAGTTTACCTATTAGAACCTGCCTAAGTGCCTGATGTTCATTATTGGCATAACGCCAAAGATATGTTTGTTGTTTCAAATCAAACGGAATGGGTTGATTATAATTTAAACCCAAATTCATTTCTCCACCTGCAACCATCGAGCCTAAATTAAGGCTTAATTGAGTTGTAGGATCATATCCTTGATTCTGGTTAGTATTTATATTCCATTCAGCCATCCCAAATTTTAAAAGCGGGTATCGTCTTCCAATAGTAGTATCTGTTTTGATCTCTCCTCTAAGTCTTTTCAAATTATCCCTCATTTGAAGTGTCTTCATTTCTCGAATTGTGGGCAACTCGAGTTTAGTTGTCAATTCTACTGTAAGGTTCCTGACATTAAATTGACAGTTCAAACCAAATACTTCACCAAATAAATTGGATTTCAAATAAAGGCTTGTCTCTGTTAAGATCAATTCATCTGGTTTTACTTCAATTTTTTTCTTCTGAAAAACAATCTGCTTCTTAACACCATCGATCAAGTATTCATCTTGTAAATTTATAAAAAATCCTGAAACAGAATCTAAACGGGATGAAGGTGAATTTTTGATTTTCAATAAAGTAAAGACATCAGTAATAGAGAGATAAACCTTTTCGCTTTTAATAAGTGCAGGAATATCAGTTCCTCCAACACCTGGCACATTTAGATAAACTGTGATCTCATCAAATTGTGGCTCTTCCTGGCTTAGGCAAATCAACGGTAGTAATGACAGAAATAAGAATAAAATATACTTTCCTGATTTAAAATAAATGAATAGCATACACCAGGAATTCCTGATTATAGTGAATGCTGTTTTATTTACCATTTCATTTATTTAATTTTATTTTTCGTTCAACTAAAGAACTAGTTCGGCTTCGGCAAGTTTTTGTGGACGGGCTTCAGATTGGGATGAAAACAGTACACGAATAATTCCTTTACTAAAATCTAAATTAGTGGTATTGTATAAATCAACTTTAATTATCCGTGATGTATTTGGAGTATAAACGGCAATTCCATTTAATAATGATATTTCTGTCGCTTTTCCATTTGGTGCAATATATGTAACTTTAAGATCTCCATAGGCAGACATGTTTCCACTTCTATTAATTGTTAAATATAAAATATGAGATGAAGTAGCTGTTTTTTCCATTTTAAGATCATTAATATTCAATACAGTAGTCGATTCTCCAACACGAATAATAACAGGAATTGTGACACCAAAAGTTGGAGAAATATCAAGTTTAAATGTAGAATCTTTCTTTATACCATTTTCTCCTAATACTTTTTGATTTGTCAAGGACTTAAAATATAGATGTGAGCGATATTCTCCAGGTGATAATTCATTACCTTTATTCAATTGTAATCTGACAATTTGGGACTCATTAGGTCCTAACATAACTGATCGTGGATAAAACCGAATATTTTTATCAGCAAATTGTTGGCCCGGATCTGGATTGGTTATCTCAACAAATTTTGAATCTAAAGTCATTTTAAGCTGTATAAAAGAAATTGCGTATTTTGCCGAATCCTGTCCTTCATTAGTTAAATTTACTTCAACAATTTTTTTGGTCCCTTCAAAAACAACGCGTTTGGGGGAAACACTAATTACCCCTTGTGCCATCATATTTAAAGGATATGTAATTGTAAAGTTTAGAAATAAGATTAACGAAAATCCTAAATAAGAACAAATGTGTTTAATTTTTATCATAGGTTGTATTGCTGTTCGAGACATAACTCTTTAATTAAAAATACTTTCAAATATATAAAACAATATTGATAAATAACAAAACGCTAAAGTTTATTTTGAATTTAAATCAAACAAAAGGAGAGAACCCTTAATTATTCATTATAATATTTTACAAAAAATATTAATTAAAAAAAAATATCAGAATTTAAATACAAAACCGTAATTTCTTAAAATAAATTTAAGAAATTACGGTTTAGATAATTATTTCAAAACTAAATATTAAAAAATAATTTCAAAATCAATATATTAAAAATTACTGATTATTTAAGGTAACAGAAAAATCATTAATAACAATACTTCCTTTTGCATTAGCTGGTACTGATAATAGACCACCAACCTTTACTGTAAAATCACCTTTATTGACTCCTGCAGTAGATAATACATAATCAGGATCATCTTGAATAATATCTAATTGAATAAGATTATTATCTCCTGTATTCCAATGCTTTTTGGCTAAAGTAATAATTGGTGTTCCAGACAAGAGTTTTGTAATTGTAAAAGATGCAGGCTGAAGAGTTCCTGTTGTTGTTACATTAGTTTTAACAACTTGTCCGTTTGCTTTAACTAACAAAGTACCATCATAAAGAGGTGAACTTACAACAGTTCCAAAACTAAGATAATCACCTTTAACAAAAGTAACATCAACGTTGAGACTTGTAGGAACTAGAACAGTTGCATAAATAGGATTATCTGTAACAGTGTGTTGAGCTACAGAAATTGCAGTGAATCCGAAGACTACTACCGCGAGGAGAATTAATTTTTTCATTGTTTTCTGTTTTTAATTGTTTATGTTTTATGTAATTATTTTTCGAATAGATAATTTTTTGATGACATTGAGAATATAGCAGAAACTATGCCAAACCCTTGTATTTGTACTCTTTAGACAATTTTATGAATAAATTAACATTTGTATCTAATTGCAGGTGTGATTGGTATAAGTCTATTTAAATTGTTTTCAAATTACGAATCACCTATCTAACCCCACAAAAAATGCATCAAAAAATCAAATTTCTTTACAAAGTGTAAAGAAATTCTTACACCATAAAAGAGACGGACGTAAAAAATATTTATACCCTCAAAAACCATTTTCTAAGATTTCAATTAAGCATATTTAAAATAACACTGTTTTTCAGTTATTAAGCATTAAAGATAATATTGAGATCATTTCCTAAAAACTCATGATTTGTTAAGATATGTTAACAAATGTTAAAATGAAAATAATTAGTTCTTTTCGACCATATTGGTTCTTTTTTCGATTAATAAGATCAAAAATTAACAATTTACCACCATATATAATTGACAAACGATTGAGCGCATTGTATTCTATACACCCAGGTATCTTCTATTATCATTGAAAATTCTGTGAAATGTTAATTTATTGAAAAGACATCTGTAATCGTTGGATAATTCAGTGAAAATCCTAATAATATCCTTAGACTACACTGCAAAGAACCTCCGCAGTTCCAATACTACTCCATGTTTCCACCATGTTTGTTTCGATGTTGCTTCGTTTCCTAAGATACCAAGCAACATCGAAACAAGCAGGAAGATAATACGGTACAAATACCTTACTGCAGAGAGTATCTTCAGCATCTTCAAAACTTATTGTTCGGTTTTTGCTTCGATTAAAGAACGTTTTTCGGTCGAATATTTTTGGAAAATTTGGGAATAATTCATGGAAGGCTAAACTATTAACCAGGTCTTACCACAATTAAAACGATACCTGACCGCATGCTGATCTGCAATTGATCAATAAACTGGATACGGATAAAATAGGGGTCAGGTAACGGTCAAAATGAGATTGCCATCAGTTTGGATAAGAGTATTACAACTGTGATGTAAAAAATAGTGGAAAAGGATCAGTTGATGTACAATGAATGAAGGAGTCTTCGAAAGGCTCAGTCGCCGATAGGGTCAATTTTTGTGGCTTAAAGAGAAAATAATTAACCGGATTTTCAGTTTTCCATAAGCGCTATAAGTCCGCCGGAATATTCTCCAATGATCCTCACAAAATCGGGGGAATAGCCAGGTCTACCCGGTAGGATCTTCGAAGGATCTCCCAAGGATCTCCGTAGTAGCTTCATATATAGGGTACGGAGAAAGTATGGAGGAGTATTAAAGATGCATTGTTGTTCCTGCAAAGTTGATACCGGTTTTATCCCTTTTTTATGGGAGTCGTATCAAGTTAATTTATCGAAGTAAAATGGAACCAAGCCACAATATGACTTTCGTATCTAAAATCATTTCTTTCAGGATTGATGAAGGAGAAGTACATAGAACTCTCCCTACATTTTCTATATTAACTTAAAATCGATCGAAGAATATGGGAAGATGATTCACTGATCCAGGGACAATGGTTCACTGCTTCGGTATTGGAGCGTGATTGGATGGTCTTACCATCGTCTTTCCTCCGTATTCTATATGCCATGGTAAGACGAAGGAAACACGGTCCAGACACGAGCCAGACACGGAGGAGTGAACCATTGTCCCTCTGTTGTATTACAATCATCCCAGAATATTCCAACAATTGAATAAGTATAAATACAGAGTCTTCAGGATGATGTCAAAATAGAAAAAGAGTAAATGGTGGCTGTCACAATTTACTCTGGGAAATAATCTGAGAAAAAAAATAAAACTTAACGGATATCAGTTTTATACATTTTCTTTCTGGAATAATGCAGGGACAGTGCATAAAACAATAAATATATCACCCCAGAAAGAGTTATTTTGAGCATATTGATTGTCCAGTTTCTTACGTTCTACTTCAGACATCGTTTTTCTTCCACGCTTTTTGACCTGCCAAAGTCCTGTAATTCCGGCTGGTCCGAGAAATCGTCCTCCCCATTCATCAGAGGTTAACATTTCTGCCTCATACAATGGTAGAGGTCGGTTTCCAACAATTGACATGTCACCTCTTAATACATTTATCAGTTGTGGCAATTCATCAATGGATGTATTACGAATAAAATGCCCTATTTTGGTTATTCTGGGGTCGTCTAGTATCTTGAAAAATGATGACTTATTTATCTCATTTTTCTTACTCAAATATTTGTTTTCACAAATTCTTATCCCTTCAATAAAAAATATGGATGAACAAGGATAACTTAGATGATTACACATTTCACAATAAGTGTCAGATTCAGTGATCTGTGAGTCAGTATCATCTCTATACTGATTCAAAGGCATCAATTCTTCTAATCGTAAATCGGCACCTGTAAACATCGATCGGAACTTGAAAAAATTAAAAACCTTGTATCCGGTACCAACTCTTTTAGAGATATAAAATATCGGACCCTTCGACTCTAGTCTGATTAACAACATGATCGTAAGCAATATCGGTGAAAGAACAATCAGAGCCATACTGGCAATAAGAATGTCAAACGATCGTTTTGCCAGAGGTATCCTGTAATAATTTACTGGAATAGCTTCTTTGACAGGCGATTTATAATTTAATTTATACCAATGAAGAAACTTTATCCTTGTAATCAATTGGTCATTATCAAATGGTACCGTGATGAAATCATCCAGCTTATTATCGAAAGCAGACATACAAGATTCAGGATCTTCCTTGTGACTGATTACGATAAACGGTTGTTTTTTAATGATTTTCTTTTCCTTAAAGAGTTTGTTGATCTTTATGGCATTATTACCCGGAGTAAACATTTCGCACAAAACAACATCTACTTCTCTATTCTTTTCAGTTAACCATCGTACCGCAGAAAGATAATTTTCTTTTATTTCTACGGTAAAACGACCTCTTTCAATATGTTCATTGAGAATAGTTGCATCTCCTCCAATGTATAGAATATTAAAAATATCTTTCCCAGAAGCTTCCATAAAATATAGTTTTATAAAATTATAATATTTTGTTCCTGTTCTTTTGAAATAATGATGGCTGACCTATTAAACCACTTTATCATAAAGTGGGTTTTAAAAATCTTTTACACATCGAACATAATCCATAAACCCATTAGTGCCCCCAGAAACCCTGAGTGTAAGGGCTGAATCATTAAAACTCATTGCACAATTATATGCATTACTTCCACTAGGAGTCCACCAATATCCATATGTTGCTACATAACCGAAACCACCTCCATCTGTTCGATCACCGCCAGGAAGAGCTGTAAATCCAGATTCATTTGTTGCACTGGCATTTCCATTTGGCCAATGTAAAGGGCCTACTTCTTTAAGTTTATTTCCGGCAACAGATGCTCCTCCCAGATAATTTACCAACGTAGTCCATTCTGCATCACTCGCTATATGCCATCCAGTCGGAGCAATATTACGGTTATCAATTACAGCATTCCAGTTATATAAACAGCCATAAGTAGTAGTGTATTTTATATCATTAGCATAATTACAATAAGCCCCTGCTGAAAAATTTATCCAATTGTTATCTGTAACTGATTGAATAGGATCGCCATTTCGATATTTGGTGGTTTTTAAATTTTCAGCCATCCATGTTTGTGTACCAATTGTAATAGTTTTATAAACATTACCGTCAATATCAGTTACTGTGCCGTAGGTGAGATTTGAATTAAAATTTGTACCAACAGCTGTTGAAAATACTTTCTGTACACCATAGAATGTACTGGCACTGTTTGTAGCATATGCAGACACAAAATATGTCGTGTTTGGATGCAAATCAATAATAGAATTAGTAAAACTCAAATTTCCATTTAAAGTAGCATTCGCAGCAGTTTTATAATTGGTATTAGATAAAGTTGGATTCTCTGTAGTGCTCCAACAAAAACCGTAAGTATAGTTTTCTTGGGTTCCATTAGTATATACCATCAAACCTTCAACGGACGCATTAGAAGAGGTAATATTTTTAATATTCACAGTGGATACAGAAGGGTTTCCAAATAATGTAACAAATGTTTGTTGGGTGCCATAAGATGTGCCTATACTATTGGTAGCATAAGCTCGTACATAATAAGTTGTACTTGCTGTTAACCATGACATGTCACTAATATAAATTCCTGTTCCTGTCAGAAACATATCAGTTTTAAAATCAGCTAATGTTGGATTTGGAGCCATACTCCAACAAACACCACGGGCTAGTATTTTAGAACCACCATCGCTTGTAATATTTCCTCCCGAAAAAGCCGAAGTAGCAGTAATACTCGTAACGATCAATGTAGTAAGAGTTGGTGTTGTTGGGGATGTTAATAAAGTTTGTTGAGGACCATATGATATACCTGCATTGTTGGTTGCATATGCACGAATATAATATGTTGTATTAGCAGTTAATCCTGCAACATTACTGTTAAAAACTCCCGTCCCTGTTCCATCAGAGGTTTTATTATCCGTAATAGAAGGGTTTTGATTTACGCTCCAACATACTCCACGAGCTATTATAGTTGCTCCTCCATCATCCGTTACATTCCCACCAGATGAAGCGGTTGTAGTTGTAATACTCGTTATTGCAGATGTTGTGAGTGAGGGGCTTGTGATATTTTGAAGTGTGGTAAAACTTGCTTCATCATTATAAGCAGTTCCGGCACTATTTGTAGCATAAGCCCGGAAATAATATTTAGTATTAGGGGTTAAACCTGTAAGCACAACCATAAAACCACCTATACCGGTACCTCCACTAACTTTGCTATTTGCTATTGTTGGAACCGGGGAAGTGCTATAACATATACCTTTATCTGTAACAGGAGCGCCACCTTCAAATGGAACTGCACTTCCTGCAGAAGCAGTAGTAGAAGTGATATTTATTGCTGGAGTTGACACTGGAAGTATTGGTACATTAATTGATGCCGGTGTTGTAAAACTTATTGCAGCGCTACCTCCATAAGTTGTTCCAACACTGTTAGTGGCAAAAGCCCTGACATAATAAGTCGTACTTGGAGTTAATCCTGTTAAGTTTACCGTATATGATCCCATGACAATATCAGTGGCAATTACGTTATCCGCTAATGAAGGTTGAGAATAGATGCTGCTATAACATATACCCATCCTTGTAATATGATTTCCGCCATCCATTGCTACAAATCCAACTGCAGTGGCTGTTGTTGATGATGTCGCTGTTGCTGAAGTTGTATTTACACCGGGAGGTGTGATTGGTTGTGTAGTTGCAAAACTTAATTCTTCACCGTAAGCTGTTCCTGTACTATTCGTTGCATATGCACGAACATAATAAGTTGTTAAAGGTGCTAAACCTGTGATATTACTTATGAAAAGTCCTGTTCCTGTACCATCTGTTGTTTTAGAATTATCTACAGTTGGATTATGAGTTATACTCCAACAAACACCTCTGGCATTTACAGATGCTCCTCCATCACTAGTAATATTACCACCACTTACAGATGTGTTAGATGCTATACTAGTGACATTTACAGTATTAACTATTGGAACAATAGAAGAACTAATATTATCCTTTATGCATCTTACAGATAAACCGTGAGTCTTTGACATAAAGATATTTAAAATATTTTCTTCATTATATTGTATTCCACAAGGCCAATCAGTTTGAGGATCTGCTGCAGTACTCCACCAATAATCTAAGACACCTGACCAGTAAAAAATGCCACTACTGTTATGCCTGAAACCGCCTGGAAGGCCGGTAAAACCACTTTCATTTGTAGCACTCAAATTAGGGCTGATAAAATGGGTTGTTCCTGTCTCTTTTAGCTTTCCACCTGCTATATTAATTCCACCTAGAAAGTTTATTAAAGTAGTCCACTCAGAAGAGGATGGAACATGCCAACCAGCAGGAGCAAGTTTACCTGTGTTTACTGCATACCAATTGTATAAAGCACCATAAGTCATTTTATTTGTGGCCTCATCATTATTGTAGAAACAAAATCCGGGTATATTTAGATTACTCCATGCTGTATTATCGATCACTAAGGGAATTTCAGAACCATCATTAAATTTGGTGGCTCTTAGATTTTCAGCCATCCATGTTTGTGTTCCAATCGTAATGGTTTTGTATACATTTTCTTCTACATCTGTTACTGTTCCGTATGTTAGATTTGGATTGAAGATGATAGGGATATTGGCTGCGGTTTTAAAGGATAGTTCATTGCCATAAACCGTTATTAAACCACTAGTTGCATAACCACGAACGTAATAGGTTGTGTTGGGGGTAAGTCCTGTTAGATTACTTGTAAACTGTCCAAGCCCAGACCCTTCAATTGTTTTTGAATCAGCAGTAGTTGGAGAAATCGCTGTACTCCAACAGATTCCACGAGAGGTTACAGGTAAGCCACCATCGTTCGTGACATCCGCTCTGGCTAAAGCGGTTGTTGCTAAAATATTGGTAACCGGCAATGTATTCAGTGTAAAAGTTATTCCATCCGACAATGTACTAAATGTTTGTTGCGTACCATAAACTGTACCTGAACTATTGGTTGCATAAGCACGAACAAAATAATTAGAATTTGAAGTTAATCCGGTAATATTACTTGTAAAGCTTCCGGTACCAGTTCCTACAGTTGAATTGCTATTCACAATAGTTGGATTTGCTAATGTTCCCCAACATATTCCACGTGCAGTGACAGTTGAACCCCCATCACTTGATACATTCCCACCTGCACTTGCAGTAGTTGTAGTAATGCTTGTAATTGCTGATGTGGAAACTGAAGGAGTTGTTAAACTTGGCGCATGAAGATAAATCTTACTGTCGTCTCTGTATCCTGAAGCAAGATTAAAATACCAGTCTGGATATGCTGATCCATCACTTTGTGCCCATTCGGCAAAATGATGATAAGCATCCAATATTGGTGCTTTCTCAATCGGGTAATCAAATCGTTTATAAAAGAATATTGCCCAGGGTAAATTGTCTTTTGTGAGATATGATCGTATTGATGAGGGGTTAGTGAAAGTAGATACATTGCTGTCATCATCCAGCGTTTTAAATAAACTCTTATTTGCCAATGAAGTGGGCGCACAATTAGGTAAATGTATTTCTGCACCTCTTTGTGAATTCGCAAAAATGAATGGATTGTATGGAGCTACTAATATATTTGGATCTATAGGTTCAGAAAAAGTAAGGGTCATGTTAATCGTCCTGGTTTCTGTCCAAGGATTAACGTGTGCTGTATTGACTCCAATTCCCGGATAGTTCTGTGGCAAAACTAAAAAGCCATCATCGAAAAGGATGACAACCGCTTTATCCTGTCCCTGTTCAAGTCCTTTTGAATCAATAGAGACTAGTCCAGAAATGGGAACAGCTTCACCATTGTCAAATTTCACTACACAACCAGATACTTTATCAGGGGTTACTGGCAACTGAATACCAAATCCATTATGAAAAGATGCACCCATTGCCCTGAGTACAATTTGTGCCTGAATTTGAGTCACCTTATTGTCAGAATTGGTGATCTGATCAAATTTGCAATCCACGACAATGTCGTTCATATCATAATCGCCCTTAGCAGGCCATAAATCTTCAAAAGCAATACTGGCAAAACCGTTTGCAGGGAATAAATTATGGGTTGTGTTTTGACATTTACCGGTTAAATATGAAAATATAATAAGTGATAGGACTACTAAAAGTTTAGCATTCGAAAAAGAGTATAATTTTTTCATAACTCTATATTTTGATTACTTAAATGTATAATTGACTGTAGTACCGCTCAATGGGAATTCAATATCTGTATTATTGTAAACAAAATGAACTTTTGTTTCGTAAGTTGGCAATGTTAAAGTGATCTTGTATAAAGATTGTGGGGTCAATAATGCTGTATGATAAATTGAGCCATCTACAGATACGATACTGACATAATCTTTAACATTTCCTGTAAATGTAAACTGATATGTTTTAGTGGTCCTCCAATCAAATGATGATTTAATTGCAAGGTCTGACATCTTTTGTGCCACTGGTTTTACTACTGCAACAGAAGTAGGAGCTGATGCAGATTCTATACTTGAATCCTTCTGACATGCATTAATAATCAAAATTCCTGCTAATAAAACTAACGTAGATTTTATTGTTTTCATATTATATGGTTATAAATCAACATGTTTTAGTCAAATTATGTACCTAAAACATGGAAATACATCTATACATCTGATATTCTGCAATATATAACAATATAGCTTACTATTTCTTTTCCATTTTGGGACACTTTTCTATTATTCTGTCCCGTTTCTGATAACACACCTGCTTTAAGTCTGTCATAAGACCACCACATCCTCAATAGATGAAGATGAGAAAACTATCCTTACATTGGTTTATGATCTGTGGTTAAATGGTAGCTAATTGGTAGCAAAGCCGACTACAGAAGACCAATTAGGGTAGGGTTAGCTACCAATTATGGTCCTGTTAAAGGATAATTGTAGGTGGTGATTATATCGAAGATTGGCTAATGATAGATTTATCATAAGCTATTCATATGGCATGAATACGGTTAAATTATTTTGTGAACTTTAATCCGAACTTTTGTGAATCAGAACGCAAGGTGATGAAATAGATACCCGGTGTAAGTTGGGCTACAGGTATTTGGAGTTTGGTTTTATTAACGATTCTCCCACTCAATAATTCGATACCTGAAGGATTATATATTTCCCAGTATTTCAGCCCATTATTCAATGGGAGATCGATATTTAAGGTCTCCCCTACCGGTTGAGGATAGATCTTGATTCCGGAATTTGCATAATCTTCGACTCCGACGCTTGAACCTTGTTGTACGATCAAAATCGAATCTTTAACAACACCTTTCGAATGTTTAATTATAAGATATACTGAATTGTCTTTCGAACCTGCATTCTTTGATTTGCAATCAAGTTTAAGATTTACTGTTCCTGAAGCTGAATATGATGGAGTTACAGTAAGCCAGTTTGTAATTATTTTCGGCTCGGCACTCCAGGGAAGATTTGAAGTTATACTATAGGTATTTGAAGTAATCGAATTGAATGTGACAGTATGAACAGGTAATGTCAACAACCCTGGAATTGATTTAAAGGTAACCGAGATTGTTTTAACAATCTTAGTTGGTAATGACGAATCTTCCTCTAATGTAAACGTACCTTGTATATCTACGCCGGTAATATCTTCGAGTGTAAGCCATTGCAGGTTTGGTTTAATAGTTACCTTTTTGTCACCGTCAGTCGATATCCATGCATCAGGATTTGTTTTGATCCAGCCTACTGAATTGATTATTTTCCATTTAACATTGCTTGAAACCAATATTGAGGTAGAATCGGCTGTAGTGGGCCCAATGGTCACCAAATCAGGTATAGCGGTAATATATGAAGCTGAAGCTTCCTGTTTCACTTCTAAAGTAACTATTGTTCCGGTAGCCAGTGATATTTTCAGTAATGCAGGTGTTCTTTCAACTTTCAGCTTGTTTTGATCTATCGCCAATGAGATGGATTTATTCCCGGTTCCGGTGAGTTGAGATGGGGTAATCCAGGCTGGAACATCAGTAATGGTCCAAGTCGAATTAGAACTGATATTCAGCGGAATACTATTAGCAGTGGCAACTGAGGTTACTGTTGCAATATCGATTGATAGTTGCGGAGCTGCGCCTGCCTGTGTAACGATGATATACTGGTCGGGACAGTTAACAGCTTTTACTGTAATGGTATCAGTTCTTGGAATAACACTCATATTCGTCTGTAATGTTAAACTTACTACAGCATTATTGATTCCGGATGTAGGGGTCACTAACAACCAAATAGATTTGTTTGAAAGATTCCAGCTAGTAGATGAAGTGATATTGATCGTTTCAGTTTTCGCTGAAGCAGCATCGGAAATAGTATTTCTATCAATATCAACATAATCGGCACTTGCCTGAGACACTGTCACAATTCTAATCGTATCATTTGAAGTCGATATCTTAAAATAACTTGCCCGACTGGATCTAGATGTATTTGGAATAACATCGAAGATCAAGCTTCCATTACCTGTTCCAGTGAGTATTCTTGGATTTATCCAATTGGGAAAAGCACTGACTGTCCATTTCGCATTAGATGTAATATTTACCGTTTGGGGACTTGGAATTGCCCTCACCGCAAACATATTCTTATCGAGATTCAGAAATTGGATATCTCCCAATTGGAAAACAGATATTGCAACTCTTAAAGAATCTAAAAGACCATTTGGCGCTTTGATGATAATCGAATCGGTGCGTTCCAAAACTTGTCCATTCAAACCTATGTTAAATGATAATGTAGCATTTCCCTTTGCACTCACAGGTGAACCCACAATCCAGGACGGGATCTTTGAAATCTTCCATTTGGTATTGGATGTTAACTGAACTGTTTCAACAGATCCAATTTTAGGGATTTTGTTTAATAAAGTTTTGTTGACTGATAATACAGGAGGAACGCCTGATTGATAAACAGGGATAGTGTATGTGTCGGTTCCGGCATTGATTATAAGCGTATCATTTACAGGATCAACGGATGTATTTCCCAGGACAGATACAACTAAATCCGCAGAAGTGGTGCCACTGGAAGGATTTACATAAACCAAATTATTTTTGGCGGTGATCGTCCAGGGAATGTTTGCTGTTATTTTTAATGCTGCATTTGAATTTGTAGCTGGGAAAGTAAGCGATTTTGGAGTATAAAGCAGTCCATTTACTGTGATTACAGCCTTATCGGCAACTAATGCTCCGCCAACCCCATCTGCAGTATATGAAACAGGAAAAGTTCCGGGTCCATATTTCGATCCATCTATGATACAAAACTGTGTGGTTTCGCCTGTACTCCATCTGTAGTTTGTGCAGCCAGTTTCTGCAGTTAAAACAAGTGTCTGCTTAGTAGTGATTGTCGCATTTTGAAGAATATTAATGACTGGTGCTTTTACCACCTTGCTGAGTTGCCAATTACTTATTGAAACAGTATAGCCTGTATTCAGATTAGACAATGCTAAACTGATATCGGAAAAGTTAGCATTATCAGGAACATTAATAAAAGCGCTATAGGATTTCCAACCTGAAGAAGTAAGGTTAATTGTAGTGTCGCAATATGTTTGACCAGTTCCATTGATTTGTGCCAATATGCGGACAGATGCATTCACCTGACCTTTAGCAGAAAAGGAAATAATGTTTTTCCCTTTTTCAATTCCACCTAATTGGGTAATCATAAATAAGTTACCCCACGCATTTTTGGAAAGAGAATACCCCCCCGGGGCGCTGGCATCATTTTTATTAATGGTAACATTTGCATCGAAAACCTCATAACCATCGGGTCTTAAATCTGCATTGATATCTTTTGTGATGTCGGGAAAAACATTTGTTGTCGGGTCGGGATAGCTACCATACAAATTGGTTACCCACTGGCTCAACGTGAGCAATGGCACATTGTTGTCCTTGCACCATTTCAGAAATTGGTCTGTAACTGTCAATAAACCGGGGATTGATGGATAATGGAACAAAATAGAGACCACCTGATGTTTTGCCATTCTATCAGCAATCTCTTTGGAAATGGCTGGAAAGTTACTAGGCTCACCCCAGTCGGCTCTTTTAATATTATAAGCTGGATGATACAGCTTATCAGATATGCAATATGTTTTGGCGATCACATTATCTTTTCCAAGGCCATCATATGTAGCTGAAGTATAACCTGCTGCTTTTAAAAAAATATACCCGTCGATTTGGGATACAGAAGTTCCATCACCCGGCTGAGCCAGGATCTTTGGATAACGGATAGAATCATTTAAATAGCGTCTGTAGTTCAACCGTGTTCGTTCTGCCAATACAGGTATGGCTGAAGGATCGAGCGAAGTTCCTGTTTTTAAAGTCACGGTGACGTAATCTTTTCCAATAACGACATTGTCTACTCCGGGTTGTGGTACTCCTTTTTTAACATATAAAGAAGAATCTTCCAGATGGGTAATGAATTTGAATTGCGAGACATTGTCCTGTGGACAGTGATCCAACATTTCGTGCCCGTCATTCATCATTAGTTTTACCTCAGCAGCAACTACCGGCCTGCTCAGACCTTCAGATTGTAATGCAATATTGAATTTATAATTGTATTTATTGAATAACAGGCGATAGCTTTCCCATGTCGAAACATCTGCATCAGAAGCGGGAGTATCATCAATACTGATTGTAACCCCTCCCCTTTTTGAAGAATACACAGATGCTTGCCCAAATATTGATGAGGGGTTTACAATTTGCAGAATCACCAGAAATTGACACAAGTAAAAGATTTTCTTCATTCGCAGGTTATAACTTGAGCACTTTATTTGAAGTTAAAAGACCAACTTTTCAGCTTGCAACTTATTACAATGCGCAAATTTACATAAATTATTATCGCTTTGTTGTTTTCTTTTTTGTCCTCTATAAATATTCATTTATAGATATGAAGTCCAAAAACAAAATTCACATCGGTGCTTAATATTGTAGTATATTTTTCCTTGGATATCACTAGAAAAAGTTGTAAATTTGATTAAGAAATATCAATTAACTTTTGAAACTGTTTAAAATCATCCATTACAAACCAACCCAATATGAAAATTAAAGTTACACTCTTTCCGTTTCTGCTTTTTCTGCTTTTGTCCGCGTTCAGTCTGAATCTGAGCGCCCAGAAGGTATACAAATTCGAAACTGTTCCCAACGACCCCCTCAAGGCAAGAATCTACACCCTGGAAAATGGTCTGAAGGTATATATTTCGGTATACAAAAATGCACCGCGTTTCTATGCTGCCATTGCAGTCAGGACGGGTAGCAAGAATGACCCTCACGACAACACCGGTCTTTCTCATTACCTTGAACACATGATGTTTAAGGGAACGACACATTTCGGCACTCCCGATTATGCAAAGGAATCACCTGTACTGCAACAGATTGAAGATCTTTTCGAAGTCTATCGTACCAAGACTGATGAGGCCACCCGCAAAGCGATTTATCACCAGATCGATTCTTTATCGGGTGTGGCTGCTCATTTAGGCATTGCTAATGAATACGACAAACTTGTTGGAATCATCGGGGCCAAGGGAACCAATGCCTTCACCAGCAACGAGCAGACTGTCTATATAAATGATGTTCCTTCCAACCAGCTTGAGAATTGGTTGAAGATCGAACAGGATCGTTTTGCAAATCCAGTTTTTAGAATCTTCCATACCGAACTCGAAGCCGTATATGAAGAAAAGAATATGAGTCTTGACCGCGATGGCGATAAAGTCTGGGAAGCCCTTTATGCAGGACTCTTCCAGAAACATCAGTATGGCACGCAAACGACCATCGGAACCATTGAGCACCTCAAGAATCCTTCCCTAAAAGCATTGCGCAATTATTACAACGAACGCTATGTTCCCAATAATATGGCACTTTGTCTGGCAGGGGATCTCGATCCCGATCAAACAATTGCCATGGTTGACAAATATATGGGAACCTGGAAATCAAAGCCGGTACAACATTTTATTCCTCCTGTCGAAGACCCAATCACTCAACCTATTGTAAAGAAGATTTATGGTCCTGATGCAGAAAACATTGCCATTGGATTCCGGGTGGGTGGTGTCCATACCAATGATGCCGATTTACTCGAAATACTCTCCAGAGTATTGAACAACGGTAAAGCAGGCTTGATAGATCTTAATCTGAACCTGGCTCAAAAAGTATTGGATGCCGGAGCTTCAGGCGATGTTCTTGCTGATTATTCTTCATTGATACTGATGGGTAGCCCTAAACAGGGACAGAGTCTGGATGAGGTCAAAGATTTATTAATGGGTCAGTTGGAACTGGTTAAAAAAGGTCAGTTTGCTGAGTGGCTGATACCTGCTGTGATCAATAACATGAAGCTCCAACGCACAAAGCGCATGGAAAGCAATAATGCCCGCGCCATGAGTTTTGCTGATGTTTTCATCAAAGAAACCCCTTATGCTGACAATGTAAGTGAAATTGATCGCCTGTCCAGGATCACCAAACAGGATATCGTTGCCTTTGCAAATAAGAACTTCACCAACAATAACTATGTCGCGATCTATAAGCTGACCGGTGAAGATAAAAACGTTCCCAAAGTGGTAAAACCTGCCATTACTCCGGTAGTAATGAACAGGGACCAACAATCTGATTTCTTGAAGAGCATCCGGGAGAGCAAACCTGCCGAGGTTAATCCGGTATATGTTGATTTCAATAAGGACATCAAAAAGTTCAAAATCAAGAATGGAATTGATGTTTTATATGTGCCGAATGTTGAAAACAAGACTTTTAGTATGAGTTACCATTTCAAAATGGGTTCTCAAAATGACAAGAAGTTGGCAATGGCAATTGACTATCTGAGTTATTTAGGCACATCAAAAATGACTCCTGAAAAACTGGGTGAGGAGATGTATAAGCTGGCTTGCAGTTATTATGTTTCATCTTCAAACAACGATATTTATGTCAGTGTCAGTGGCCTGAGTGAAAATATGAATAAGGCAGTCTCTCTGGTAGAGGACCTGCTTGCTGACCCTAAACCCGACCAAAAAGTACTCGACAATATGGTTGGAGATATATTGAAAGGACGCAAAGATAATAAGCTGAACAAGGGGATCATATTATCAAACATGAGAATGTATGGCAGGTATGGCGCTAAGAATCCGGCTACCAATATTCTGAGTGAATCTCAACTCAAGGCATTGAAAGCGTCTGAACTGACCGGGTTGATCAAAGGCCTGAATGGATATAAACATGAGGTGACTTTCTACGGAAGCCAGACTCCTGCAGAAATGACTTTAGCAGTGAATACCCTCCACCGGGTACCTGCTGTCCTCAAACCGGTTCCTGCACGTGTCATCTACCCGATGTTGAATACAGACAACAATAAGGTTTTCATGGTCAATTATGATATGAAACAGGTCGAGATTGCCATGGTTTCAAAGTCTATCGTTTTCAACAAAACCGAAATCCCTATTCTAAGACTGTTTAACGAGTACTTTGGTGCCGGAATGAATTCGATAGTGTTCCAGGAAATCCGTGAAGCCAAAGCCCTCGCCTATTCTTCTAATGCCTTTTATAACACGCCCGAGTATGCAGGAGAAAACAACTTCATCACAAGTTATATCGGAACACAGAATGACAAGTTGCCAGAGGCTATGAAGGCTATGTTTGCCTTGTTTAATAATATGCCGGAAGCTGAGAAAAACTTTGAAAGCTCTCGGGTTGCATTGTTGAACAAGATCAGCACTGAACGCATCACCAAGACAGGTTTGATTAGCAGTTATATGGAAGCCCGTAAAATGGGTTATGATCATGATATCCGAAAAGATGTTTTCAATCAGATTCCCGGATTTACATTTACGGATTTAAAGAAATTCGATGTGACCTATCTGAAGGACAAGAATTTCAACATTCTGGTTTTGGGGAATACGGATAAGCTGGATAAGAAGGTTCTTGAAAGTTATGGTCCGGTAACGCCATTGACTTTAGAAGATGTATTTGGTTATTAAACCGTTTTAACTATAGATAAAAAAGAAGGGGACACCAAAAAGCACGGTCCCTGAGCGGAGTCGAAGGGATCGTGCTTTTTGGTGACCCCTTTTCTTTTAAACAAAAAATGGATGGCCACAAAGACCATCCATATATTTTAGGACATTTGGTTATTGAAACGTGTTATGAATTCAGCATGACCGGCATGATCAACATCAGGATATCCTCATGTTCATTTTCATTGTTGACCGGCAAGATGATTCCGGCCCGGTTTGGCGCCGACATTTCAAGGCGAACTTCGTCTGTATCCATATTGTTTAACATCTCCATCAGGAACTTAGAATTGAACCCGATCTCGATATTTTCACCTTCATAGTTACAGTTGAGTCTCTCTTTTGCCTCATTTGAATAATCGATATCTTCTGCAGAAAGAATCAGTTCCTGACCACTCAGTTTAAGTCTGATCTGATGTGTGCTTTGGTTTGCAAAGATCGAAACACGACGGATAGAACTTAAAAATGGCATACGCTCAATAAATAATTTATTGGGATTCATTGCAGGGATTACTGCCTCATAATTTGGATACTTCCCATCTATCAAACGACAGACAAGTTGGAAGTTCCGGAAATGAAACAATGCATTTTTTTGATTATACTCGATACGAACCAGCGTAGCATCATTTGCCAACAGACTCTTGAGCATATTAAGCGGCTTCTTTGGCAATACGAAGTTTGCTGAAGCTTCTGCTTTCACATCGGTGCGACGATAGCGAACCAGTTTGTGGGCATCAGTAGCTACAAACGTAATTGAATCAGGTTCCAGTTCACAATTGACCCCTGCCATTACAGGACGAAGTTCATCATTCCCTGTAGCAAAGATGGTTTTAGAGATTGCATTGGCAAGTACTGCTGATTCCAGAGAGATCGCTGTTGTCTCTTCCAGTTCAGGAGTCTTTGGATATTCCTCTCCTTTATGACCTGTAAGCTTATACTTACCTTCGCCTGCTGAGATTTCAATCAGCTGAGTGACTTCGTCGATATGGAAAATAATTGGAATATCTGAAAATGTCTTCAGGGTTTCTAACAATATTTTAGCCGGAATAGCTACCTGACCAAACTCTTCTGATTTAATCAGCTCGAGTTCAACAGTCATGGTGGTTTCAAGATCTGAAGAAGTTACTCTGAGTAATGTTTCTCCGATATCGAAAAGAAAGTCATCGAGAATTGGTAACGTATTATTCGAACTGAGCACGCCACTTATCGATTGAAGACCTTTAAGCAATGCTGTACTATTTATAATAAATCTCATATGTGAAGAATTTTCCTGATTATTTACCGTGTAAAGTTATAAAATCTTGATCAAATTATAAATTATTTTTTATGTACTCTGAACTTTGATTCTTCCCCTCTCAATAAACGGTGAATATTCTTCCTGTGCATTAATGGAATAAATACACCAATGAGTATTGACAGCAGGATTAAACTGATATGTTCCTCCCTGAAAATGACGATTACCAATACAGGCAAAAGTATTGAACTTGTGATCGAACCGACTGAAACATAACCCGTAGAGACCAGCACGAGAACAAACCAAACAAGTATGATTGGGAACACTAACGGATAAAGTGCAATGATAACTCCAACAATAGATGCGACTCCTTTTCCTCCACGGAAATGGGCAAAGACAGGAAAAACGTGACCAACTACTGCAATGGCTCCCAAGGCAATCTGATAATTTACCAACTGGTTGGCCGAATAGAAATCAGGCACAAAAACATTTCCTAAATCGACTGCCAGCCATGCCTTAAAGACATCGAACAGCAATACAGGCAGACCTGCCCAGGGACCTAAAACCCTGATGACATTGGTAGCACCGGCATTGCCACTACCATGTTCTCTGACATCGATGCCAAAAAATATTTTACCAATCCATACTGCTGATGGGATAGAGCCAAGAATATAGGCCGCCATAATACCAAGAAAAAAACTTATTGTCATTTTTTAATTTGTGTTGGTGGAAATAACTGAAGCATCTTACGTGTAAACGCCAAACGCTTTTCAGGAGTAGATATTATATATTGATAAGTTTGTTCGTTACCTTTTACAGGCAGAGTTCGTTTGTCGTCTTTTAAATCTGTTATTATTTTATTGTAATCCTCATTTGATGAGATAGTTTGCATGACTCCGGCAGTGTATGTAAAGAAATACCAATTCCCCTTAGCCAATTCAAAATAAAGATTCAATACATCACCTGATCGACGACGGGTGACTTCAACATAACCGCCAACGTATTTATTGACAGGAAATTTACCCAGGCTGAAGATTCCAATTGGTCCCTGGCCTATAAACGATCTTGTATCGGGGTTCCATTTCAGTTTGACATCGGTAAGCACCATTGTTTTGGATAACTTATCATTTGTCTTTTTAGAAGTACCATATAGGCTCATGTCCTCGGCAAGTTGCCTGAAATCTGTATCGCCAAGTGTAAGTTTCAATGCTTTATTGACAACATCACCGTTCAGATTGATCCCTTTTAAGTTTGCAACCGTAAGATCATCCCTGAATTTTTCCAGGGCAGGATCTGAAAAGAAAAAGTCGATTGATGCAATCAGGTCTAACTTTAATGAGTCAGGAATGATCGCGTAGGATGAGTTACCTGCCAGGTCCATGGTAAGTCTACCAAAATCCGCGCCAAGATTTACTTTTCCTGATCCATTCAGAATACAACGACGGGTATCAAGTATCAACTGATTGCCTAAGCTGTTTTTTGGATCTTTAGGATCTTTACCAACAATATAGCTCTGTGTCTTTTTATCATAACGGATAAAACCATCAGCAGGAGTCATCGGTAAGTCAGTGTATGCGATAGGCTTGATGTAGAAAGGCGCATAGATATCATTTTCGGTAATTGAAAATGATATCGAAGCCATCAGCTTTTCATTTAACATCTGTCGTGGATCTGATGTAACAGGCAAGTCTACATTCATTGGATCAACCTCTGCGTTAAACTTCACCCATTGTACAGGGTTCTTGGTTTCACAGATATTGTTGATTTTGAAACCACCCTTAAAGGAAAGGAATTTGGATGAGGCTTTAAGTTCAACATCACCCATGAATCCAAAGGCTGGGTTCAATTTGAAATCTGCTGAGTCTGAAATTGAAGCACGTGCAATGGTTTGTCCGGTAGTATCGACGCCTATGCTTGCAAAACGAATCTGTTGTGATTGTCCTGACTCGTCAGCATAATCATAGATTCCTGAGGCATAGTAACTCTTTGAATTCTGAACAGTCACCTTGGCTCCATAGATGGAATGAGATTTATTCTGACGGTTTGCTATGATTGTTGCATCATCAAAAGCCTTCATAGAACCATTCTTGAGTATGGTAACCCGTCCGTCAGTTGGAAAGACTGCGGCATCGGCGACCTTGATAAGCTTGACATCTTCGCCATAAAGGATATTCAGTTTCAGATCGTATGTTGCCGAGAGTGAAGAGAAACGCAATGGTTCTTTTCCGGGAAGTGTAGAAACAAATTCAGAGCTACTCAGATCAGCATCAATTAACTCTTTCTTGGTTAATTTGTTGAAATTCTGAATACGCTGTGCAATATTGTTCTGCAGTACTACCTTTTCCTGATCCATCATCCACGTAAACTGATTCATCGAACCAATGTATTTATTGACCGGGAACTCAATTCTGGCTCCCTGGCCACTGGTTGCAAAGTTAGCGAGATTCTTAACAAAATCCACATCTGATCTGGATGCTAATGCCTGTAACACAACCCCACTCCCATCTGCTGCATTCAATTTAAAAGTTGTAGTATCTGTTGTGAAACCTTTCTGACGGAAGGCATAAAGTTTGGTATTCATATCTGCCTGATTGAATACCAGGTGACCGTTTCCTTTCAGGTCCTTAGATGAAAGTTTAAGTTGACCACTCAGGAACGTTTTATTATCAAATATTGAGAATGGTTTATCCTTTGCATTCGTCAAATACATCAAATCCTGGGCAATTATCCATTTCTGAGAGACAGATTCGCCCTTCACTGAAGGGTAAATTACGGGTGAAGCCTGACTCGCAAGGGTAAATTTATTGGCTACACCAGTCAAAGAATCAGAATAGAAAATATAATTATCAGATTCGCTTTCTGAAGTATAGGCGACCAGACGGCCATTACCTCTTAGACCGTTATTGCTCAGGTTGATTTTATCGTAGAATGTTCCTTTTCCTTTATAAACTGGAAGTCCTGAGGGTGGAAGTTTCTTCACAAAACCAAGTGAATAATCGGGCTGCACTTTGATTGGTTCCTCCATTCTCGAAAATAGCTCTCCTGCTGTGAGCGCCCCTTTAAGTGCTAAACCATCGGTTGAGAAATTATTCAAACTGTCAAGCCTGAAAGGGAAAACTGTATAAAAGAATTTATCTTTTGGATAGGCTCCATTCAGGATACTCTTACTATCGTAATAGACCACCGAATTCGACTTGGAGATAAAGATCGGATATTGTTGATATTTCTTAACTCCAGATTTGTTTTGAGCCGAGTCGATAAGCAATTCACCACTGAGTTTCTGAATCGAACTCCTGACCGGAATCATTGCATAGTTACCTTCATTGTCCTGTTTAAAGCTCTTGACCACAAATGTCATTGAATCAATCGTAGGCATATTCAGCTTAAATTTATCATATTGAAACGAACTCTTAGATGCAAAGAAATCAAAATACCCGCCATGGACCCTGCCAGTGAAGACGAAATCAAGACCTTTCTTAACGATTAGCTTTTTATCAGCAGGATAAATATGTACGTTTTTTGATTCGCTGACTACAACATCATTGACACCATAGATGACCAGGTCGCCGGTCTTCAGATTCATAGTTGCATTAACTGTTGTTGATACTTCTGAATTAAATCTGATTACGTCATAGTCTCTTTTACCTGCACGGGATGCAAGAAAATCATTCAATCGGGGTTTTACTACAACTGTATTGGCTTCGGAATTAAAGAGTACAAATCCATTGGCAGCCAGATTTGATAGCATTGCTCTGATCTGCTCCAAAGGTTTTTTCATATAATCAGCCAGATCTTCAAGTCTGAACTGGTCACTTTTTATCATTTGTGAATAGAAATAAACCATATTGATTGGGTTTATCTCATCAATTCCCTGGAGACGCGTATACTTCTGTTCTGCATAAAAGTTTGCCGATTCAAAATAAGCCTTACTGGTCGTACTGAGACCTTTGCTCATCTCGAATCTGATATCGTTATCGCCCAGTTTAAAAGTCAATGCCTCAACCTGGATATCAAGCTTATGATAAGTGTCGTAGAATGGACTTGAGGGTGCACCATCTTCTGTGCGGGTAAACGTAACTTCTTTCTGGCTATTCAGATACAACATCTGAACATTGGAATTTGATATTGAATCACCTTCAAAATAGACAGTCACTCCAACCCTTGCAGCAGCAATTCGATCGGGTCTGATGACAAAGGTATTGGAGGTCACTGCAGCAAAGGGCTTGCCTGTATTCAGGAAGATTAGCCGGGCACTTGCTTTAGCTGTTCCATTTCCGATAAAGCGACTACCCTCCATCAGAAAGCCTCCTTCATAATTGATGTTTTCAAAAATCCGGTCCAGAAATAGTTTTTTATTGTAAGAATCAAACTTTGGAAACACAGCACGTTCAGGAGTGACAGGTGAAGACTGAACCATCTCTTCAAACTTCCCGGGAAGGGGGTTTTTAAAATATTTTTTATTTATCAGCCTTGCAGAGTCAGTTTTGTAAGTTGAAAAGTGAAGATTAATATTGTAACTGTCAAGGATAGTATATACATCAGTGTGTGCAAATCCGGCACGGTCCCAGTACACAGTTCCCCCTCTGCCCTTCCATGTATCATAAGAGGGATAATACTTTCCTGAAGTCTGAAATATTTGTGTGCTGTCGCGGGGTCCTCTGCAAACCATGTCTACTGATTTAAATACCGCATATGGAACGCTGTCGGTTTCGAATGTAAAGGTCCCTTTAGGAATTACCCAACTATTATTTGGTGACTTATAGAGTGTGTTATTATCGAATAGCCTGGCCGTTGCATCTATGGTTTGCACAAATTGGCGCTGAACCTTAGTATTGATGATCAGTTGTAATCCATTGAGCCAGTTTGTAAGACTGCCGGCTGTCTGGTTATTGTTCAAAAATAGAGAAATGACAGTATAAAGGCCACTAAAATGTGGATCAGGACGCATACGATTTGTCAACATGGAGTTTGACAACTTATAGAGCTGTTGCCTGTTGACCGGTCTTAATTTTTTATCTGTCCATACATTTGTAATGATGGATTCATATTTTGGAAGCGTTTCTTTGGCTATGGACTGAGAAGCATATAACATCATCTCGGTGATATATTTTACCGAATCGGGTGTAAAACTCTTTATTTGCTGAGCCTGTCCCCTCATAGAGAAAAACAGTATCAGCGACATGAAAAAGCATGTATAAATAAAAGAGCTTCTTTTCATAGTGAAAACCTTAAAATACTCCCCGATTTAATCAATATGTAAATACAGCAGCTACCCAATTATTACTTGAGATATGTTTTACAAAATTCATTCCAAGTCGAAGGGCTTCCGACTTGATTGCCAGTAGGTCGGCTTCATAAAAACCACTCATGAAAAGCTTTCCACCTTTAGAAAGACAATCAGTGTAATAGTGCATATCTTTTAACAGAATATTGCGGTTGATGTTTGCAAGTATCAGGTTAAACTTTTTGGCACCCAAAATAGTAGCATCCCCCAGAAGAATAGTCTGATCATGAATATTGTTACGTTTCATGTTCTCTACTGTGTTTTCGTATGCCCATTCATCGTTATCGATAGCTGTAACAGACCCTGCACCCTTCATCATTGCCAGTATAGCCAGTACACCTGTACCGCAACCCATGTCGAGTATATCAAGTCCTTTCACCTCTTCTTCAAGCAATAGTTTGAGCATTTGTGAGGTTGTATCATGATGAGCAGTACCAAACGACATCTTGGGTTCGATCACGATATCGAATTCAACATTTGGATCCTTTTCATGAAAAGGGGCCCTTACCATGCATTTTCCTTCAATCAATACAAAAGGGTAATTGCTTTCCCATTCGGCATTCCAGTTACGCTCCTCAATCTGAGTCATCATATATTGAATGTCATGGAAAAGTATTTCGTTAAAGATTTGTTTGAGAAGTTGTTCATTGTAGTTTTCTCCCCGGATATATGCCAGTAGGACTTCGTCTTCTTCAACAAAACTTTCAAAACCAATCTCACCTAGTTTTGCAATAAGGATATCCTGCAACCCCTCGTCGTTACGAAGGGTGCAGGAAAGTTCAATATATTCCATTATAATGGGTTAGAAACTTTTTATGATAGTCAGAAAATCTTCGGCTACTAATGCAGCACCACCAATAAGACCGCCATCAATATCAGGTTTTGCAAACAATTCCTTTGCATTCTTTGCATTGCAACTACCACCATATAAAATAGAAGTTTCATCAGCGATGGCTTTTCCATATTTTCCGGCAACAATACCACGGATGAATTCATGCATCTCTTGTGCCTGTTCAGGAGAAGCTGTCACACCTGTTCCGATAGCCCAAATTGGTTCGTATGCAATAACTACATTGGCAAACTGATCAGGAGTGAGATGGAACAAGGCATTTTCGATTTGACCTTTAACGATATTCTGATGATTTTCTGCTTCACGTTCTGAGAGTTCTTCACCACAACAGAAAATAGGCAATACGTCATTGGAAAGTGCGCTATCGACTTTCTGAGCCAACTGAGCATCCGTTTCATTAAAATATTTACGACGTTCGGAGTGACCAAGAATACAATACTGTACTTCCATTGACTGAAGCATAGTGGCTGAAATCTCGCCGGTATATGCACCCGAAGCAAACTGGCTCATGTTCTGAGCACCAATACATACAGGAGTCTCACGAATAAGATCAACTGCCATTTCGAGATATAAAGCAGGAGGACAAATCACTACATCTGCCAGTGGCTCATCAATTTTATCTAATCCATCCAGAATATCACAGATCAAAGTTTCAGCTTCACTGAAGCTCTTGTTCATTTTCCAGTTACCGGCAACAAT
>JGI24140J50213_10000137_pt1 | contig 32788 bp, 58 predicted proteins | sample BarGraIncu00222A_FD_50213 | JGI IMG/M metagenome (IMG submission 50213)
CAAATATCCTTATATACTTAAGCCCGTACAGAAAAATGTCGCTACCCGCAAATATTATGACCAAGACGGGGATTATGAATATATACCCGCTACACCAAAGTACGAAGCATTGGAGTTTGTAATAGGTTTTGCCTACAAAGGTGCTACCAATGGTGCCGATACTTACATAAAGAACTTCTTGGATTATATAGTAGGTGCGGAGATAACCATATATTCCGAATTTACCAAGACTGGCCGAGCAAAAAGCAGGGTAGTAACCGACATAACCGATTCAAAGTTTTTCAGGGCAGGAAAGGATATTGTCGAGTTCGACATAACCTTCAAGACCAATGATCCGAATACCAATACTTCACTTACACTGACCGTATAATGACAAATATAATTCAGAAAGGCACAGCCAGCACCGTCAGGACTACCGCTTATAGTCTGCAATATAGTGGAACTTTTATGGAGATACCGATGCTTACGGTTACCATAAAATCTCCCGCCCTTATTGCTTTTGCGATAGGTGACTTCATTGTGTGGGATTATGACGGACTGACTTATACGCTTAAAGAGTTACCGCCGGTATCCAAACAATCTACTGCCAACACTTACGGTGAGGCTTTTGTCTATGAGGGTGTAAAGTTCGTTTCCGCTTTGGCCGAGATTAAATATCTGGAGTTTCTTGATGTTGTACCAAGCACAGACATTACAAGCCATTTCAGCTCATTACCGACCTTCTCATTCTATGGCAATGTATTTGCCCTCATAGACCGATTGAATGCAAATTTAGGCCGTTTATATGCGAACTGGATAGTGGAGGCTGCCGATGTGGAGAGCGGTGATATTTACGATGCACTATATACCGACAGGGATGTGACTATTGACTCCCCTATTAAAGTAAGAGATGCACTTGCTTTGGTTTATTCGATGTGGGGATTGGGTTTCGTATATCATTACGATACGGTTACGGCAAAACACACCATAACAATTGGTGAATACGGGGCAGATACAGGCGGGTTCTCTTACGGGCAGGGCAATGGTCTGTATATGGTTGGCAAGACCATAACCAAAGAGGATTCTATCGTCACAAGGTTGAGGGCGTATGGTTCAACACGAAATATGCCTGCAAGATATTATAACACTAAGGCTATATTAGACAATAGGATATTGATACAGAATGACCCGATGTTATATCTGCCTAACCTAATGATCCCGTATACAAAGTGGGGGGAAAATCCGTACGAACCCGACCCCGAACTGGCTTATATCAACTGTAATAATGCCGACATAGAAATATTGTCAGGCGTTCCTGATACTTCTTATGCAAAATATGGTATACGGGAGCAGAGTGTTTATTTTGACGGTACGAATAACAACAAAGAGATATTTCCTACAATAGAGGGGATTACTTCTGACGAGATGAGAGATGCCGTAAGCGGTTATAGTGGGGCACAGCGTGAATTTTACATATCACCAGATGTAACGGCTTATCCAGACGGCACAAGGCTTGATAAAATTAAGGTTATCGACAGCACAACCGATGATGGCGTAATAAAGACTGACAATACATACAAAGCAGAACCTGAATTTGCGGGCGATACGGATGAGGTTACTATGACCGATAGGGTTATGACCAAAACTTTCTCCCCTATTTATTCCGCCACGCTGACAAGTGCAGGAGAGTACAAGGTTACTTTTACCGAGCAAAGCCTGACCGCAGTCTGTACCGATTCGTTAATTTCAGATGGTGTGTTGCGGGTTTGGATAGTTAAAGACGGCAATAGGTCTTCTTTAGCTGCAACTATAACAGGAGTAGCTATAACCAATGGGTTTGAGTTTGCTTTACCCGAATTAGTCTTAACCACACAAAAGGCAAATGGCCTATTTTCAATCGAAATGGATTTGGAAGTTACTCTTTCTGATTGGCACTTAGGCGATTTAGCAACGGTAACTTGGACAAGAGAGGCAGGGAAGATAACCTACGAATTAACAAAGACCGTACCGAACAACACATTTACAATCGAACTTAAACAGATCGGATTCGACATATTCCGATTCTTACCAAGTGCAGGTCAGATTCCAATAATCTCAATGACTTCGGGTTCGTGCGCTGCAAGACAATTTAATATCACTAAGACTACCTATCTTCCTGCAACCGATTCGTGGCAACTAACTTGTGTTAGGCAGAAAGATAACTCTATTGGACAATGGTTCCCTAACAGCAATTTTAAGATTAACGCAGAAGATAGCTTCGTATTGCTCAATATCAATATGCCCGATATACTTATTGATATAGCCGAATTAAGGTTATACGATGAGGGTTGCAAGTGGCTAAAGAAGCGTAAGGAGCAACAGTATATCTACGAACCTAAGATTGACGAGGTTTATATGGCTATTTTGGCCGCAGCAGGAACTCCCGAAATTATCAAGGAGGGGATGATGATGCCTTTGGTAGATACAGACTTAAGCGTACCAGAAGGAACTATACTTATAAATTCACTAACCGTTACAGAAAGTGAAGATTCAGTAAGAAAGTTTGAGGTGGTCTTAAGAGAAGATACCGATACGGACTTGCTTAAATATATCAACGCACAGGCCAAACAGGTCAGTTCAAGTGCGGTCAGTGGTATAACCAATGCGACTACTGCCACAACGGAACCTGCTGATCAGACAACTACGGTTACTTCATTGGGTTTCACGCCTGAAAATATAGCAAACAAGACAAGTGTGATTTCGGTTGATTCTACCGCAACACAATACCCAAATGCTAAAGCGGTTTATGATAAGGTTGCTGGTTTCGCTCTTTTGGCAGGTTCAGCAACGCAAGACTTTGCTGTTCAGAAACTCACTATGGCTACTTTGCAAATCCCAAAGACCGCACCCGCAGGAATGACTGTAAACCAATGGCATTTATCGGTGGTAGAAACTGGCTTTGCAGGTGAAGAGCCTTCAGGAGGCGGAGGTGTTACTTTATTTTCTGCTCTTTCTGATACTGCCCTAACTGCTGCTTTCCCTTATAATTCGGGAATGGTTGGTAGAGTGCCGATGATTACTGATTTAGGCAGCGGAGTTTATAAGTGGAGAGATACCCTCTTGGCGATTTCTCATATTGACGGACTTACAGCAGCAATTGCAGGTAAATTAGCCCTTCACGCAACAGCAGATGCAGTTTCAGGGCTTACTATAACAGCGGGGGCTTCTATATCCAACTCTAATACGGGCGACCAAACTTTATCGGGATTAGGTGGGCAGGCAGCTTTAAGCGGAACGGGTTTTGTAAAAATTTCAGGTACTACAATTTCTTATGACAACACAACTTACTTAGTTTCTACGGCAAAGGCGGCAGATTCAGACAAATTAAACGGACAAACTGCAACCTACTATTTGGCGGCTTCGCTCAAAGGTTCGGTAAACGGACTTGCCGAGTTAGATGCAAACGGCTTTGTCAAAAACACACAGTTACCGAGTTATGTAGACGACATTTTAGAAGGTACTTGGATAAATACTACTACTTTTAATGATTTAAGCAGTAATCCCTACACTCCCGAAACAGGGAAGATTTATGTAGACACAACGACTAATAAGACTTGGCGTTGGGGCGGTTCTGTTTATGCTCCCGTATCTGACACTCTGGCACTTGGCGAGACTTCCGCAACTGCTTACAGGGGCGACAGGGGAAAGACGGCTTATGACCATAGCCAAATTGCAGGCGGTACAGGGGTGCATATTTCCGACACAGAGCGGACAAATTGGGGAACGGCATATTCTCACTCACAAGTAGGACATTTATTATTAAGAGCTATTGGCGATGGCAATGCTGATAGTTATTTTGGTTCAGATAGTTTTGTTAGGCCAACAGGTACTTGTACAAATTTTCCTGTAACCATAAATAATGGGAGTGTAATTCTGACATTTCGGGGATTTGACTCAAATGCTTCGATACAACTATTCTCACATGCAACTACTGGAGAATTATATTTAAGAGGTACTTCTTACGGCACTACTTTAGGTTGGTATAAGTTATTTCATACAGGCAACTCTAATCTTTCCACAGTTCCTTGGACTGCATCAACAGTTACAATGAGTGAGAATATCAACACCCGATTAAGACTACCAAAAGCTGCACCCGCAGGAATGGAAGCTACACAATGGTATGTGAGCGTAACAGATACTGGCTTTGCAGGCGAAGAGCCGAGTGGCGGTGGTGGAGTTACTTTATTTTCTGCTCTTTCTGATACTGCCCTAACTACTGCATTTCCTTACAATTCGGGAATGGTCGGCAGAGTGCCTGTACTTACTGATTTGGGAAGTGGTGTTTATAAGTGGAGAGATACGGCACTTGCAATATCTCACATCACAGGCTTACAGGCCGCATTAGACGGCAAACAGGCAACGATTACAGCAAACACTTATACTCTTTTTGCACACACAGGGGCAACGGGAGCGGCACACGGCAATTCAAGCGATTCGGTAGCAGGTTTTATGACTGCTGCACAATATACTAAATTGGCAGGGATAGCCGAAAGTGCAAACAATTATGTTCATCCTACAACAGACGGCAGTTTGCATGTACCTGCAACAAGCACAACCAATGAAAACAAGATTTTAAAAGCGGGAGCAACGGCAGGAACCTTTGCTTGGGCGACAGAGTATAGTTATACTCACCCTACAACGGCAGGAAATAAACACATTCCTTCGGGGGGTGCGGCTGCAAATATCCTGATTTATTCAGCAGACGGCACAGCAGTTTGGGGAGCAAATAACTATGCTTTGCCAACAGCAAGTGATTCTGTTTTAGGCGGAGTAAAAATAGGTGCAAATGTTACGATTACCGCAGGGGTTATCTCTGTGGCAACTCCTTATTCACACCCTGCCACTCACGCAGCTTCGATGATTGACGAGAGTACAACAAGAAGATTTATCACAGACACAGAGCGGACTAATTGGGGAGCAGCTTATTCACACACTTCGCTGACCTCAACAGCTCACGGACTTGGGGCTTCGGCATTTCACGCAGATAACTATTTTCAGATAGCAGGAACATACCTTACAAAGGTTGCTTCCGCTTTCTCTGGTGATTTAAATACAATTACAGCCACTGGGTATTTAACTCTAACAGCAGGGGCGACAAATTCTGTTATATCTAATAATGCACAATCCATACTGACTTTTGAGCATAATGACAGCGCTTACTCTACGCAATTTCAGATGAGTTATTTAGCTGATTTTTATATCAGAGGTAGAAATGTAGGAACATATGGAAATTGGTATAAATTTTATCATTCAGACAACTCTAATCGTTCAACAGTTGCTTGGACTGCATCAACCATTACAGCCACAGAGAACATCTTTACAAAACTCACCATTCCTTCGTCGGCTCCTTCGGAAATGACAGCAGGGAGATGGTATATATCAATCGTATAATTTAAAAAATAAAATAATGAGTACAGCACCAAGTTCAGCATATCAGACCTCTAAAGCCAAAGCAGTTTTAGCGACAGGGGCGGACACATTCACCTCGTACCGAGATTTACTTCTCGCAAAGTTTCTGCAAAACACCACACCGGTTTCAGACTGGGGCGATGGGAACGGTTATTTCAACTCAACCGATACGGAAGCAGAGAAAATTGCCAAAATTAAGGACATCTTCAAAATTGACGGATGGAAAAGAGTAGACAGCCCACAACAAAAAACAGGAACGATAACCATTTCGGGAACTTCGTGTTCTGGTTCGGGAACTGCATTTACAACTGATTTTGTAATAGGTAGAAAAGTAGGGGCTTTGGTAGCCAATGCAGAGAGCATTTTGATTTGCGTAGAAACTTATGTCGTTACAGCAATCACTTCCGATACAGTAATGACCGTTGTAGCAGGAACGAATAGAAGTGGAATTGCTTACGCACAAATGGTTGAGGGCTTTGTGGGATACTGCTACTCTCGCACTTCGGGAAATGGTCTGTATCACAACTGGGATAACAATACCTCTCCTTTTGTCGCACGGGGTTCAGGGGTCAAATTGAACACAACCGTTTTGGATGCAGAATTGTTGAACGATGCAGGGCTGAACAGAAAGGCGGATATAACCATAACACCGACATCAGACCCGTTATGGACTTTCTGGGCTAACTGGATTAATTTTCCAGTATCTATGAGGGCGACTTTTTATGACGGGGTTACGGATTGGGGCTATTCGTGGAAGATAGGAGCAGGGGGAACTTATGCCGATGTTTCAACAGTAGGTCTGACAGGAACGCTGGGGGTTAAAGTAGCAGCGACAGCATTGGAAAAGGGATTATTTATCACAGGTCTTGATTATTTAGATGACATATATTTCAAACCTTATATAACAAGCAATGAGGGTACTTTTTACGGTACGGAGCTTCATTTTACCGCAGACGAAGCAGTCTGGACAGACGGGGCATATCAGGTTGTAAGTGCAAATGGAGATGTCGTTCCGGGAGCCTTGTTTCTCTTTGCCACAGCTTCAGACGGTGCAACGCTGATAGACGGTAGCACCGTTACCACATCGGATGCTTCGACAGGAATATTTTTATACCTTAACGAATATTTTGTAAGCGGCAACCTATTGCCAACAGGCTATTATGTTATCGGTGCAGAAACCACAAAGGCATATTATATAGTAAATGGACAGGTAAGAAAATATGAGACAAGAACACCTGCAACAGCTTCAGTTAGCTTCTATCTGACTAATTTAGGTATGATAGAGTATCCTGAATGGAGAGTAATTGCACAGGCGGTTGATGCTGCAAGCGGGTTCCCTAACCACCTTACAGTTGCAACAGTAGTAACTTATTACACTGAAAGCGGAGGAACTTACACCCCAACAGGAAGCACCGTAAATGTGGATGTACACCTCAATATCGGCGATACTCGTGCACAGAGCGCACTATCACTTATTGCACCACCTGAGGGAGCGACATACGCAAAAGTTACAACAGCCGAAGCAGGAATAGGACTGGCAGTGATCAGCAATTATGTAGCAATTTAAAAACAATTATTATGAACAATTTTATCGGAATTTTAGTTATCGTATTAGTCTTGGCAGGAATAGGGATATTAGCCTATTTCAAACTCAGAAAGGAAACAACAGCCACAGGAAAGGTTGCAACTGTTTCGCCTAAAGTAATAAAAGTCAATGACAACAAGACAAAGAAAGACATAATTTTGTAAGAATCGGGGCAAATTTGCCCCTTTTCTACCAACCTAAGCTATTTTTTAGTACCTTTGTACTAATTATTAAACAATTTTTTATGACACACAGAGAAGTAAAGACAAGACAACAGGAAGTAAGCATCTTAATCGACTATCTGGTTAAGTTAAAGATTAAAAACGGCACCCTATTTTACGGACTAAACCGCAATGTGGAGTTTTTGGCAAAGGCAAATGAGGAAATAGACAAGATGACCAAACAGACCTTGCCCGAACTATTTGAACTGGAAAGCAAAGCAGTTGCGACAATTAAGCCACTCAATGACAAGATCGAGAAAGACAATGCCAAGCTTGCCGAAAAGGAAAAGGACAGCGAGGTCAAAACCAAACCACAAGAACTTTTGACGGTCATAGATGGACTGGCCAAGCTAACCAAAGAAGAGCAGGACAAGCACGATGCCCTGATGCTGGAATACAACAAGCTGTTGGACAAAGAAGATGATGTCAGAACCTATTTGCTTAAAAAAGAGGTTTTAGATGACCTTGCAATTGAATTTGGAGCAGTACAGATATTATCTCATTTTATCGAAAAAGAAGATTAATTATTAACCACTTAAGAACTATACAACCGTCAGGTTGGTAACACACATCATTTTAAATAATAACATTATGACTCAACAGGAAAACATTAGTCTTAAAGACTATTTTACAGCAATCATGGACGAGAGGGATAAATCTTTTGGAGAACGATTTGACTCTGTCGAAAAATTGATTAATAATAACTCAAAAGAAGCTAAGGAGGCTGTTAAATCGGCACTGGACGCACAGGAAAAAACCACTAATGCGGCATTTATGGCAGCAAAGGAGGCCGTGCTAAAAGCTGAAATAGCAGCAGAAAAACGGTATGATAATTTTGCAGAAAATTATACTAAGGCTTTGGATAATATATCAAAACAAGTCAGTGAGTTGCGTGAGTCTAGGAGTGGAGTATCAGGAGAGGCCACAGGTCGAAAAGAGACTGGCATAACACTAACAAATGTTATTTTAATATTGATAGCAGCAGGCGCATTGGTAGCTAACTTTTTTAAAGGATAAATTATGGAACCGATTATCAAGAAAAACGGGTCTTGGATAAAGACAATGTTTGAGGATAACGGGGGGTATGTCTCCTCAAAGCGAGGATTAGGGGCACTATGTCTTATTTTCGCAATGGGTATGTGTACAGTCGTGTTTTTTATGAGTACACCAAAAGACATTTCAGGAAATATACTGACTATGCTTCTAGCTACACTTGGAGCAGGAACAGCACTTTTAGGAATTACAATTTTAGAAAGAAAATAAGAAATGAAAATTGCCGAATTGCTCGAAAAACACGAAGCGTATAGAAGATTTGTTTATAGAGATTCTGTTGGGAAACTAACGGTTGGTATAGGTAGAAATTTGGAAGATAGGGGGCTTACTCACGAAGAATCTGTTTACTTGCTAAATAACGATATTGCAGACTTCACAAAACAACTATCTCTCAAACTGCCTTGGTTCAAAACGGCTCCCGATAATGTAAAATTAGTTTTGACGGATATGGGTTTCAATCTCGGAATTTCGGGCTTATTAACATTTAAAAATACATTGGAACATATTAGGAAAGGTGAATACAATTTAGCGGCAGAGGAAATGTTACTGAGCAAGTGGGCAAAACAAGTCGGGATTCGTGCAATCGAACTTTCAGAAATACTTAAAAACACAAGCAAATAAAATCATGTTAAAAAATTATAAGTGGTATATTATTGTAGGATTAGTGTTTGTTGCCCTCATTATATGGCTGAACATTGCACTATACAAAATTAGAGAGTATAAGTCTAATGAAGGTAAGATTATTAGGGATACTACGATTGTAGTAAAATATGATACTATCAAAATAACCAAACCCGTGTATGTTTCGCAAAAGGTCATAGATACCCTTTTAGTGCCCATTACAGACACTTTAAGGCAGAATGATACTTTATATGTCCCGATACCTAAAACTCAAAGATACTATGCAAAAGATAGCTTATATATGGCGTGGGTGAGTGGGTACAAACCCAACTTAGATTCCATAAAGGTATTTCCAAAAACGGTGTACTCAACTATAACAAATACCATTTACCGTAAACCAACTAAAATAGGATTTGGACTTTCGGTGGGATATGGTGCATCACTTATCAATGGGCAAGCTAAAATTGCACCATCTGTTACGGTAGGACTGTTTTATCGGATTTGGTGATATGAACTGCACCTTTGAAGAATACATGGCCGATGTTTGCTCTCAGTTGGAGTGCAATAGGTCTGCCGAAGATATAAGTAAATACGGTTGTTATACCTATACCGAGCAGACCGTAAAGGATAACTTGGATTACTTTAAAGAGTGTTTGTCGAGAAGTGAAGGTACATATAATGCCTTATTGTTTTTTAACTATTATTTGTATGATGAGCTATAATTGCTTATCTTTGCATTTGATTCTTTACCGTTGGTCTGGAACTTACAGAGGTTTCAAACGCTGAACCCGAATCAGCGTTTACTATTGCGGGGTGGCGCAGAGGCAGCGCGCTTGGTTCATGCCCAAGAGGTCGAGATTTCAAAATTCTCTCCCGCTACAAATTAACATTTTAAAATAAATTATTATTTTGATATTAGGAATATAAAGAGTATCTTTGTACAAAATTAATAACAAATCTATGCATGAAATAATATCTATTTGTAGAGGAGGAGGATATATGTATTGTAAAACATCACCTCTACATCCAAAATCAAACTCAAATGGACTATATCCATTACATCGCGTAATGCTTGAAAACAAATTAGGTAGATATTTATTATCAACAGAAGTAGCTCATCACATAGATGGAAATAAATTTAATAATACTCTCGAAAATTTAATGGTGTTGTCTAATAGGGAACATGCAATACTCCATTTAAGAAAAGATGAAATGATTAATTCAATCTGTCCGTGTTGTGGTAAGGAGTTTCAAGAAAAACCATGTTACTATAAACTAAGACAAAAAAGGAATAAATCAGGGAAAGTATTTTGTTCAAGATCTTGTGGCGTAAAACAAGACCCCTCATAACCCATTAGTCAGAGGTTCGATTTCTTTCCCGCTACTAATTAAAGAGTTATCTTATCTGCCATGTGTAGAAAAAGAAAAGATTCCGTTTAGCTTTCGCTAAGCGGTTTCGGCTTTTATATTTCATTCCCACTTTTGGCTGCATTTCACTACCAAGTTTGGCGGGAAATGTCAAGTTTTTACGGGTACAAACTATCATTTTTGTAACAAATTTAATCTATTTTTGTGACAGCAGTGTCGCATATATAGTACATTTTGGCGACAATTTTGTATTGTATACAGAACAAAACTAAGGCAATGGGATAATTCTTTCCACTAAGAGGGGTACGCAAGGATAATTTTGTCGATTAGTAAAAACCCGCACAGCAAGTGGAAATCTTTTCAACTGGGTATGTAAAATTATACTTTTGGATATAATACCAATAAGTATAACCGCAAAAAGTCAACTGACAGGTTGACAAATAGCTCGTGTAAGTAAATTTATAAGTTGACATTTTGCATTATTATTATTGCAGATGAAAACAGGGCAAATTCAATGATAATGTTCAATATTTATCATTGTTCAATGGCAATGAATCTTTGTTTTCACTGAACGATATGATCCGATAACACCCGATATGATTCGATAATGAGCTATAAATGCTGCATTTCGGAAATCAAACAAATGGCACTAAATAGCATTTGCTGCCGAATTATAGAGCAACTCCACAACAGAACAATAAAGAACAAGGACAGTAGGCTACAAATTGACACCGACTCATTCGTAATTCGCGTTACGCAAAAGGTGTAACATATTCGCAATTTTGCGGTTAAACCTCAGCTTTTTCGTTGCAATTCGTATCTGTGAAATAAGGTTAAAGCTGATAATTAGGATATAAATGGCAGCTTATGTTAAGGAAATTAACTTCCCGAACATGCTAATAAGATCATTACTAATAAAACTATTACTAATACTCATATTGTATGCTATAGTGTACATAAACTATACTTTTTGTACAATATATCAAACATTATGCACAACTAACATTATGTCGGCAATTACCTTTTGCGTCAAGATAAACCCTAAGAATAGCCACTTATCGTGCCATGAAAGGTAATGGTTTGCTTTTGTGCGGTTAACTATACTAAGAGTGTGGTTATATGAATTAATTTAAACTGCAAACTTTAAATAATACCCATAAGTGCGGTTTATCCCATATCTGGCATTAAAACTTAAAGAGAGCACAAATCAAAAAGGCAGCCACGATTGACTGCCTTCCAACTTAAATTAAACCATGAAAAATGAAACTAATTGTTTTGCTCAACAAATGTACGAAAAATATTTTTAATATCCAAATTTATTTGAATCCAAAGAAATTTTTAAGAAAATCCACATCGTTTGATTTTATAGGAACCATTATCGTCTTGTGATAGATAATATCCTTAGTCCCCATCTTCTTCTCGATTTTATTCATTGCATCAAATGCGTTTTCGGCAGATACTTTTGTTCTCAGTTTTTTGCCGTCTATCTCAAAATAAACTTCGTATACCATTTTCGTTTTGATGTTAATACCAATTATTATACCTCGCCATTTCGTACCGATGTGCCTCTGTGATTACTTGACAGTAATTCCAATACTTTTCATCCATAGGATCATCAGTATTCTTTTTGCAGTAATCCTGAGCATCTTGTGGATTGTCAAATAACCTAACCTCGACATTATCTACATCTTGGCTCTTTCCGCTTGTGTGTAATACAATAATCATAATTTTTAGTTTTAAATCTTTATTGGTAACCCTGCATAAACCCAGCACAAAAGCAAACTATCTCTTTCCTCCCCGTTTGTCCTATTTCGGTCTATGCCTGTTATCTTTACTATCTCTTCGTGACTTATCTTTTGCCCTTTTATTTTCCATATTTTGCGTAACGGCTTTTGCTCAACACAGCTAATCCCTTTCCTCTTGCAATAAGCAACAATCAGCATTCCTATCATTTGATTTTGGCCTACATATAACGCTATTCTTTGTCCACCCTTTCCTGCCGCTTCGTGATAGTTCGTGATTGAATTTAACCAGCCTGCCTCAACTATTACTATGGCTTCTTCGTGCTTGTCAAGTTCGGCAAGTAGATCGAAAAATTCAAGAGTGCCCAGATAGGTACACTTACCATTTTCTAATACGGCAAAACCACTTTTATCGGTGTCTGGGTCGATGCCAATATATTCGGGGTTTTTCATAGCAACTTTAAATATCTATCATAGTTTTTTAAAAAGTTTTCAGACTGCTTGTAATGAAATATATAATGGCAAACGCAAGTTCTATGAACCTTTAATACCTCTGCTATTTTATCATTTATGCCCGTCTGAAAATACATCTGCCAGACATATTTTGCAAAAATAACCTTCCACATTACATTGACATCTTTCCTGCAGGAGGTGATCTGTTCCAGCGTCATTTCAGAAACTTGCTCTAAAGCGTCAATTTCTGCCCTAAATTCGCTTTGTGGTTTATCTTTTACCTCTTGGGTACACTCTTCTGTTGTTTCGGGCTTGGCGTGCTTAAATAGCCTAAAAACGGCATTAAATAGCTTCCTCATTATTTTCCATTTAGTTTAATATTTTTACAGTAATCGAAGTTCATTAAATGGTCTATTTCGTCAAGTTTGCATTTGCAAAGTATCGGTTGGTCATTCCAGCCCTTGTTGTGCTCCCCAAAATGGTTATCGCAAGTCGCACAGGAGCCTATCGGTTTTTCCTTAATCTTTGCCATTCTTCGGTGTTAATCTGGCTGTCATTACAGAACACGCCTCAGTTTCGCCTAAGCCAATTACATGGCAAAATAACTGAGTTGGCTCGGTAATATTCAGTATTATTACTTCTTTCTCACAGCCTTTATAGTCCTTATCAAGAATGGCTGTATCGCCTACTTTCAAATTGTGCGGGTTATTTTCCATTTTGTATGTTATTAATTTTATAAATCATAATAGCAGTAGATATTATATCTTTTACATATATTACATTTGGCGATTCTGCCGAGTTAAGCCTTTCGATTAAATCTTTAGCAATATCCTTATCGAATCCCGCAGGGTATCTTTCATCACCTCGCATTATAAGCCACCTACCATCATCGGCCAAGTCTAAATGAAATTTATTTTCCATCGGGTTTAGCTTTAAAGGTAGATTCTACTCTGCTTGCTGCCATTCCTGTTAAAATACAAAAAAACAGCCAACCTGCAATTGTCCAAAAACCTTCAATTTTTGATTGGGCGATTATAGCTACTGCTCCAAATAGCAAAACCAAAAAGAAGTTCCAAATAAATTTTCTTGTTTCCATATTCTAATTTTTCTGCAATGTAATAATAATTTTCTAATCTGCAAATTTTATTTTATAATAACCTTTGTAAATTTGACTTATTGTGGATTGTGGTGAATTTTTGCAATTCATCAATCAATTGCATTACTTTTTCTTTACTCGGTTCTGGTAGTTTATTATTGCCGCTATCTGCCCCGATATTTACCTGTTCTGGATTACATTGTTTTATCAACTGAACCATCTCCCTCATATTAAACTCCATTATTGGCTCAATGGTTACAAATGTTTCAAATCCGCAATCCGATAACATTTTCATATATTTTGCCCGTTCTTGTGGCTTTGGGCTGATCCTCATAATTTCAGGATAAAATATGTCGCTCTCGATTGTGGTGCAAATTACGGATTTAGGCAGTTCAAAATTCAATACCCTTTTTGGATTTTTGGTTTGAAAAAGATATTTGTTGTCGAATTTTCTGCAATGGTCAAGAGTTTTGATAATCCAATCTTCGGGGATATTCTCCGCAAACATATCGCAACTGCTACCAACAAAGATAAAATTTCCTTTTCCTAAATCGGTTTTTAGTTCCTTTTTGTCAAATCTGACTGGGTTTAGTTTACCCCACCGCTTCATGTAACAGTACGAACAGTCGTGGTAACACTCCCCTTTGATTGTGTTAAATGTATGTGTTACAAAATCATACATATTTCCCTTACTTAAATTTAGTCCCATTTTTAATGGTTTTATATTATTTTGCTGAAATTTTATTATGTTAAATAGAAATTAAATTAATAATTTGTTATTTGTGTCATACTTTCGTTATACCTAAAAGCAACATCTCCTGTGGCTCCTTCTCTGTGCTTCGCAATTATTATCTCACCTATTCCCGCACTCAATACCATTTGTCCATCCCATAACTTAACATCCGTTATTCCGTAATATTCAGCCCTGTAAAGAAACATTACAATATCTGCATCCTGCTCAATAGCACCAGATTCCCTCAAATCGCTTAATTGCGGTCTTTTATCCGCCCTTGCTTCCGTTTGCCTTGAAAGCTGGGAGAGTAAAATGATAGGCAAGTCAAGTTCTTTTGATAGTATCTTAGCCTGTCTTGTGGTCTGCGAAACCTCCTGCTCCCTGTTCCTGTTTTTCTCGCCGGTTGTCATATCAGCTAATTGAAGATAGTCAATAAGTACTATTTCGCACTTACCTTTGCGTTTCATAATGCGGGAATGATTGCGGATATATGCCATCGAAACTTTTGGATTTGGATCAATGTATATAGGCAAATGAGATAAAAAATTCTGCGCCTCCATAAGTTCTGTCCATTGCTCAAACTCGCCTGATTTATACGCATCATAATCAAAATTACCTACTGACATTAAAAGCCTGTCGGCAAGAGAAATATCTGACATTTCCAAAGAATAGATACAAACCTGAACACCTGCTATTGCTGCTTCCTTTGCAAAGTGCATCATCATAGCACTTTTTCCCATTGCCGGCCTCGCTGCCAATACAATCAATTGACTGCCCTTCCATCCATTTGTCAACCTGTCAAGTGGCCGTATGCCTGATGTAATCCCTATCTGTCTGCCCTCCTTGCGGTCTGTAACCCTTTGCTCTGCCCTTACTACCGCTTTCTCTGCAATTACTGAAATGTGCTTGAATCCGTCATTTTCAGAAGTGGTTATATTAAACACCTCCTCCATTCCTGATTGAGCATATTCAATGATTTTTTGTATTTCTTCCTTTGATTCACATAATGTAACCCCCTGAACAAAATAGTTCCTTAATAACTTTGAAGCATGGTGCTGTTTAAGCAATAGGCAATAATCCTGCAATCTATCTGCGCTCACTACTTCCCTTGTCATATCGGTTAGATATGTAACCCCTCCATTAGCCTCTAATTCGGTCTGCAATGCATTTGCAAGTATGAAAAGGTCTATTCTCCTGCCTTCATTGTTAAAGTCATTAATTTGTGAGAAAATAATCCTCTCTATGCCTGTGAACATATCCGATGTTACAAGTTCACACGCCAAACCCGCTGCCTCTGGTTCTGCAATTACTGATGCTATTATTAGTTTTTCAAATTCTTTCATATCTTAAATCATTGCACCTTTTGGTTTGGTTTGTTCTAGGACTGGTTGTTGGTAGGTTCTTTGTTTATAGACCTTGTTGATGTTTAGTGCATTTGTATATGTCTCTCGCCAATCAATTGTTTTTGTCTTTGTGGCCTTCCTTTTTTTCCACCCCTTTTCTGTTCCCCAATATTCAATAAACGCTTTTTTTAGTGTTAAGAGAATATCTACATTTGGGTTTATCTCTTCTTTGGATAGAATAAAATCTCTGTCTGCAATAAGTGACTTATAAGCCTCCTCTGCCTCTTGCCTGTAAATATCAAAATTCTCTTTCCATAAGATAGTTTCTTTATCCTTATCCTCTTCCTTATCTTTATCTTTATCCTTTTCCTTATCTCTTTGTATAGTCTTTGTATAGTCTATCCATAGTCTATGATTTTTTAAAAGAGTGATATAAGACTGATGTGGTTTATTTGATTTATTTTCTTCAATAAGTACACCATATTGGAAGTGGCAAAAATCGGTTATCCAAAGTTTTTTACAATTAAACCATTTTATTTTTTCACCAAAGGCATTAGAAATATCTTCACGGGTAAATTCTTCTCCTATTATAAAAGATGCAAGTTCTAAATCTTCCTCCCATACACCAACTGAATCACAATTGCAAATTAAATAAAGCCAAAACAACTTGTGTTTCGGTGATAGCTTTCTGAACCACTTATTTTGTGTCCAGATTGTTGTTTCTATAAATCTTTTCATAATCCAATAAATTCAAAGTAAAACATTCCCCTTATCAGCTTATACGGATATTTATTTAATACCAATTGCTTAAACTGAATCAGTTCTAAATCTGCCTTTTTTCTATTACAATCGTAACACGAAAGGCATAAATTTCCCCTTGTTCCGTCTTTGTATTTTGAGAGTGGTTTAATATGGTCAATCTCCGTATTACTAACATCTCGATAACCCAAGATTAGTTCGCAGCCACAATAATAGCACCTTCCATGTTGTTGTGCCATTCTCTTTTTGTAAAATGATTCTGATAGCTTCATAGTATCCTCATAAAACAAGAACTCCCACAAAAACAATACTATCAGTTCCGTAGGGATAAGTTAACCCATCTGATAGTATTTGCCTCTGTGAGAGCCTATTTGTTAAATGTATTTTTTTTGTCATAACTTATTATTTTTTCAACGGTTCTACAAAGGTACACATTTTATTTTAATCTACCAAACTAGTTAAAAGTCTTGTTATTTTATTACATATTTTTAGACTTTCCTGATCAAACTCTTTTTTGGTAATTTCTATCGTACAGGAAGATAATGTCAATTGGGCTTCTGGTTCTATCCTTATTATTCCGTGACTATCTTTCTGCAAAGTAGTTGCTTCCACCCAAAAAGGCAAAGAAACAGCCGTAGCCTTGATATACATCCACCAATAATCTTTTTCAGTTTGTGGGCAACTATAACAATTCCGATATTTGAAATATTTGTTAAGATATTTTCCCTTAAGTTTTGGCAGTTCTTCTTCGTTTTCTATTCTTTCTACCCTTGCTTGGAGTAGATTCAATTTCCGCACAAGTGCAGATTCTTTTTCTTTTAGTTCTTTTAAATTTGTATTCATTTTATTTTAATTTTTCACTTATTCCCTCACTTAATCCCTCAGTTTCCATACAGAAATAAAACATATTTCCTTTTGTTTTCGGTTCTCTCACAAAATTGGCTTCGATAGCATCTTTGTTTGTGAATTGCAACACCTTTGTCGTTAAGGCTTCGAGCGTTCTTTCGCAAAACAGTTTAAGCAGGATAGGTTCCATTACTTTTTATTCGGTTTATACTGACAGCGTAAACACACCCCAGTCTTAATAAGGTGGCCGTACCAAAGTCCGCACCAAAATTTATAAATTAGCGTCTTCTGTTCCGCTACTGCCTTTTCGTCATCGGTTAAATTTGCATTTTCGTACTCTTTTGCTTGTTGCATCAGGTTGTCAAACATCTGCTTGCCTATCCCTGTTTCAATGAATTCCATGTTAAAATGTTTTAATTATTTAGATATCCGTACTATTTTTATCAAGGGCAGAGGTAATCCCCGGCCATCTCTTCCAATCGTCATACATTTGTTCGATTGTTTCTTTGTCGTGACCCGTGAGCCACATACAAAACTCTAAAAGCTCACTATTTAATTCAGTGTCTTTTACTTCCACCCATTTTTCCTTATCAAGTTTTTCCCAAAAATCATGACCTTGTTTGGTGTTCTCCCAGATAAAAGCCGTTCCAATAGTTGTATTTACTGAAATAATGCCATCTACGCAGTTATCTAAAAACTCCTGCAAGACTCCTTTTTTCATTAAAAACATCATTAGTTCTTTTGAAAGGGGTAGTGTGTAGTCTGTTGAGTTCATAATTAATTTATTACTCCTTATTTTTTTATGTCAAATCCAATTATTATATATTCATTAATCAAGTCGCCCTCTCGGATTACCATTTTTCCTCGTGCGATAAGATCATAGGGGCTACTTAAGTCTGATTTAGCCACTTTTACCTTATTGTGGCTATGTACTACCGCTATTCCAATTTGGATTAAACCTTGCCACACTGGAAGGCTTTTAGTCGTGTATCTCACCGTCTGGCAGGGATAGGGAATTTCGATCTTGTGTTGCATAGGGAGTATATTATTAAACCGATTATTGTTATCGCTGATCCTATTATTGACCAACCAAACGCCTTGTATGAATTAGCTAATTGGTCTTCTCTTTTACCTTGTCCAAAGTCAACTAAGGCTTCTTCAACCGCTTCTTGTGTTAAAGGTTCGCCACTCATTTCGTCATTAAAGTATTTTCTTGCTTTTTGTTTTAGTGTTTTCATTTTGTTTGTTGTTTTTGTTTCCAATTCGGATCGGGGTCGGGTATGTTAGCGTTAAGATATTCGCTACAATAATTACGAATAGCATTACAGTAAGTCATTTCTTGAATTGTAACGAACTCTGATTTGCTAAGTGGTATCTTTAAGACTTCACCAGTCTCTCGATTCATAACCTCTTTATTCGCAAACATTGACTTCCAAAATAGGTCTACTTGATCAACATTCACAAATTCATAGCCGGCATCATTTAAGGCAACCATTGAAAGAGGGTAACACACACTATACAAATACGAAAATTGCAGATGAGTAGCCTTCCTGTGGAACTTCTCAATGGTTTCTCTGTATCTTCCTTTTGGGAGTGCATCAAGCTCTCGTTGTCTTAATTCGGGATTCAAGACCGTGTATGGCTTCCCATCCTCCTTATCTACTATATACCGTATTGGTTTCATTATTCGTTATTTAAGTTTATTAGGTAAATATTAAATAAGACACATTGCTATTTAAACTCGTTTTCCAAATCCAATGTGTTCAGCCAATCAGCAACTACTTTTAGTGTGTTCAGCCTGATTCCAATCTCCTGAAACCATAGCGTTTTGCCTTTGAATGTCTTTAACGGCAACGCTAAATCTGCATAGATTGGGTCTTTCGATAAGATGTACTTGTGCAAATATAATGCAACATCTGATTTGTCATTGCCATACACAAAGAAGTGGTTGTTGCACCTGTCTCCTCCGTTTGTTCTGTTCTTGATTGTAAGCGTCTTGCTTCGTTTCATAAAGTTTGCCATAGTTATTTAAGTTTTCTCTAAAAAAATTAATTTAAAGGGGGTCGAAATTAACCCCCTTTGGTTTTTCCCGCACTATCCGATATAATGCAATATCGTCTTAATTTTACCGTCTTTCAGCTTAATCCTTTGCCTCACTCGTACAAACTTGCTGACTTTGGTAACGCTTAGGGGTATGTTTTTTCCGTTCCCGAAAAATCTGCCCTCTGTCTCACGCCTTGCCTTTCGATTCGGCAAAACGCTGATGTACCTATCTTTTATCGGATTGGAAAGGGTTGTTACGCCCTCTCCGTCCGTCTTGTAAATCTTTTGGTATGGTATATTTCGGTTCATACCTATTGCTTTTTCAGGAAGTCCGGCACATCATCTTCCGGCATATCTTCACCATGTGGTGGGTCGTTCTGCTTTGGTTGTGGTACAAATGGCGGTTTAATTGAGAAAGATAAAAACTCACCTCCGCTTCGCATTGGCTTTTTCCAAATGGAAACTTCCAGTTTTTCACCACTCGGTGTTACTATCTCACCCTGAAAATCGGGCTGTGTGTCTTTTGTCTTTTGTTTCGGAAAGGCTGAACCTTGTCCTGCTTTTACTTGATAATCTGTTGCCATAATCTTACTTTAATTTGATTTTAATTGTTTCCTTCACTTGTGATATTTTAATGTATTTTTCTGCCTCCGCAGGGTTGTTCTCCTTGAATCTTTTAGTGTCGAACAGCTCCTTTGTGTAAGGCTCTACATAGGTTACAATTACCTGTTCGCCCTCCATCTTCTTAACGCCATATTCGGTCATCTGCTGCAACAAAAACGCTTTTAGATTTTCTAAATTGGTTTGCTTTATCGCAAGTTCCTTTTGTGTGGTTTGTATAAAACTCTCCAGATCGGCAACCTTTTGCAGTTGTTGGTTCATCTCTTCGGTCAGTATGGCGGGTAGTTCTACCGGTAGAACAAAAGGCTGCCCGTATTGTTCCGCATCCATAAGGCTTTTCACCCGTTCGTCTGGCTTTCTCTCCACCTCGACAAACTTGTGTTTTGTGCCTCGCAGCCATATACCATACAGCTTACGGACTTTAAGGTGCGGATTCTGTTGCTCGAAAAGGTATGCACTTACGGATAGCTGCCAAGAGAGGGATTCCATATCCAGTTCGCTTGTGGTCTTTACATCGCCCAAGTCGATAAGCCCCTCTTGCGGTTCGCCGACTATGATGACCTTGTCGATTTTGGTTGCATAGTAAACAAGGTCAGATACCAGATACTCATTGTCTAAAACAACTATGTTATTTTTCTGCTTCATCCCTATCCATTTCTGGGCTTCTGTGCCCTCTGCATACCCGAACCTGTCGGCCATCTCGCATTGTTCGTGTATCAGCGTACCTCGTTCGGCTGCAAACCTCAACACCTCTTCGCTTATGCCTTCGTATTTAGAAGGGTTGATATGTTTTCCGTACAGGTGTGATGTGCCATGTAGTTGCAGTTCTTCGTGCCAATATTCGTGTATCGGGTCTGGTATGTATCTTACGGGTGATTGGTTTAGTTGCATCATTGGGTCAGTTTCTTATTATGTGCATTTAGCAGGTCGTTAAATTCCTTGCAGTGTACAGCCTTGTTCTCGCTCCAATACTTACCCAATTCCGATTTTGTGGTGATCTTTGCTATTTCGGCCTCATACTTTGCTTTGTCAAATGCTAACGGAGTGGGTGGCGTGGCTACCACTTTGGGTGCGGCGGGTGCTTTGGGTTGAGTTGCTTCTGCCTGAACATCGTATTTGGTGCGGTCTTTTCCAAAATAAACATCTGCACCCATTCCCAACGATTTGCAGGCAACAGAAAGAGCATCGGTAAATGCCATTTTGAAACACTCATCCGAAGTATAGAGTCCTTTAGTTTCATTGGTCACAAAAGATGATCCGCCAAGTCCGGGTATTGCTTCACTCCAAACATCGTTAACTCTGATAAATAGGTTAATGGTCACAAAGGCTGCAAATTCTTTATTACCGCCCTCCTTTAGTTCCTGCGATATAATCTCGTATTTCCACCCAAAGCCACATAGCCCGAATTGTTCGGTAAGCGTTTTTATTCTCCACATTGGGTTTATATCTGTAAAGCCCTTTAGCCTACCGCCGATAATTTCTTTTTGCGCCTCTTTTGGCACAACTCTAAATTTGTTGTAAATCGTTAAATTTTCCATTTTTATTATTCTTTTATTGGTATTAATACTCTGCAACTTGGACAGCCACAATCTTGGGCTTCAATATAATCATCTTCTGTTTCAAACTCATAGCCACAATACGGACAGATAAACATCTCTTCCGTCTTATTCATTCGTCTGTCGTCATTTCTCATTTCCGCATCGGTTTCAGCATCCAACCTTAAATCGTCTGCATCATTTTCTGGCTCGGTTGTAGGGTTTCCATCCCATGAAAATTGCTTCATTTTAATCTATTAATTTATATTATTTATATTTGCAAACTCACCATACAGTTCAATAGCCTTTGCGTTGTAAGCTTTTGCTGCTTCGATTTCAGATACGAAATAACCCAAATGAACTTGTTTGCTGTTAATCATTATAGTTGCCCGCCATTTGCTATAAGACTTATAAAAACTCACACCCTTATAAATAGAAGATACATTTCCCTGTTTCTGCCGGTTCATTTGATTTTCACCTCTCGTATAGAATCGCAAATTGCTTTTCTTGATTGTTCAACAAGGTAGACGATATACTCCCAATTAAATACCATGCAAATCGGTAACTTCTTATATCACTGGTTTCGTAAACATTAATCATAACTTATCTTATGCTTCGGATAATTCGAGACAAACTTCTGATAGAAGAGTTATGCCCTGTGCATTAATATAATTATCAACAGATTTTAATGCTTCTCCGCAAAAAGATTCTGAATGATTTGGTATAAACCCTCTCACTATATTATTGTAGTCATTGTTTCCAATAAACCCTTTTAGAGGAACGAAATGTTCTAGAATTGTATATGAATGTAATTGTACTCCATCAAAGGTTATATATAAATAATCGTATTTATCTACTCCTATCGCAATAAAACGCTCTACTCTACAACCGCAAGAATTTATTATTACGAATTGTCCTTTGTGCTTATTGAATAAATCAACTGTCTCTGCTCTGTTTCGATTAGAAATGTTATAAATGCTTTCTTTCATAATATTTATTGTGTTTAGTATATTTCTATTATCTCTCCCGATAGATAATAAATTCTAACATCGGGGCTGGTCTTGCCGTATCCACCCGCAATAAATTTTGCATATTGCTCTATGTCATTAAAATAGATCAAACCAACAAATCTGGCCATTCCTGACATGGTTCCTCCTTCCCAGCGTGGGGGAGCCAAACTTGGATATGAATCAAACACTTCATGCCAGTAGTCTTCTACTGCTTTGTTCTCTGGATAGGGATATTCAATTACAGCGGGATAACCTACCGTTTTCCAGATATTAAGCGGGATTTGTTTTATATATAACGGATTCCACCTATTTGAACAATTCGGACACATACAACTATCTTTAATCATAGGCATAAATATATCTCTTGCTTGTTCTTTAGATTCTGCCTGTATTATTACAACACGGCAGACCTTATTATTTACCTCATATTGTCCGTTAGAAGCAAACTGCTCTATTTCGTAAAAATTAGTTTTCATCAGGTTTAGTTTATGTTAAAATATAAATCTACATCTTTTGAAGAACAATCTAAAAATTCCCCGTCTCTCAATCCCTCCTTGTTAAATAATTTATTTACAAGAGTAATTGGAAACTCCCCGTATGTTATATCTTCCATCGATTCTACCCAAAACCATTTTTTGAGCTTTTTGTGATATGCTTTTATTTTCATAATGTTATTTATTTTTATCCTCTCCCTTGCAGCATCTACTAATAACAGCTTAGTGTATCTTATTATTTCTTCTCTTACCTTATAAGTCATAGGGGCTTGGTCTAAAGTAAGAAGCGGAGATTTTTCAATTTCAGTAACTAAGCGATTAAGTTTTTCTATTCTGCCGATAATGTCGTCTTGAAACTTTGTGAATACAAATTCGTCAATTTCTTTTTGTGGATAACTCATAATGTTTTTGTTTTAATTTGTTTTAGCAAATGTAATACAATATTTTTAATATGCAAATTTTATTTAACTTAATTTGAAAATAATTTACTATGTTGCTCTGCCAAGTGATTTTTAATCCTATCCTTTCCAATATTAAAATAGGTTTCGTATTTTTCCATACAGATATAATTTCTATTAGTATTTATCGCTGCAATAGCGGTTGTAAAACTCCCCGCACAATTATCCAAAACTAAATCACCCTCGTTTGTATAGGTCTTGATAAGATACTCAAATAAGGCTACGGGTTTTTGTGTAGGATGTAACCTATCTTTGTCAAAATCGAATTGTATTATATTTTTAGGGAAAGCTCCCTCGTTTATGTTTCTATTAAACGAATATCCAACAGACCCTTTTGTGGGAGTGTCTATGTCTTTTTGTTTATGATGTTGGTATTTATTTTGTTGCACATCTACGAATTGTGGGTTATATATCATTTTAATATTCCCAGTTGTAGATGAACTTGCCTTAGAAAAAACGCACACATCTTCTTGTTCTTTTATGGGTTGTCTACTCGCCATTATAAAATTTCCATATCTATTTTTTTGCCATATCCACTGATACTTAAACATCTTCAAATTACTACAAACTAACAAAGAAGTAAACGGCTGACTTGCTGTAAGCACTATCGCCCCATTATCTTTTATAATCCGCCTATACTGTTCCCACAAAAGTTCAAACGGTATAATCGTATCCCAATGGCACGCAGTCGAGCCATAAGGCGGGTCGCATAAAATTAGGTCGATAGACTTATCTTCAATATTTTTCATCAATTCAAGGCAATCGCCTAAATGTATACTATTCTTTTCCATTTTGTAATTATTTCATTTATTCACATAAGGCACTTTATATCCCAGCATCTAATAGGATTTCCAAATAGTGTCATAATCTATTTACTGCTTATACTATATTCTATCAGGTTAACTTTCATTATGCTGGTCGTATGTCATCAGTGCCCGATGTTGCACACACTTTTTAATAGAATATAAATAAGGTAATCCGATTTTTTCAGCAATTATGTGCCGTCACTTGGTGTCCGATGTGTGAACCAATACCAAATAAAAACCGAAACCCAATATTGCGCGACCATTGTAAGGTAGTTTTGCGTTGGGCTTCGGCTCGTATGTTATTTGGTATTATACACAACAATTTACACAAAACTTCCTTACAAGTACAAAGGTAAGCATAATTATTTAATATTACAAATATTGTTTGTTTATTGTATAAGATCATTTAAAGTATGTTTTTATCTTCTCGTCTATATCCACCATACCTGAGCAAATATATCCTTCGGACATTGTAATAGAACTATGTCCCATGTATTTAGATATAGCGTATAAATCCAGCCCTCGTAGATATAGGTTCGTAGCGAATGTCCTACGAGCTGTGTGTGAAGATACCAACAGATACTTAGGCAGTACAACATCCTTCCCACCTCTAAAAACTTTCTCTTCTTGCCGGATGTTCGCTCTAAAACACAGCCGCTTGATGATTCGATCAAAAGCGGCCGTAGTAACGGGTTTAAGCATCTTTAGTTGTTCGAGTAAGTCCTTCACTATGGGTTTTAACGGCACGGTCGCCTCAGTCTTGGTCTTAATAGACACATAGGTCAGCCTGTCACCGTGAATATTGCTCTCACTAAGTTTCTCCGCATCGGATAGGCGGCAACCTGTGAACGATTCAATCGCAAACATAGTCCTAACGTATCGTTCGGCTTTAGACTTCATTGCCACCCGTATTAGTCGCTCAAGCTCCTCTTCCGACAGATAAACCGCTGTTGAGGCCTCTTTTCTTACGTTTAAGACAGTTTCGTAGTTCTTGCAAGGTATTTTAACATCCTCGCTTGCCCGATTGAACGTGGACTTTAAAATGCTTACATAGGTACGTACGGTGTTTGCCGAAAGAGTTTCCAACATTCCCTTCTTGATCTTGAACAGATTGGATTTGGTCAGGTCGATCCATTCGGGTTGCTTGCCGATAAAGGCTTCAATCATCGGCAATAAGAATCTATATTGCGGATATTGTTCAGTTAGATATTCGGAAAAGGTGTGCATTATTAAGAGTATTGAACGGCAGATTCTCGTGCGATAAAAAAATGTATACCTTTTGAGCACTCATTGAACCTCTCCTCGTCAAAATCTGTAACGCTTACAATTTCGCCTATTTTGTATATAAACGAAGCGTCTTGATTAGATTCAATTTGTGTAATCTCCGCCTTTGACCCGTCAATATTTTGTATATCCAAAACTTCTGCCTCCGAGCATCTGCACTTTAGGGTTGTGGCAGAACTTCGTTTAGCATTTTCCGTTACCCTTAATTTGACAATATGATTAGATGCTTTTTTCCATCCAATAAACGCCCCCTCAGTTGGGCACTGGGATAATAAAAACCCTGTTCCCTCATTATGTATTACTTTGCTAAGGTCGGCATTGCTAAGGTTGGCATAGCGAAGGTTGGCATAGCTAAGGTCGGCATAGCGAAGGTTGGCATAGCGAAGGTTGGCATAGCTAAGGTCGGCATTGCTAAGGTTGGCATAGCTAAGGTTGGCATAGCTAAGGTTGGCATAGCTAAGGTCGGCATAGCTAAGGTTGGCATAGCGAAGGTTGGCATAGCTAAGGTCGGCATAGCGAAGGTTGGCATAGCGAAGGTTGGCAGAGCTAAGGTTGGCATAGCTAAGGTTGGCAGAGCTAAGGTTGGCAGAGCTAAGGTTGGCAGAGGCTTTTATCGCCTCTAGTAAGGTTTCCCTTTGTGAATTGTTCTCGCTTTCCCACGAAAACAGAACATTTCCGTAAATACTTTTGATTTCAATTTTAATCTTTTTCATAATAATTTAATTTAACTTGGTTTATTTAGTGGAGCGAGTAGGAATCGAACCTACACGATATATAGTTTGTGTTAGTTTGCACCCTATTCGGGGATACTGGTTATGATTTTCACAAACCTTAAAGGATGGTTTTGCGTAACGACTATTTATCAAACTTGTGTACCGCAAACTTATTGCCCCATCCTATCTATGCCCATAACAATAGCGTCTACCAATTCCGCCATCGCTCCTTTTGGGCGGATTTTCGCCGCCTCATTCGTTTGTCAATGAACCTTATATCTCTCACTTGGTAACGGACTTACTGGCTTTGACTTGTTCGGGCTTATACTTCAAGATGCCACTTCTGTCTGATCTGTTTTCGTTCCTAAAGTTCAAGTGCTGTTATCGAATCGTTCGGATTAGTGCCACGCTTGTACTTGTTCAACCTATCTCGGTAACTCTTTTGCAAAGGTAATAATGTTTTTGGACTTTGCAAATTTAATTTTTATCGTTTTAATTCTGTATTCGTTCAGGTAACTCATTCGACTTGAAGTCTCCATTGGCCAAAGTTAGTCTGATTAGTTTTCGTTTCGCTTTGCCCTCGCCTAAATTCGTTCGGTCGATCAGGTCGGCATTGGATGTGAGCAAGGTATATGTGCCTTGTTTGGTCATTACAACTGCTTTCTGACAGCGTTCGGTGACTGGGTATAGGTTTAGATGTTTCATAATCTATGGGTTTTTACAAATTCCAATTGCTCCTTAAATAAAGGATAAACAAAACCTTTCGCTTCGTATATTTCATTATATTGGTTACTCATAATGTCTCGATATTCGTTTTTAATGTCCTCAATAAAAAATTCTTCGGTCAGCCCGTCATCGCAGTTATCAAACATATTTAATTTTTCTGCAATATCATCACATGATGGGTGGGTTTTCCATACATAAAAATCTCCCTCGTGGACACAAGATTGACAATTATATATTTCTCCTACCTCAATAGGTAGCCCACAAAAATTGCATAGATGTGCTTTTTTAGCCTTGTGTTTTGAATTGTTTAGTGTTGTCATGTTAATTTATTGGTTAATTATAATGCAAAGGTAAAAAATCATTTGGAATAACAATACATTATTTGATTTATTTTTACTATATAACCCAAATTAATTCGTTTGAGTATCATTACTTTATGGATTCGGTCAGTCACATTAGGTAATTTAGTGTAAAGTAATATCATTACAATCTGTCAAAACAAGTCAAGTGAGAAGCTGACTAATTAAAATTTTATCGCTATCTTTGTAGGAAAAAGTCATGGCTGTATATTCTCAAAATCTAATTAACCTGTGCAAGAAGCACAAACTGCAAATTGAAGACCTTATATTTTGTGTCTTGACCACACAGGGCTGGAATCATCGGGATTCCTATATAGGGGCGTTCCGGCCCAACAACAACAACCCAAAGACGATTTCAATGGCGGCTTCCAAAAAGCTAAAGGAAGAAGCTGTTCAAAAATACCTGTTTACGCTGCATGAGATAACAAGACGGGAAGACAGCAATCAGGTACAGGTGGAGAAACAGCTCAGGACGGATATAGAACAGGAATTTGCCGCAAAGGGTCTGGTAGATCAGGCCGAAGCCGACCCAGATAATCCCGCTGTAACAATGAGTGATGTAATGGCATTGAGAGACAAGGCTGCAATTATAAAAGAAATAAATGAAAACATAACTAAGTGTACAGATAATAAGCAAAAGCAAGACTGGCTAAAGATGCTGATTGATGTACAGCAAATGAAAAAGGATTCAGATGACTCTGAAGAGGATACTCAACTTTATTATATCCCCTTATCGTGTCGAGATTGTCAGCTCAAAAAAGATTCGGCTGGGACTGTATAAAGTCGTTCGGCTGGGTAAGTCGTTCGGGTGGATTAGTCGGTTAGGAATACTTTGTCTGGAATATCCAGACGGATTGAGTGCCGGAGTAAATAACCTTGTATCTGATTTACTCTTCCTGCTAATTTTACCCACATAGTCCAAAACTCACATTCGGAAGCAAAGCCTTTGCGCTGGGATATTACTTCATTGAGCATACCGTTATATGTATGCAGCATCATTTGGGGATTAACTGTGTTCATAATATTTATTATTAATGTCGGTTATAGTTCTTCTACGCTGATTCGTTTCTTGTGGTCAGACCATCCCGTCTGGATAAAACTGATTGGATTCTTTTTACTTAATCTACTAAGGGCTTTTTTCCTTGCTTCTGTTTTGTTTTTAGCCATTATTCTAAATTCAACTACATCAAGTTCAATTAAGACTTCAAATGGCTTATTCTTTTTAGTTTTCATGATAAATTTATTTAGTGTTAATTCGTTCGGTTACTAAAATCGTTCGGTTACTAAAGTCGTTCGGTTACATTACTCGGTAGGGGCTTATTATTGCCTTGATAAAGTCGTACCAATTATAGTTGTTCATATCAAATGCGGTCTTAGCATCCATTGCGAGATACAGCCGCCATATTTCCGATAGATCTTCCGGCGCAAAGCTTGTTTCAAATACCAGATCATTTATAAAGTCCTTAGAGCTTTCATGGGTAGTCATTTTGTTGCTCAGTTGGTCAATCAGATAATCGTAATCTGCTGCTGTTGCTTTCATTTCAGTATTTATTAAAGTTCGTTGATTTTATTTAGTTCCATGATTTTGGTTTGTAGTCTTAAAACCGCTTTCCGGCGGGTAAAGTCATTCTTTTGAGGGTATATTCTCATCTCCCTTTTTATTGCGTGCATATCATCGTATAATTTGTTTAGTTGCTTTCATTGTAGTATTTTTTAAAAATTTAGTATAGGTAAGGATTTTCCCACCTCAGTATTTGCAAACGGCCTATATTCAGGTATTGGTAAGCCTTTACGTGTATAGGTTAGGTAATTATAAAGCCTTATTTTTGCGCTATACCTTGTATCAATATAACAGACTTTTGTTTGCTGTATGGCTCGGATATTAGGCTCTCTGGTCGGCTCATAGGTTTGTAGGGAGTGCAATGATGGCTCTATATTAGTTTCTTGGATATTGCCAGTCTTTTGGCAAATTATCGCATATTTATACGGTCTTTCCATGTCTGTATTTATTAAAATTAAATTTTTGTACTCGTTCGGGTCGTTCGGGTTATAAAGTCATTCGACCTCATTTGCCGGTTGGGTCTAATCAGGTTTAATTAGTTGGATTTAGTTTAATTTAGTTTCTGTTGGAAATAGTTTCCTGTGGAAAATGGTTTTAGTTGTTAGCTATTAATAAAATAAGTTGAGATAATAGGATAGTGATTTGTTTCATTATCGGTGAAGCTATCCACTATTTTACCCACCAATTTGCGGGTATTTCTTAACTCGAATAGGTTTGTATATGGATAACTATGCGGGTTTTCAATTCGCACGCATGCGTCTTGGCTTCCTATAATTTCAAAAAAGACTTCTTTTGTAACTGCTTTCATGGTTTCTGTTTTTTAGATGTAAATAATAATAATTGTTATCCATATTGCTGCCATAAATAGGCACCAAAGGACTGTCTTAATTCGCTTGTCTGCGGGTGTGGTTGTTTTCATAGTTATACAAAATCAATTAGTTTGACCTGCTCCTCTTGTCCGTCCTCGTGTACATATACAATCCAAATGCAGTAACTTTGCCAGGCTGTATTATAAGTGCGCTTTATCGCTGCCATTGCTAAGGATGCTGTTTTGCCAAAAGCGTAATCAAACGCCTTAGATTCTTTGGACGAGGCTATATAAGCCTTAAAATTCTTAACTGTTTTCATTTTGATTAGTTTTACTTTGTTTAAGGCAGTTTCCTGCCTTGCTCACAATTTAAGGAGTTGCAACCCTTAAAACTAAATTAGCTGTCTTGCCATTAAATCAAATTTCTCACAAAAACAGAAATATTCTTTGCCGTTTGCACTTATCTCTTGATATAGGTTATTCTCTTCAAATACCTTTAGTCTCATTTCTTTGTTGTGCAAGTTGCTATTTAGGTGCTGCATACCCATTATTACATTTACCATGTTATATACCACACTAAACGGATTTAGGTATGTAGCTTTGTCTTTGGTAAGCACATTAGTAACTGTTGTAATCTTTTCGATTGTTGTTTGTGTTTCAATTGTTTTCATTTTATTATTTAATTTAAAATTGTTATTCGTTCGGGTTATAAAGTCGTTCGGGTACTAAGGTCACATTCCTTTTATAGCTCAGTACCTTTTACAGTACTTTGCTTGATTATTAATTAATTAACTGGGTGCCTTATTCGGATAGTTCACCCGCTTCAATAAGTCGCATAAGTTCATTTACTGTTATGGCTTCCACTTCTAATATGTGACCGTCTAAATCTTTTTTAGACAAATGTGCAACCTTACGACCTCTAAACTCAGTAAAAGAGACAGTAGCCATATACCTATCGTTTCCGTCGATATAATAGCATAAATTCATACCGTCGTACATTCCCACATTTGTAACAGTTTCGAGATCGAAATGTGATAGTTCTCCTGCATCCAGTTTGCGATCATATACTAATAACCCGTACTTTGTTTCGTCTATCTCATAGCGTAAAAATCCATTTCTTGGAAAGCCCTCTGATGCTGGGCGCATAAGTAACCGATACCAATATTCGGGTGCTTTCATTTCAGTATTTATTAAAGTTCGTTGATTTTATTTAGTTCCATGATTTTGGTTTGTAGTCTTAAAACCGCTTTCCGGCGGGCAAAGTCATTCTTTTGAGGGTATATTCTCATCTCCCTTTTTATTGCGTGCATATCATCGTATAATTTGTTTATTGCTTTCATGGTAGTATTTATTAATTTTAAAGTTTGTTAACTCGTTCGACCCCTTTACTCGTTCGACCTGTTTGGCCGGTTGGGTCTAGTCCGGTTTATTTTAGTTGGATTTGATTTAATTAGTTTCCAATGGAAATAATTTCCTGTGGAAAACGGTTTAAGATTGGGCTGGATTATATTGGGTTTTTTATAATCCTCTTTTTTATATACTCCTCCCAATTAAATTTGATTCGGGTGCTGCTATCGGGGCCAAATTGAGCTTTACAAATATTACAAATACGGTCTTCGCTAAATTCGGTTATATCTCCGCCACCGCAAATAGGGCAGTTTTTATAAGCTCGATAAGTTTTCATTAGCTATATTCATTAGTTTGTCAAATATAACTGGGTCTGCCAATTTTAGCTCACCGGATTCAAAACGGGTATTTACTCTTTTGCAAAACTCTTTTGCAGGTATTAAGGGAGAAATATAAATTCCGAAACTAATTTCCGGTATAGCACACAAGTACTCATATCCATTTCTTATTGATTCAATTTGTATTATTTTTCCCATTTTATTAATTTTAAAAGTATTTATTAATTATCTGTACATTATTACCTTTTACAAGGTATTGAAAATTTGCAGAGCGCAAAATCTTATCGGGGTTGCCAATATCCTCAACAAGATTAAACCCTTTTAATGCTGGATTAGAAGCAAGTTCAAAACCAAGAGCCTTTAGCTCCTCTCTTGTGGTTATCTTTAAAAATTCAGCTTGATTGGCTAATATTTTAGGCAAATACTCATCTGTCATAGTTTTCATGGTCTTATTTATTAGGTTGTGCCATTTTACTTATTGCCATATCAATAAGATACATTTTACTTTCTTCAGTCGGACTGCTAAGATTAGATACATGATAGATTACTTCAATTAGCTGTTTTTTACTCATTTGAATTAATTTAGCTACCTGTAAATGGATTTCTGATTTAATTTCATTGTCTGTTTTCATAATGTTATTTATTACCCTGTTATTACTATTTAGTTTTTATTTTATCCCAAAACGGGTCATAAGAAAACGCCACATCATAGCATAGTTCCTTTGTTTCGGTATTATGAAAGGTTGTAACATTAACTGTATTTTCTACCTTGTATGCTTTAATTATTGCTGTCGTTGTGTCATTTGCTTTAATGTACAGGTCTGATTCGTGGTGCCCGATGTAATTTTCTGGGCATGATTCCATAATTTGTTGATAAATTGTTTTCATAATATTAGATTTTTTCAAGTCCAGAGTAGATATTAAAAAGAGTATCACAAAACTCATTCAATGTTTCAGGGCCGGGATGCACATTACCTAATTGATAATCTCTAATCCATAACTGTAAACTTTTTAGTTCGTCTACCTTTAAAGCTATCTCATTCCTTAGATCAATAACTTCTTGTTTGTAATTTGTTTTCATGATATTTAATTTAAAATTGTTATTCGTAATAATGACGGGCCATATTTTCGTTCTGTCCTCTTTTTAATTCAAAATAAACGGCATATCCTTGTTTTGAATACTCTTTACATACTTTATTGCTACCAAAGCCAAAAGGTGTAAAGATAGCCCCACAATAACGATATGTGGTATACCACCATCCGCCCTCTTCCGGGCCACCATAATTACGGGATGTCTCATAATAAGAAGTCCAGAATACCTTTAAAAAAGATAGCCTGTATCTTAATCTTCTCATTGTTTCATTGTCTTTGCAAAACCAATAAACATTCCAAATTTTAGGAATGATAAAATCTAAAACCTTTTTCATAACATTATTTT